>OGWZ01001032.1_pt1 | contig 27878 bp, 26 predicted proteins | sample 1576141 | NCBI WGS metagenome assembly OGWZ01 (sample SAMEA3541512, study PRJEB24748) | human gut metagenome | biome: human gut; feature: human-associated habitat; material: faeces | place: China | collected 2012
CATCCGGTGGTTCTGTTATGATAAACGTAGATGAATTACCATGCAGTGAGCCTGGATATATGATAGTGAGGACCAGGGTGAGTGATACAGGAATTGGTATGAGTCAGGAGTATCTGACAAATATTTTCGAGGCATTCACACGTGAGAGGAACGCTACAAAGAGCAAAATCACAGGAAGCGGACTGGGAATGTCAATCGTAAAAAAATATGTTGATCTGCTCGGTGGAATAATAGATGTAGAGAGTGAGCTTGGAAAGGGCAGCACTTTTACTGTAACATTAAAACACAGGATAGCAGATGAAAGATATTATGTAAAAAAACATGTTGAAAATCTAGAAATATGTAGTGAAATACTTGAAGGAAGGAATATCCTTTTGGCAGAGGACAATGATTTGAATGCAGAGATTGCAGAAGCAATACTTGAGCGTGCCGGTCTTAAAACAGAGCGTGTGGAGGATGGCATCCAGTGTGTAAACAAGATAATGGAAATGCCAGTTGGAACATATGATATAATCCTCATGGATATCCAGATGCCAGAAATGAATGGTTATAAAGCAACGCAGGAAATCAGACGTCTGCCAGATAGAGATAAGGCATGTATACCGATCATTGCAATGACAGCAAATGCATTTGAAGAAGATAAGAGAGATGCTATTGCAGCCGGAATGAATGGACATATAGCAAAGCCAATCCAGGTTGACAAGCTGTTGTCGATCTTATCAAAGAACTTGCCAAGTTGAAAGAAGCAAAGAAAGAACTGGATAAAAACAGGTTTGTAACCAAAAAACATGCACAAATAACTCATAAAAGCCTTATTTCGTAAGGCTTTGAGAAGATATAAGGAGATAAAATGAGTAAGATAAAAGTGTTATTCATCTGCCACGGCAGGACAGAGGGACTACCCGCAATTCGTCGTATAATGGGGCAAAAGATTATAAGAAATTATAGGAGTGAATCATGAACATCGAGGGAAATAAAAAAGAAATAGAAGCAATGGAACAATTTCACAAAGGAAACAGGCAGGAAGGATTACGCTTACAAGAAGAGTTCGCATCAGCTTTCAGGGAAGAATATAAAGATAAGGATCATTGTCCGTGCAAGAAAGCATGTCGTTATCATGGAAATTGCAAAGAATGTGTTGCAATTCACAGAGCACATCAAGAACATGTTCCAAATTGTATGAGACCGATCATTAATGCAAAGATAAAGCTGTTGTCTGAATTGACGGAACATACGATTGCCAATGAAATAGAGGCACCACATGAAATATTGAGAAAAGAATATCAGTAAATAAGAATTGATTAATAGGTATATTTTGCATATGAGTAAGATATTCTTGTTATAAAATTTCGTAAATGCTATACTAAAAGCGTAGAAAAAAGAACCGTGTGAGATGATAGTTCGTTTTTCACACGGTTTATTTTATAAATAATAGTTAGATAAAACTAACAGAAAGGGAAGTATAAAAGAAATGAAAATATTTTTAGGTATATTGATTCCGTTTGCTGGAACAACATTCGGTGCAGCCTGTGTATTCTTTATGAAAAAATCACTTGGCAGATCTGTACAACGTTCACTTGCAGGATTTGCCGCAGGTGTAATGGTAGCTGCTTCCATCTGGAGTCTTTTAATTCCAGCGATTGAACAGTCCAAGAATATGGGAGCTTTCTCATTTTTTCCAGCATTCGTTGGATTTTGGATTGGCGTGTTGTTTTTGCTCTTGCTTGATCATCTGATTCCACATCTTCATGTTGGAAGCAATCAGGCAGAAGGACCAAAAAGTAAGCTAAACCGCACGACAATGATGGTATTAGCAGTTACGTTGCATAATATTCCAGAAGGAATGGCAGTTGGTGTCATGTATGCAGGATTTCTTGCAGGAAACGTACAGATTACAGCGGCAAGTGCACTGGCATTATCACTAGGAATTGCGATTCAAAATTTTCCAGAAGGAGCGATCATATCGATGCCACTTCGAGCAGAAGGAGAAAGTAAGAAAAGGGCATTTTTAGGTGGAGTACTTTCAGGAGTTGTTGAACCTATTGGAGCAGTATTAACGATGATCGCTGCACAGTTTATCATCCCGGTACTTCCATATTTGCTGAGTTTCGCAGCAGGAGCAATGCTCTATGTTGTGGTAGAAGAATTAATTCCAGAAATGTCGCAGGGAGAACATTCAAATATTGGTACAGTATTCTTTGCGGTCGGATTTAGTCTGATGATGGTTCTGGATGTGGCACTTGGATGAGAATTTTAAAATTTTTTGAGCATATTGAAGAAATATAGGGAAGCTGAAAGGAAATCTATTATGAAATTTTACGAAAGCGGAGATGATCAGAAACCAGTGATATTTTTATTCCCAGGAACCTGTTGTCTTTTCAGTAGTTTTGACCATGTACTAGAAAGTTTGCATTCTTATTTTTATACAGTAACAGTTTCTTATGATGGATTTGATCCAAATGAGAACACACAATTTATCTCAATGGAAGACGAGTGTGAAAAAATTGAGCAGGAAATCAAGAAGAAATATGGAGGAAGAATCAAAGCAGCATACGGGTGTTCTCTTGGAGGGAGCTTTGTATCCCTTCTGATTCAACGAAGAAACATTCATATCGATCATGGTATCATTGGAAGCAGCGATATGGATGAAGCAGGTCATCTTATGGCGAAAATCCAATCATTGATCGTTGTGCCGATCATGCATCAAATGATACATACAGGGAAATTGCCAAAGTTCATGCAAAAGAAGATAAAAAAGATGGATGAATCAAAGAAAGAATTAGTTCATGGATTTTTAAATATGTTCGGTATTGGAAAAGGAGGGTATCCATGGATTACAAAACAAAGCATTTATCAGCAGTTTTATTCTGACCTGGTCACAAAAGTAGAGCATGCAATTGATGTGAAAGGAACAACAATTCATGTATTTTATGCAACAAAGATGGGTGAAAAATATGAAAAGAGATATCGTACTTATTTTAAGAATCCAGATATTATAAGATATGATATGCAGCATGAAGAACTGTTTTGCTGTCATAGTGAGGAATGGGTGGAAGAAGTAAGGAAAGCAGTGGAAGTTTTGGTATAAGATAAAGTTTTGTGTTATCATGAAAAAAACAACATTGTGAGGAAAAAAGCTGATGAATAAGAAAGAATACTCGTTTACATATATTCAATATAAAATTTCTAATCTAATGTTAATACCCTTGTGTTTTTTTGTATGGATATTAGCAGATTGTTTTGAGCGAATAGGTCATGATATAGTAAAAGTTACTTATAATATAGTTGCAGTAGTTATTTTGATTTTAATTTATAATAGAATTTCGAATCGTATTTTTCAAAGAAACGGAAAGATAAATATCATAGACTCAAAGCAAATTATGTTTATATTAGGAACGAAGGTAACAGAGATTAATATATCGGATATTGAGAAAGTGATATTATCTGTGAATGAGCAGTTTAATTCAAATTATATAGAATTGAAAATAAAAACAATCGAAAATAATAAAATTAAAATAGTCTCCAAGAGATATTTCAACGGGGAAGACCTTAGCAATCATGCGTTTATTAATATTTTTTGTGATATAAAAAACGCGAATTCAGGGCTATATTTTGAATCAGGTTTGAATGATACATTTTTGACTTTAGAAAGAAAGGAATTATCATGAATAAAAAAGTTGAAGAAATATTAAGACAATTAAGTACCTCCAATCGATGGAAGATAGAAATAGAATGTATACAACATGGAAATGTGACAGTTTTTGAGCATAGTGTTAATGTCGCAGAGATAAGTATTGCATTTGCAGAAAAACTTCCGATCACAGTGAATGAAGAAAGCTTGATAAAAGGAGCCTTATTACACGACTATTTTCTCTATGACTGGCATAATAAAGAACAATCACCAGGGTTACATGGATTCAAACATCCATATATCGCACTGAAAAATGCAGAAGAAGATTAGGATCTGAATGATATAGAGAAAAATATAATCTTACGTCATATGTTTCCATTAGTTCCGATTCCACCACGTTGTAAAGAAGCATGGATCGTGTGCGTTGCAGATAAATACTGTGCTTTGGGAGAAACTGTGTCAGGATGGTTGAAGAAGGTTCTTCCGATAGGGACTTAGAAATGAGAGTCTTAAACTTGCAAGAAAATAATTTTGAAAATAAGAATGATTACTATTATTGACAATCGAAAAGACTTCATGTATAATAATCATAAAAGATAAACACAAAACAAAAGGAGGTTTCCAAGATGAATAAAAAAGCGATGTATAAATTAAGTTATGGCTTGTTCGTGCTGACAGCGAAAGAAGAGAATAAAGATAATGGATGTATCATTAACACAGCAATTCAAGCAGCATCAGAACCGAATCAATTAAGTATTTGCATAAATAAAGCAAATTACACACATAATATGATTCAAAGAACCGGAAAGTTTACCGTATCAGTGTTAAGTCAAGAAGCAACGTTTGACTTATTTCAACATTTTGGATTCCAATCTGGGAGAGATGTAAACAAATTTGAGTCATTTGAAACGTGTGCACGAGGTAACAATGGTATATTCTATATAACAGAAGGAGCCAATGCATATATTTCAGTGGAAGTTACAAAGACGGAAGACTTAGGTTCCCATACAATGTTTATCGGAAAGATCATGGACATGGAAGTTTTAAGTGATATACCTTCTGTAACATATGAGTACTATCAAGAGCATATCAAACCAAAACCACAAGCGGTCGGAGAAACGCAGGAAGGACAAACCATCTGGCGTTGCAGAATCTGCGGTTATGAATATGTAGGAGAAGAGTTACCAGAGGATTTTGTATGTCCTTTATGCAAACATCCAGCATCAGATTTTGAAAAAGTAATCGAGAAAAAGGAGGAAAAGAAGATGGCAGCAAACAAATATGCAGGAACACAGACAGAGAAAAATTTACAAGAAGCATTTTCAGGAGAATCACAGGCAAGAAATAAATATACGTATTTTGCATCGGTTGCAAAGAAGGAAGGATACGAGCAGATGTCAGCCTTATTCTTAAAGACAGCAGAAAATGAAAAAGAGCATGCCAAAATGTGGTTTAAAGAATTAGCAGGAATTGGAGATACAAAGGAAAATCTTGCTGCAGCAGCTGAAGGTGAAAATTACGAATGGACAGATATGTATGAAGGATTTGCAAAGACTGCAGAAGAAGAAGGTTTTCCAGAACTTGCTGCCAAATTCAGAGCAGTCGGAGAGATTGAGAAGCATCATGAAGAAAGATATCGTGCACTTCTTAAGAATATCGAGACTTCACAAGTATTTGAAAAAAGTGAAGTGAAAGTATGGGAATGTCGTAATTGTGGACATATCGTAGTTGGAACAAAAGCACCGGAAGTATGTCCTGTTTGTGCACATCCACAGAGCTATTTTGAAGTGCATGAAGAAAACTATTAAATTCTGATTTGAATAACGGAAAGTATTGGTGGAATATTATAAAAAGCGATTATGTGCCTGCAACCCACTTGCGTTCGGACTCCCACGTAGCTGTACTAAGCTCCTGAATGGTCTAACGACCATCCACTCGCTAAGTGCAGACGTGTCCGTACGGTTGCCGACACATGATCGCTTTTTATAATATTCAAATAATTTACGTGATTCAAACCACTATACAGCATACAAACACTGTGATTTATAATTGACAAGAATGGTTAGAATGGTTAGAATAAAGTTAGAAAGAACAGACAGAATAATTTCAAGGAGGTTTTTTCATGAAGTTACAAGAATCTGAGAGAACGGAATTCAAATCCATTGTAGTCACAGATATCAAGAAAGAAATCATAGCATTTGCCAATTGTGATGGAGGAAAAATCTATATTGGAATTGAAGATGATGGGACAGTTATCGGGGTAGAAGATTTAGACAGTGTAGCATTGCAAGTAAGCAATATGGTTAGAGATGCGATTAAACCAGATTTAACCATGTTCTTGCATTATGAGACAAAAGAGATAGAACAAAAACAAGTTGTGATCATAGATATTCAAAGAGGAACAGAACGCCCATACTATATAGCGAAGAAAGGGTTAAGACCAGAAGGCGTATATGTAAGACAAGGATATTCTTCTGTCCCAGCAACGGATACAGCTATTAGAAAGATGATCAAAGAAACAGATGGTGATCATTTTGAAGATATGAGATCATTAGATCAAGAATTGACTTTTTGCGAAACAAAAAAAGAATTCCAAAAGAGAAACATCACATTAGAACAGCCACAGATGAAAACTTTAGGAATTATAAACCAAGATGGAATTTATACGAATCTTGCTTTATTACTTTCAGACCAATGCGTGCATACGATTAAAACAGCAGTTTTTGAAGGAAAGAATCAAAATATATTTAAAGATAGAAAAGAATTTACAGGATCACTATTTGCACAAATGGAAGCAGTATATGATTACATTGACTTCAGAAATCAAACACATTCAACTTTTGAAAAACTTTATCGAATTGATAATAGAGATTATCCAGAAGTAGCAGTAAGAGAAGCATTGCTAAACTGTCTTGTACACAGAGATTACGGATATAGTTCTAGTATTCTGATCAGTATGTACGAAGATCGGTTAGAATTCACATCCATTGGGGGATTGGTAACAGGAGTTACATTAGAAGATGTGATGATGGGGATTTCTGTATGCAGGAATAAAAGATTAGCGAATGTTTTTTACCGTTTAGAATTGATCGAAGCTTATGGAACAGGAATACAAAAGATCATGAATGCTTATCAAGATCAGTTTATAAAACCAGAGATCAAAGTCAGTAATAATGTATTTAAGATCATATTACCAAACACAAATGCACAGGCAGAATTAAGAGAAGAACTGCAATACCATACACATATACAACCAGAAGACGAAGAAACACAGATCATGCAAATGATCGATCAAGAAAAAAGAATTCAAAGAAAACAAGTTCAGGAAAGATTAGGAATCAGTCAGACAACGAGTGGAAGGATTTTGAAGCAGATGGTTAAAAAAGGATTGATCATGCAGAGAGGCAGAGGAAAGAACACATGCTATGTGAAAAAATAATTACGAGACAATGTACAAGATATGATCGGACGAAAACAGCAAATGCATATGAAAATATATAGTGACCGTATAAAATAAATAGAATTTATAATAATACCAGTGATTGAAGCATCTGAAAAAGAGGTAAAATCACTGGTATTTATCATATAAAAACATCACAAATACTTGAACAGAAGGGGTGGTCGTGGTATATTAAAATTTAATAACAAGGAGAGAAAGATGGAAAATTTAAAAAAAGAGATCGAACAATTAAAACAAGAAAAAAATGCTGTTTTACTAGCACATTATTATGTAGACGATGCCGTTCAGGAAATTGCTGATTATGTTGGGGATTCTTATTATCTTGCCAAAGTTGCATTAAAAGAATCCAAAGATGTGATCTGTTTTGCAGGCGTAAACTTTATGGGTGAGAGTGCCAAGATCTTAAACCCAGACCGTACAGTGATCATGCCAGATCAGAAGGCAGACTGTCCAATGGCTCATATGGTTGATGTAGAGAAGATTGAAGAGATGCGTAAAAAATATGATGATCTTGCTGTTGTCTGTTATATTAACTCTACAGCAGAGATCAAAGCACATTCTGATGTCTGTGTAACTTCATCCAATGCACTGAAAGTTGTAACAGCACTTCCACAGAAGAATATTTTCTTCGTACCAGATGAGAATCTCGGACGTTATATCGGAAGCAAACTTCCAGAGAAGAACTTTATTTACAATGACGGATTCTGTCATGTACATAGAAGTATCACAGCCGAGAACGTAAAGAAAGCCAAAGAAGTACATCCAGAAGCAGAAGTTTTAGTGCATCCAGAATGTACACCAGACGTTGTAGCTTTAGGTGATTATGTAGGAAGTACATCAGGAATCATTGACTATGCGACAGCATCTGACAAGGACGTATTTATCATTTGTACAGAGATGGGTGTTTTATATGAATTAAAACAGAAGAACCCAGGAAAGACATTCTACTCTGTAGGACATCGTCAGTTCTGTCCAAATATGAAGCGTATCAGTTTAGAGAATGTAAGAGACACATTAAGAGACATGAAGAATCAGGTAGAATTACCAGAAGAACTGCGATTAAATGCTAAGAAAGCATTAGATGAGATGTTAAGAATCGCGCAGTAAGACAGGAAAGTTCCAAGGAAAGGCAAAGAGAATTATGAAAACAGCAGATGTGATCATTGTAGGAAGTGGTGCTTCAGGATTATTTAATGCATTATTTCTTCCGCAGGATTACAAAGTAATCGTTATTACAAAGAAGGAAGTTGAAGAAAGTGATTCATTTTTGGCGCAGGGAGGAATCTCAGCGCTGAAGAATCCGGAAGATTATGATTCATATTTCGAGGACACTATGAAAGCCGGACATTACGAGAATGATAAAGGTGCCGTCGAGAAGATGATCAAAGAATCACCACAGATTATTCAGGATCTGAAAGATTTTGGTGTAAGATTTGACTTGAAGGATGGAGAGATCGAGTTTACAAGAGAAGGTGGACATTCCACATTCCGTATTCTTCATCATGAAGATCTGACAGGAAAAGAGATCACAAGCCATTTATACGAAGAGGCGAAGAAACGTGATAATATTACGATCATGGAAAATTGTACGATGATCGATATCATTGAGAAAGATGGAGAATGTAAAGGAATTGTATATAAAGATGCAGATGGTAATTTAGATACGATCGAAGCTCCGGATACTGTTCTTGCAACAGGAGGACTTGGAGGGTTATTTAAACATTCTACAAACTTCAGACATCTGACAGCAGACAGTCTGGCTGTCTGCTTGCGCCATAATGTTGAATTAGAGAATATTAACTATATCCAGATCCATCCAACAACATTTTATTCAAAGAAACCAGGAAGAAGATTCTTAATCTCTGAATCAGTCAGAGGAGAGGGAGCTTACCTGCTGAATAAAGATGGAGAACGTTTTACAGATGAGTTAAAACCAAGAGACGTTGTAACTGGAGAAATCTGCAAACAGATGAAGAAAGACGGAAGTGATCATGTTTATTTATCTGTTACACATTTAGATGGAGAAAGAATCAAACATAGATTCCCAAACATCTACAAACAGTGCTTGGATGAAGGATATGACATGACAAAAGAACCGATTCCAGTAACACCGGCACAGCACTATTTCATGGGTGGAATTAAAGTAAACTTAGACAGCAAGACATCTATGGAACATTTATATGCAGTCGGTGAGACAAGCTGTAATGGGGTTCATGGAAAGAACCGTCTGGCAAGTAATTCATTATTGGAAGCACTTGTATTTGCCAAGGCAGCAGCGAAAGACATCACAGAACATCCATCAAAAGCCGAGACAGTCGAAGTAGATTTAAGTAAGTATCAGAACGAAGAACAGCGTGAGAAAGAGAATGAACAGCTTGTTCTTGACGAAATTAAACGAAAGGACAGAAGTTTTTATGATCAGTGGTGTAACGATGAGAATTAACATCGATGAATATTTGATGAATGCATTAAAAGAAGATATCACTCAGGAAGATGTCAGTACAAACGCAGTGATGCCAGAACCAAAACAGGGAGAAGTAAATTTAATCTGTAAACAGGATGGGGTCATCTGTGGATTAGAAGTATTTGAAAGAGTCTTCAAACTTTTAGATGAAACTGTTGTTTTTGAGACAGAATTAAAAGACGGAGATAAAGTAACCAAAGGACAGCTAATGGGAGTTGTCAAAGGAGATATCCGTGCCCTTTTATCTGGAGAGAGAGTTGCATTAAACTACTTGCAGAGAATGAGTGGAATCGCAACAATGACAAGCGAGTTATCCAAAGAGCTTGAAGGATATAAAACAAAGTTATTAGATACAAGAAAAACAACACCAAACATGCGCCCATTTGAAAAATACGCAGTGACTGTTGGTGGTGGACATAATCACCGCTACAATTTGTCCGACGGAGTCATGTTAAAAGATAATCATATCGGTGCTGCAGGTGGAATCAAAGAAGCGGTAGCTATGGCAAAAGACTATGCACCATTTGTCAGAAAGATTGAAGTAGAGACAGAGAATCTTGACATGGTAAAAGAAGCCGTAGAAGCAGGAGCAGACATCATCATGTTAGACAACATGGATGATGAGACAATGAAAGAAGCTGTCAAACTGATCGACGGAAGAGCTGAAACAGAGTGTTCAGGAAATGTTACAAAAGAACGCTTAAAGACGATCCGTGAGATCGGAGTGGATTATGTATCTTGTGGAGCTTTAACACATTCAGCTCCTATTATGGACATTTCTTTGAAGAATTTACATCCGGTAGAGTAAAGAATAAAGATATAAAATCCGATGTTTTTATAAGAATAGTCATAGGATTGTTCTTATAAAAACATCGGATTTTTTTGACAATAATTTCCAGAAAATAACATTTTTTATTTCGACAGAAATTGCATACAAAATCCTCTATAATAATCTTGCAGGAGGGAAAACTATGGAAATCTTAAGAAAAAAAGAATTCGAAGAAGACCGGTTATTTCAAAATTTTCATGAAATGATCCTTTATCATATGCGCCAGATGCAGCAATGTCTCACGACAGCGGGGAAGATGTTCTGTGATCATAACGATGAGGAAGAAACGTGTGAAAAACGGGGAAGAGATGTAGTTGAAAGTGTGATCTTAAAAGAATGTGTCGGATGCTGTGAGAATCAAAAATGTCAGTTTACATTAGCAGATAAGGACAGGCTTGGGCAGATCATCGAAAAGCAAGGTGGATTAAGCTATGCAGATTTAAAAAGATGTCATCCATGCAAGAATGGACAGGATTTTATCGAGGAAGCAAATCAGATTTATGAACGGGAATTATTTCTGCGTGCAATGAGAAATCAGATGAAACAACTGAGAAAAATTGTCGGGGAGCAGTATATCAGAGCCGGAAATACACTGGGTGATTTCTTTCAGGGAAAAGTATCATTAACGGCAGATAATAAGAAATTATATGAGAAGATCACAAAAGGTTTTGCAAAAAGCCAACTGAGACTAAAAGAAATTTATTTCTACGATAATCCAGAGAAAGGAAAACAGATCTATCTATATCTGAAAAAGAAAAAAGGCAGGGAAATCAGCACAAGACAAGCAGCAGTGTTGTTAAGTTCCATGACAATGGAGAAAATGAAGCCATTGCCAGATCAGAAAAAGATGATCGGAAATTATTATGAGATTTATGGATTTACACCAGAAGAAAAATTCCATGTAATCGCAGGAATCCACACTTCGCCAATGATTGCAGGGGATGAGAATGGAGATAGTTTTTCCATGGGAAAAGTAAGGGAAGGAAGTTTTGTGTCTATGATCTCGGATGGAATGGGAACAGGACAGGAAGCGAAAAAAGAAAGTAGGAAAATAATTGAAGTGATGGAAGAACTTCTAGGAGCAGGAATTAACGAAAGTCAAAGTATTCAGCTTTTAAGGTCCATGATGATCTTACAACCAGAAAAAGAAAAATATGCGACATTAGATTTTTTTCAGTTAGATTTATTTGCAGGAATCGGAACATTCTTTAAAATTGGAGCCTGCCCATGTCTTTTAAAGAGAAAAAACGACGTGGAGATCATTCAAGTAGATACGATACCAGTGAACCTCTTATTACATACCGAGAAAATTCCAATTTACCGCAAAAAGATGGAAAGTGAAGATATTTTAGTCATGTTAAGCGATGGAGCTTTCGACGGATTTTCGCAAAATGGTTTGGAGATGGCAGCACGATATTTGAAAGAAATGGATGTGGTACGTCCACAGGCGATCGCAGATGGATTATATGAGCAAATTACAACAAACAAAGAATTTGAAAAAAGAGATGATATGACGATCATGGTATTGGGAATCTGGGACAGGTATTGAAGGAATCTGCAAAGAATGATAAAGTAAATTACATGAATAAAGTAAAAGAATTTATCAAAGAAAAAAATTTAATACAAAATGGAGATCATATCATTATCGGTGTTTCTGGCGGTGCAGATTCTGTATATCTGTTACTTATTTTAAATGAATTAAGAGAATCAATGAATCTCACGATCACAGCAGTCCACATCAATCACATGATTCGAAGAGAAGCTGTGGATGATCAGAAGTTTGTGCAGGATCTTTGTGGACAACTTTTGATTCCGTGTAAAATATTTGAAATAGATGTAAAACAGATCGCCAAGCGTGAAAAGATGTCATTAGAAGAAGCAGGAAGAAAAGCGAGATATGATGCATTTGCTAAAACAATGAAAAAATATAATGCTGATAAGATTGCGATCGCACATCATCAAAACGATCAGGCAGAAACATTTTTATATCGAGTGGTGAGAGGAACTGGAATTTATGGGGCGGGTGCCATGAGAGAAAAAGATGGAAATCTGATCCGTCCGCTTTTATGTGTAAAAAAAGAAGAAATAGTAAAATATTTAAAAGAGGCTGGGCAGGCCTGGGTAGAAGATGCAAGCAATCAGGACGATGCATTTGCAAGAAATCAGATTCGAAATCAGGTAATACCAAGACTTGAGATGATCAATGAGCAGGCGGTGGAGCATATAGGATGGCTGTGCGAAGATATCAAAGAAGTGACGACGTATCTGACAGATCAGATAGAAGAGTCATTTTTAAGATGTGCAAAGCCTATTGGACAAGGATTTGAGATCAATTGTGATCAATTGTTATTGGAAAACCATTGGATCCAGAAACAGGTTCTAAAAAAAGTTTTGGAAGAAACAGCTGGTAAGAAGAAAGATTTAGAAAGAAGACATATTGAAGATCTGTTAACTTTGGTAGAAAATGGAACAGGGAAACGAATTTCTCTTCCGTATAATATGGTTGCCGAGAAAAATTATCAGTATATTAAGGTACAAAAAGGAAATATGTCAGATAAACAAGAAATGACAGGAAAAATTTTGTGCGAAGAGGTTACAGATTTGACAAATATCGTGGAAAATGATTGTATCAAAATCATTGATTATGATAGAATAGAAACAGGTGTACAATTACGATGCCGGAAGCCAGGAGATTTTTTTACATTTGGCAAAGATCAGAAGAGAAAATCATTAAGCAGGTATTTTATTGATGAGAAGATTCCAAGACAATTGCGGGAAGAGATACCCTTGGTGGCAGATGGCAGTCATATTGTATGGATCGTTGGCAGAAGAATCAGCGAATATTATAAGATCAAAGAATCAACCAAGCGTTATTTAAAGCTTGAGTTCAAAAGAGAAGGAGATGATTCCAATGGAGAATATCAGAGTAATGATTTCAGAGGAAGATGTAAACAAACGAATCGCGGAGATGGGAGCGCAGATCAGTGAAGATTATGCAGGAAAAGAAATCCATCTGATCGCCATTTTAAAAGGAAGTGTTTTTTTTGCGTGTGAACTGGCAAAGAGAATCACGATTCCAGTAACAATTGATTTTATGTCAGTGTCTAGTTATGGAAATTCCAGAGAATCCTCAGGAATCGTTAAGATCGCAAAAGACTTAGATGAGCCAATCTTAGATAAAGAAGTATTAGTTGTAGAAGATATCATTGACTCAGGAAAGACTTTAAATCATTTAAAACCAATGCTTGAGAGCAGAAATCCTGCGTCACTTCATCTGTGTACATTGTTAAGCAAACCAGATCGTCGTGAAGTTGAAGTACCAGTCAGATATATTGGTTTTGAAGTACCAGATGAATTTGTTGTTGGATATGGACTAGATTATGCACAGAAATATCGTAACCTTCCTTACATTGGAGTAGCAGAGGAAGAGTAGAGAGGAGACTAAACGTTGAACCCGAAGAAAAGTAACAGTGGATTTTTAGTAGTCTTGCTGATCTTGGTGATCGGAGCATATTATTTTATCAGCGTGTTCCAGCCAGGTTCAGGTGATTACACCTATCAGCAGTTTATGAAGGATGTAAAGTCTGACAAAGTAACTGCGGTAACTATTAAACAGAATAAAGAAGTACCAACTGGGACGATCACAGCAGAGTTTGGAAAAGATGATTATAAGAGCTGTGAAGTTACAGATGTCAATCAGGCGATCAATGATATTAAGAAAGCTGACAGCTCTCTTGCCAATAAGATCAGTATTAAGGGAATCGATCACAGTGGGGATATGATCTCTAATCTGATCGGGGTAGTACTACCGATCGGAGTTGTCATATTTTTCATGGTTATGATGATGCGCCAGAATGGTGGCGGTGGCGGCAAGATGATGGATTTTGGAAAAAGCCGTGCTAAACTTGCCAATCCAAATGGTAAGAAAGTAACATTTAACGATGTTGCAGGACTGACAGAAGAGAAAGAAGAATTAGAAGAAGTCGTGGAATTCTTAAAGAATCCAGGACGATTTATAAAGATCGGAGCCAGAATTCCAAAGGGCGTCCTTCTTGTAGGACCTCCAGGAACAGGTAAGACATTACTTGCAAAGGCAGTTGCAGGAGAAGCGAATGTACCATTTTTCAGCATTTCAGGATCTGATTTCGTGGAAATGTTCGTCGGTGTTGGTGCAGCTCGTGTACGTGACTTATTTGCAGAAGCTAAGAAACATTCTCCTTGTATCGTATTTATCGATGAGATCGATGCAGTTGCAAGACGAAGAGGCTCTGGACTTGGTGGTGGACATGATGAACGTGAACAGACATTAAACCAGATGTTAGTTGAGATGGACGGTTTTGGAGTGAATGAAGGAATCATCATGATCGCAGCTACAAACCGTGTGGATATCTTAGATCCAGCGATCTTACGACCAGGACGATTTGACCGCAAGGTTGGCGTTGGAAGACCAGATGTCAAAGGGCGAGAAGATATCTTAAAGATTCACTGTCGTCAGAAACCATTAGGAGATGATGTTGATCTTCATGAGATCGCAAGAACAACAGCAGGTTTTGTGGGAGCAGACCTTGAGAATCTGATGAATGAGGCAGCCATTCAGGCAGCAAGAGATGACAGAGCCTATATCATGAAAGAAGATATTGATAAATCATTTATCAAAGTAGGAATCGGAACAGAGAAGAAGAGTCGTGTGGTACCAGAAAGTGAAAGAAGGATCACTGCATATCATGAATCTGGACATGCAATCTTATTCCATCTGTTACCAGATGTAGGTCCGGTTTACACTGTATCTATTATTCCAACAGGAACAGGAGCAGCTGGATATACGATGCCGCTTCCTGAGAACGATAATGTCTTTATGACACGCGGAAAGATGATTCAGGATATCATGGTAAGTCTCGGAGGACGAATTGCCGAAGAATTGATCTTAGATGATATCACAACCGGTGCATCACAGGATATCAAACAGGTAACCCAGTATGCAAGAGCTATGGTAACGAAGTTTGGTATGTCAGATGAACTCGGACTGATCAATTATGACAGTGGTGAAGGAGACGAAGTCTTCTTAGGAAAAGAAATTGGACAGCAGCGTCCATACGGAGAAAACACACAGACTGTGATCGATCAGGAAGTGAAGAAGATTGTAAATAAATGCTACAAAGATGCGAAAGCAATGATTGAAGAACACATAGATGTCCTTCACAAATGTGCCGCATTATTATTAGAGAAAGAACGCATTAACCGTGCAGAATTCGAAGCATTATTTGAGCCTGAAACAGAAGTTGAAACACAGGCATAAAAAAATATAAAAAAAGTTAAAAAAACACTTGCAATTTACCTGACAATGCCGTATAATCTTTAATTGTCAGGTAAACACTTGGTGGGATTCCCGAGTGGCCAAAGGGGGCAGACTGTAAATCTGTTGGCACCGCCTTCGAAGGTTCGAATCCTTCTCCCACCACTAAGCCGCAGTGGCGGAACTGGCAGACGCGCAGGACTTAAAATCCTGTTCGAGTTAAATCGAGTACCGGTTCGATTCCGGTCTGCGGCATGAAAAAGGACTTCAAGTGATTGAAGTTCTTTTTATTTTGCAGTAATCGTGTTATCGCTTGCATCAGGAATAAAAGAACTGTATAAACAGAAATAATAAAAATAGAGAGCAGGATACGGAAATGAATTTGATCATTTCGCATCTTGCTCTCTATTTTTATATCTTTATATATTGAAACTATGGATTCAATATATTCTTCACAACATCCTTATCACTTAAATAAACCATATGTGACCCTTTCAGCTGTACATAATAATTCTTTTGATCAGAATCTTTTTTACCGATATAAAGCACAACATTTTTTGTTTTCTTCGTATCCGTATCCTTATAAGTGATATCGACTGTGATTCGAGAATCCTTATCCAGTCCATATTTTACAAGATCTGTCTGACTTGCATAATAATTCTGGCAGTCTCCAAAAGTAAATACACCCAAACCGCCAGAGATTCCATCAAGATTTTTCTCCTTGCTAGTATAAGTCTTTGTCTTAACGTTTTGAGTGACCAAAACTTTTTTAAGATTTTCAGTACTTAACGTAGGGAAAGTATCTGTCTCAATCAGATTATCTAAAGAATAAGATAAACTAGATGTAATATCAGAAGATACGGTATAAATCTTTGATTTATCTCCATAAGTTACATAGTAATTTTCACCGGTTGCATTTCCAATATAATAAGTCATGGATTTTCCAGTTTTGTCTTTGACACTAACTGTATAAGTTGGCTTGTCAAGACCATAGTCGCTTAGAGCATCTGCATTTTTAAGTTCTCTGACAGCCTCAACTTTTTGAAATGTAGAAGCAAGACTTTCGAGAGAGGACTGAGTGATCGGATATTTTTTATTTTTTGTATAATACCATTTGCCATTCTGTTTTATGAAAGAAAGAGTCGTTCCGTTGTTATTATAAGAGATGGAAGTTAAACTCTTTAAATCAGAGATCTTTGTCTGATCAGAATCTTCTTTGGAAGATTGCTGTTTCTGGTATAAATTCACTCCCGTATACAGGACAATAAGTCCTGCAAATACGAGAAGTAAAATCTGTAATGTTTTTTTCTGTTTCATGAAAACCTCCTAACGGCGTCTGCGTCTAAACCATACAATGAATCCGCCAATGATCAGACCAACTGGAATTACAAAGACTACAAGGATACTGAATGGTCCAGGATGAGCAATCGTATTATAGCTGACTTCCAGACTCTTTGAAGAGATAGAAACATTATCGGCATTATTTAAACATGCGGTCACAGAGTTTGTAAATAATGTCAGGTTTTCTAAGGATGAGAAAGAACTTGTGATTTGCTCATCGATCAGCATATTACTTCCGTAAACAGTCAGGCGACTTTCTTTTGTAACTTTCTTTCCTTTGCTGTTTTTGACTTTGACAGATTCTGTGGAAGTTGCACCAAGGACATAAGTTCCCTGTGTTTGTTTCTTCTCAGTGACAGCATATCCGTTGCTGGATGTTGTCATAAATACATCGATAGAAATAGAATCTCTAACTGGAGTACTCTGTGTCATACCTTTCGAATTGATCATCATAACAGAGTTTGATGAAATTCCAGAAGCCATATCACCACTTACAGAAAGATTTGGGATTAAGTAATAATAATTTCCTTGATATGAACGTTCTGTATCTGCAATATATCCGCTTTGAACAGTTAAACCGTAGTCTTTTAACAGACCATATAAGTTTTTCATACTCTTATTTGTCTGGGCAAGTAAAGTAACAACTTTTCCACCTTTCTTCAGGTAAGAAGATAATAGTTTTACTTCATCTTTTGTAAAATCGCTTGTAGCCCCATCGATGATCAGCAGATCACAATCATCAGGAATGGATGTTGCAGTCATTAAAAGCAGATCACTTGTGGAAATTCTTGATTTTGTAAGAAGACTTGTGACCTCGGAAGATAAGGATGATTCTCCATGGCCAGAAGTATAATAAGCTTTATATTCTTTGTCACTTGTTACATAATTTAAAGCACTTGTAAGCTGCCCATCACCATCAAATGATGAAGCGGAAGAGGAAGTACTGTAGTAAGAATTTGAGGAAACTAATATATCATCAAACGAAACAGTTGTTGTACGGTTGGTTTTCTTACAAGAGATGACGATATTGTTTTCTTCAGTTCCGTATTTTGTCAATGCAGAAGGATGGAGTATGGGATCAATCCATTTGACATGAAGCTTGCTTGATAAAGAAGCATATTTATTGATGAAAGTTTTGATCCTTTTATCAGTGCTGTCCTTTTCTGCAAGAACATAAAAAGTGACGTCATCATCAACTTTTTTAATGATCTTTTCACTTTTTGATGAGATTTCATAAATATTGGTACTACTGATATCAAACTGTCGCTTATTTTCAGGGATCAGATTGACGATCATATTAAAAATGATAACGATCGCGATCACGATGGATGTCATAGCAAGAGTATAAGATCCACGTTTCGAATCATTGCTTTGAAATAATTTTTTGATTTTATCCACGATAACTTCCTCCTAACTCCAACGTCTTTTTTCAAATGTCTGTACTGTTAAGAACACCAGAAGAATGATCAATGACAGATAAGTCAGAAGTCCTCCGAGATCAAAAATGTAATTCTGAGAAAAATTATAAAAAATATCAGTTAATACAAGGTGTCCTAATAAAGTAGAAAACAGACTTTCAAGCAATGTTTTCTTCACAAAATAAACAACGATACCAGCGATACATCCAATGCCAGTGACAATGCCAGCGATCATCTGATTTTTTGTGATATGGTAGATCAGAAGACCGATCAGAGTAAATATAATGATCCAGATGACCAGATTACTGATCGCACTGGAAGGAAAATACTGCAGCAGATTGTCCAACAGATAAAAGAAAAACAATGCTGCACAAGTAGTGATCGCTGCGATCACAGGACTTTCTGTCAAAGATGATAAAAACATTCCGATTGCAATAAATACACATCCAAGCAGGAAAAAGGCCAGAATGGATGAATAATCAACAAGAAAATGGGCAGTTCCTTGAAGTTTGATGATCAGTGGGAAAATACAGTAGATCACACATGGAATTGCAAATACAGTCACCATTGCAAGATATTTTCCTAATACGATCTCAACAAGTGAAACAGGAGAAGTTAATAATAACTGGTCAGTTTTATTCTTTCGGTCTTCTGCAAAAGATTTCATAGATAAAACAGGCACAGAAATCAATAACATGAAAATAACGCCTGCCAGAGAGTAGGCAAAAAATGGATAACCACTATAAAGGTTATAAACCATAAAATATATACCTCCAATGATCGTTAAGAATGCTGCAAATACGCATCCGATCATAGAGTTAAAATAGGAACGGACTTCCCTTTTATAGATAGCAAGCATTATTTGTCACCTCCATTACATCTCCGGTTAATTCCAGAAAAATATCTTCAAGAGTAGCCTTGTTTACAAACATCTGTGTCACAGGCATTTTTTTCTGTGCAAATTTAAGAGAAAGATCAGCACAGATTTTCTGTGAATCTTTGTTTGTATTGATCTGGATATGGCAGCTATCTTTACTTACATCAAGCCAGTTGACATCATCAATATCAGAAAAATCAGAAAGAACCTGTTTTACGGAAGTTTCATCCGCCAGGATCGTAAGCTCAATGGTTTCTTTTCCGTGTGTTAATTCTTCTAATTCATCAGGGCTTCCCTCAGCGATCAATTTTCCTTTGGAAATGATCAGGATATCGTCACAGATTTCTTGGACTTCAGCAAGAATATGAGAACTTAAGATCACCGTATGGTCCTTAGCAAGTGTACGGATCAGTTCACGGATTTCGATAATCTGCTTTGGATCGAGACCAACGGTCGGTTCATCCAAGATGATAATATCCGGGAAATCAAGAATTGCAGCGGCAAGACCTGTTCTCTGGCGATAACCTTTGGAAAGGTTTTTGATCAATCGGTCTTTCATATCAACAAGTTTGATCAGTTCCATAACTTTTATAACCTGTGCATTGCGGTCAGCTTTCGGAATTTTTTTTAATTCAGCAGCAAAATACAGATATTCAGATACTGTCATATCAAGATATAAAGGTGGGATCTCTGGAAGATATCCGATACATTTTTTTGCTTTCTCAGGTTCTTCCAGAATATTGTGACCATTGATGATAACCTCTCCACTCGACGCACCGATATATCCAGTCATAATATTCATAGTTGTAGATTTACCGGCTCCATTTGGACCCAAAAATCCATAGATTCGCCCTTTTTCAATGGTAAATGACAGATCATCTACGGCGAGATGTGTGCCATATTTTTTGGTAAGATGTTTTACTTCTATCAAAATATTGTCCTCCTTTTTGCGATAACTCTCATCATTATATGAAGAAAAACAAATCAAACTGTGATAAAAGTCTGAACAGTTTGTGTTAAAAATGTGGTAATTTTGTGAAGTGTTTTATGGGGTATATAGTATACAGAATAATATGAAAATGTTTCATAAAAGATGCATAGAATGGCAAGGATAGGCTTGCATAATCACGTATAGTTTCGTATAATATAAAAGTAAATTTACAAGAAAACTTGACAGAAGACAGTTGAAGAATGTATACTTTGAGAATCAAACTAATTAGAGTGTGAAGGAGAATCATTATGTTAGAGAAGATGAAAGAGATCATTGCAGATCAGTTAGGTGTAAGCGAAGATGAAGTTACTTTAGAAGCATCTTTTAAAGAAGATCTGGATGCTGATTCATTAGATTTATTTGAATTAGTTATGGCATTAGAAGAAGAATATGATGTTGAGATTCCATCTGATGATCTTGCAGAATTAAACACAGTTGGTGATGTTATCAACTACTTAAAAGACAAAGGTGTAGAAGACTAAAGAAATTGTAAGATTGGCTTATAACATTCCTGTTATAAGTCAATTTTTTGAAGAAAATATTTTGAACATCAAACTAATTATAGATTATTTTATAGATCAACGAGGTAAAGATAATGGGTAAGATCGTATTTATGTTTCCGGGACAGGGAGCGCAATATGTTGGAATGGGAAAGGATTTTTATGATTCTTTTGCATGCAGCAAGGAGACTTTCGACAAGGCGAATGAAGTTCTGGATATTGATGTAAAGAAACTTTGTTTTGAAGAAAATGAAGATATCAATATTACAGAGTATACACAGGCAGCGATGGTAACTGCAAGTGTTGCAATCTTAAAGAAGATCGAAGAAATGGGATTAAAGCCTGATCTGACAGCGGGATTAAGTCTTGGAGAATACTGTGCACTTGTAGCATCTGATGTGATGAGCTTTGAAGATGCAGTGAAAGTCGTAAGGCAGAGAGGAATTCTTATGCAGGATACTGTTCCAGCAGGAGAGGGTGCGATGTCAGCGGTTCTTGGAATGAAGAAAGAAGCGATCGAAGCAGTTTTACCAGACGTTGAAGGAATCGTTACGATCGCAAACTATAACTGTCCTGGACAGATCGTTATTTCAGGGGAATCAAAAGCAGTTGCAGAAGCTGGAGAAGCGTTGAAAGAAGCAGGAGCTAAGAGAGTTCTGCCACTGAAGGTCAGTGGACCATTTCATTCTCCAATGTTAAAACCAGCTGGAGAGAAATTGCTTGATGTATTAGCAGATGTTGAAGTGGATGATCCAACAGTTCCATACGTATCCAATACAACAGCAGAACTTATCACAAGTAATGATCAAGTTAAGGAATTGCTTGGAAGACAGGTTTATTCTTCTGTATGCTGGGAACAATCTATTGAGAAGATGATCGCTGATGGTGCAGATACATTTGTAGAGATCGGACCAGGAAGAACATTATGTGGATTTATGCGCAAGATCGATCGTAATGTCAAAGCGATCAATATTGCGAAAGTAGAAGATTTAGAGAAATTAAAGGAGATCATGTAATCATGTTAAGTGGAAAAGTTGCAATCGTAACAGGTGCAAGCCGCGGGATCGGAAGAGAAACGGCACTGACTCTTGCAGGATATGGAGCAACTGTGATCGTAAATTACTGTGGTTCCAAAGATAAAGCGGAGGCAGTTGTAGAAGAGATCACAGCAGCTGGGGGAACAGCAAAAGCATATCAGGGAGATGTATCCGATTTTGATGTGGCGAAAGAGATGATCACTTCTGTAAAGAAAGAATTTGGGTCTATTGATATTCTGGTGAATAACGCTGGAATCACAAAAGATAACCTGATCATGAAGATGAGTGAAGAAGAATTTGATAAAGTCATTGAAGTAAACTTAAAGGGCGCATTTAACTGCATGAAACATGTTTCAAGAATCATGTTAAAACAGAGATCCGGACATATCATTAATATGTCTTCTGTATCTGGAGTTATGGGTAATGCAGGACAGGTCAATTACTGTGCATCAAAAGCAGGAATCATTGGTATGACAAAATCTCTGGCAAGAGAATTAGGTTCCAGAGGAATCACGGTCAATGCGATCGCTCCAGGATTTATTGAGACAGAGATGACGGATGTACTGTCAGAAGATGTGAAAGAGAATTTATTAGGAAGCATTCCATTAAAGAGAATGGGACAGACAAAAGATATTGCAGAGACAGTTGCTTTCTTAGCATCTGACAAGGCAGCATATATTACAGGTCAGACGATCAGTGTTGACGGTGGAATGGGAATGTAAAGGAGATTTTATATGAAGAGCATGAAACGTGTCGTTGTAACTGGTATGGGTGCGATCACACCGATCGGAAACAGCGTGGAAGAATTTTGGAATGGAATCAAAGAGCAGAAGATCGGATTTGCACCGATTACATATTTTGATGCAACAGAATACAAAGCTCATCTGGCTGCAGAAGTCAAAGGTTTCAACGCCAAAGATTATATGTCACCAAAAGCAGCAAGACGTATGGAATTATTTTCACAGTATGCTGTAGCTGCAACAAAAGAAGCAATCGAAGATGCGGGACTTGATCTTGAGAAAGAAGATACAACAAGAATTGGTGTATCTGTTGGATGTGGAGTTGGAAGCCTTCAGATGATCGAAACAACAACAAGAACATTAGATAAAAAGGGTCCGAACAGAGTGAAACCATTAGCAGTTCCAATGATGATCTCTAACATGGCTGCAGGAAATGTTTCTATTGCATTTGGCCTTCGCGGAAAGAGTATCAACGTTGTTACAGCATGTGCGACAGGAACACAGTCTATTGGTGAAGCATATAGATCCATTCAGGTTGGAGAAGCTGATGTAATGGTAGCCGGTGGAACAGAAGCTGCAGTATCAGAAGTTGCAGTTGGTGGATTTGCAGCGTTAACAGCTTTAAGTGGATCTGATGATCCGAAGAGAGCATCTATTCCATTTGACAAAGAGAGAGATGGATTTGTCATTGGAGAAGGATCAGGAATCGTTGTTTTAGAAAGCCTTGAACATGCACAGGCAAGAGGAGCAGATATTTTAGCAGAAGTTGTCGGATATGGTGCAACAAGTGATGCATTCCATATCACATCCCCATGTGAAGATGGAGAAGGTGCAGCAAGAGCTATGGTATTTGCAATGGATGAAGCAGAAATCACACCAGATAAAGTTGATTATATCAATGCACATGGAACAAGTACTCATGCAAATGACTTATTTGAGACAAAAGCAATCAAGAAAGCATTAGGAGAACATGCATATGATGTGAAGATCAGCTCTACAAAATCTATGATCGGTCATGGACTTGGAGCAGCTGGTGCGATTGAATTTATCACATGTGTTAAATCAATTGAAGAAGATTATATTCACCCAACCGTAGGATTAAAGGTTCCAGATGAAGAATGTGATCTTGATTATACATTAGAACCAGTAACAGATCGCAAGGTAAATTACGTTATGAGCAATTCTCTTGGATTTGGAGGACATAACGCAACACTTCTTGTGAAGAAATTTGAGGATTAATTTAGAAGGAGACTGACATGGAAGTTAAAGAAATGAAAGAATTGATCGCTGCAGTATCTTCTGCAAATGTCGATGAATTTGAATATAATAACGAAGAATTTTCAATCAGAATCGCTAAGAAAAAGGCAAAGATCGCAACAGTTGATGCATCTGTTGCCGGAGTACCAGTACAGAGTGCCGCGATCATGCCAGAACAGAATGAAGAACAGCCCGAAGAGCTTCTCTATGGAGATGAGATCAAAGCCCCACTTGTTGGTACATTTTATGTAGCACCATCAGAAGGAGCTGAGCCATTTGTATCTGTCGGTGACAAAGTCAAAAAAGGGCAGGTCATCGGAATCGTGGAAGCGATGAAACTGATGAATGAAGTAGAAAGTGAATATGAAGGAACAGTTGCAGCTGTATTAGTTGAGAATGGTGAGATGGTTGAATATGGACAGCCATTAATGGTCATCCAGTAAGAAAGGCAGAATATTTATTATGGTAATGGATATTAAAGATATTATGAATACGATCCCTCACAGAAGTCCATTTTTATTAGTGGACCGTATTGAGGAGATGGAAGAAGGAAAACGTATCGTTGGTAAAAAATGTGTGACATATAATGAACCATTTTTTGCAGGACATTTTCCACAGGAACCAGTGATGCCTGGGGTACTGATCATTGAAGCATTAGCACAGACTGGAGCTGTATGTGCACTTTCTGCAGATGAGTACAAAGGAAAGATTGCATTCTTAGGTGGAGTCAACAAAGCAAAATTCAGAGGAAAGGTTGTTCCAGGAGATGTGCTGACATTAGAAGTTGAGATGATCAAAGTCAAAGGACCAGTCGGTGTTGCACAGGGAACAGCAACTGTAGATGGTAAGAAAGTGGCATCTGCAGAGATTACATTTATGATTGGATAAGAGAGGGTTTCTTAAATGTTTAAGAAGATTTTAATTGCAAACAGAGGAGAGATCGCAGTGCGTATCATCCGTGCGTGCCGTGAGATGGATATCATGTCCGTAGCAATCTGTTCTGAAGCAGATAAAGATGCACTCCATGCCCAGCTGGCAGACCAGACGATCTGTATCGGACCAGCACCTGCCAAAGACAGTTATCTTGACATGGAACGTGTACTTGGGGCTGCAATGGCAGTCGGAGCGGATGCAATTCATCCGGGATTCGGATTTTTGTCTGAGAATAGCAAATTTGTAAGAATGTGTGAAAAATGCAATATCACATTTATCGGACCATCCGCAGAGATCATTGACCGCATGGGTAACAAATCCGCAGCAAGAAAGACAATGATGGATGCTGGAGTTCCAGTAGTTCCTGGTACAAAAGATGCCGTTTATGAGGCAGAAGCAGGGCAGAAGATCGCAGATGACATGGGATACCCAGTTATGATCAAAGCCTCCGCAGGAGGTGGCGGAAAGGGAATGCGTGTCTGCTATGATTCCGAAGACTTCGTACATACTTTTGAGACAGCGAAGTTAGAGGCAGAGAATGCATTTGGCGATGGAACGATGTATATTGAAAAATATATCGAAGATCCACGCCATATCGAATTCCAGATTCTTGCTGATAAATACGGAAATACGATTCATCTTGGAGAAAGAGACTGTTCTATTCAGAGAAGACATCAGAAACTGATCGAAGAATCACCATCCCCTGCGATCAGTGACGAACAGCGAAAGAAGATGGGTGAGATCGCAGTCAAAGCAGCAAAAGCAGCAGAATACTACAGTGCAGGAACGATTGAATTCTTACGTGACAAACATGGAGATTTCTATTTTATTGAGATGAACACAAGAATTCAGGTAGAGCATCCAGTGACTGAATGGGTTACAGGAATCGATCTGATCCGTGAACAGATCCGTATCGCCGCAGGAAAACATCTGACTTATACACAGGAAGATGTACATGTTCATGGACATGCAATCGAAGTGAGAATCAATGCGGAAGACACAGAACATGACTTCCGTCCAAGTCCAGGAACTGTAACAAATGTACATTTTCCAGGAGGAAAAGGAGTGAGAATTGATTCTGCATTATTCGCAGGATATCAGATTCCACCATACTATGATTCTATGATCGCAAAACTGATCGTATATGATAAAAATCGTAAGTTGGCACTTCGCAAACTCCGTAATGCATTGGGAGAACTTGTATTAGAAGGCGTGAAGACAAATATTGACTATCAGTATGAGATCATCAATGATGAAGATTTTATCGAAGGCAATGTTGATACAGGATTTATTGAACGTTTTCAGAAGAAACATCAGTCTGAAAATGAAACTGAATAAAGAAAGTTAAGGTGAGTATCATGTCATTAAAAGATATGTTTAAGAAAAGGACATTATCACCTCAGGAGATCAAACAGGCAGAGCGTGTACGAAAAGCAAAGGACACGCTCCTTGAATTTCAGGCACCAGAAGGATTATTCCAGAAGTGTAACTGTTGCGGAAAGCCTGTATACAATGAGGATTTGATCGAAAATGATTATGTATGTCCAGTCTGTGGCAATTACTTTAGAATCCGTCCAAAGACAAGAATTGCCATGGTATTAGATAAAGATACTTTTGAAGAATGGGATGCAAAGATGGATACAAGCGATCCACTGAACTTCCCAGGATATAAGAATAAATTGGAACGCCAGCGCTCCGTAACGAATCTTGATGAAGCGGTCATCACAGGAAAAGGAAAGATTCTTGGAAAAGATGTTGTGATCGCAGTCATGGGAGCAGATTTCATGATGGGAAGCATGGGAGAAGTTGTTGGTGAGAAGATCACACGAGCAGTTGAACGTGCAACACAGATGAGATTACCGATCATCATTTTCACATGCTCTGGTGGAGCTAGAATGCAGGAAGGAATCGTATCTCTGATGCAGATGGCAAAAACATCCGCAGCATTGAAACGCCATGATGAAGCAGGATTATTATATATCACAGTATTAACAGATCCTACAACTGGAGGTGTTACAGCAAGTTTTGCAATGCTTGGAGATGTTATCTTAGCAGAACCAGGAGCATTGATCGGATTTGCGGGACCGAGAGTTATTGAACAGACGATCGGGCAGAAGTTACCAGAAGGATTTCAGAAAGCAGAATTTTTGTTAGAACATGGATTTGTAGATAAGATCGTAGAGCGCAAAAAATTAAGAAAAGTGCTGGTAACGATCATAAGGAGTTGTGAATATGAGCAGTAATTATACACCATGGGAGAGAGTGCAGATCTCAAGATCTGCAGAACGCCCAACAAGTCTTGATTATATTTCTACGATTTTTGAACGATATATGTCCTTACACGGAGACCGTCATTTTGGAGATGACAAAGCGATCGTTGGTGGATTAGCCTCTATTGGAGGAAGACCAGTGACAGTCATCGGACAGCAAAAAGGACGCTCAACCAAAGAAAATATCAAACGAAATTTTGGAATGCCATCACCAGAAGGATACAGAAAATCCCTAAGACTGATGAAACAGGCAGAGAAATTTCATCGTCCGATCATTCTCTTTGTAGACACACCAGGAGCATTCTGTGGATTAGAGGCAGAAGAAGGCGGAGTCGGAGAGGCAATCGCAAGAAACTTATTCGAGATGTCAAACATCAAAGTACCGATTCTTTCTATCATGATCGGAGAAGGAGGAAGTGGTGGAGCCTTGGCTATGGCTGTTGGAAATGAAGTGTGGAGTATGGAAAATTCTACATATTCTGTACTGTCTCCAGAAGGATTTGCAGCGATTCTTTGGAAAGATGGGAATAGGGCTTCCGAAGCTGCTAAAGTTATGAAGATCACCGCGAACGATCTAAAAGAATTAGGTGTGATTGAGCAGGTGATCGAAGAGCCAGAGCCTGCAAGCATTGACAATATTTTGGATATTTCTGAGCAAATGAAAGCAATGATCCTTGGATTTATTGAGAAATATGATAAGATGACACCAGAAGAACTGGTGGAACAGAGATATCAGAGATTTCGAAAATTTTGATTTGTAGGTAGGCTTACGTGTATGTGACAGAAATAAAAGAAAAACAAATATTTAAAAGAATCAGGTGGCAACTCCGCATTTTT
>OGWZ01001037.1_pt1 | contig 27827 bp, 42 predicted proteins | sample 1576141 | NCBI WGS metagenome assembly OGWZ01 (sample SAMEA3541512, study PRJEB24748) | human gut metagenome | biome: human gut; feature: human-associated habitat; material: faeces | place: China | collected 2012
AGCCCGAAGATCCCTTCGAAATTGACGACGTTGGGATAGGTGCGCTGCAACCCCGTGGGCTTGTAGACGCCGTGGAAATCCACGATCATGCGGTAGCGCGCCGCAGCGTCGGCGATGCGGTAGACATCGTCCACAAAGGAGCAGACCACGCGCACACCGGCGACGTCGAAGAGGTTTTCTTCAATGGAGGCTGCGCTGAAAGCGAGGCCGCGGCGCGCCAGCTTGTCGCGGATGCTCGTCGGCTCCTTGAGGCGGCTCTTGATGCTTTCGATCGGATTGCGCTCGTATTGGTAGGAAAAATCTTCGTTGATGACGTTGAATTTTGTCTCGATCTCCATGATGGCGCAGCGGTAGTAGGCCATCAGCCGCTTGAAATCGTAGATCTGGCGGCGGATGTAGCTGACAAGCTCCTCCGGCGGAAAACCCTTGTCGTCGAGGTCGCATTCTGAGAGAAAACGCTCGAGCTGTTTTGCGTCGATGCCAAGATCGCTCTGCATCAGATATTGCTCCAGTTGTTTGATATCCATAATGTCCTCCTCGGTGATTGTTCTTTCTATATTATAGGCGCAGCCCTGCAGCAAATCAACGGCAACAAAAAATGGAATCCGACACGCGGATTCCATAAAAAACTGGAGCGATGGCTTCAATATCAGAACTCAGCAGCACATCAGCTTTTGAGCCAGAAATATTGTAAGTGATCACTATACGTTTGCCACCGCCGTCATTCTCATATACGAATACAGAATTAACAAGGGTGTCAATGATTTTTCTCTTATAATCTAGGGAATCAATGTTACCGAATCTAAATGATTCAAGCCAGTATTTTACGCGTTCCACTGTCAGCGTCGGGCGCTCCATCTCTTCTTTGATGATCTGCAGATCAAGATCGCGCTGCTCTTGCTCAAGAACCTCAAGCCGTTCTTTTGTTGTCGACGTGATGATTCCTTGCTCAATAGCTTCCATAAGATTGGCGATGCGTTTACTGACTTCTTTGTGTTTTTGTTTCAATGCTGCGAGCACTTCGCTTTCGGCTGCTTCCTTTGCTGCGATCTCGACAGCGCTCTGGGCGATCCGATCAATATTTTCTGGCGTGAGAACACGCTCGACGGTGGTTTTCACAACCAGCTCTTCGATGGGATCTTTGCGCACAGCACCCATGTCACAGACGCGCTGCCGCTTGCGGTGGTTGCACTTGTAATAACGATGCGTGGCGCCAGTGTGAGATGTGCCGCTATCGCCGATCATCGGCGATCCACACTTTCCGCAAAAGAGCTTTGTGGTCAGCAAATACTCTTCTTTCGCTTTGGCGCGTGCCCTGCATTTACTATTATGATGTAGCATTTCCTGCACTTTATCAAACACCTCTTTCGTTACGATAGGCGGGATAGCATCTTCAATGACGACATCATCATAAATGTATGTGCCGGTGTATTTGCGATTTCTGAGAATGTTATATAGGCTGTTGTTTGTGAAGGCGGTGCCGTTCACAGTCGTATAGCCTTTGGCATTGAGCCGCTTGATGATCTTGCTCACTGGCAGGCCGGACGCATATAGGTCGAAAATCTCATGTACAGTTTTGGCGCCGATCGGCTCGATCTCATATTGCTTGTTTTCACCGGCTTTATAGCCGAGACACGGGCGGCCGATAACTTGCGCGTGCAGCGCGTTTTCTTTTAGGCCGCGCTTGATGTTGCGCGCCAGATTCACAGAATAGTATTCTGCATACCCTTCCATGATTGATTCAAAGATGATCCCTTCCGGGCCTTCTGGAATGGGTTGGGTGACATAGTAGATCTTTACGCCGTTGCGCTTGAGCTTCGCCTTATAAATGGCACTATCATAGCGATTGCGACTGAAGCGGTCTAGGGAATACATGATCACAGCTTCAAACTTGCCCTTTGCGCTGTCACGCAAGAGCCGCTGGAACTCTGGGCGCTTGTCTGTACGGCCAGACAGGGCACGGTCGCAGTATTCGCCGACAACGACGAAATCATTTTGCTTCGCGTAGGCATTGCATTCGCGAAGCTGGCCTTCAAGGGATTCTTCGCGCTGGTTGCTGCTGGAGTAACGCGCGTAGATGACGGCAATGGTCGACATAGAAACACCTCCATGATTTTGGGTGCGAAAATCCAGGAGGTGTGATATACTTGAGTTGGAGCTATGAAGTATATCGCACTTCCTAGTTTGGTCCAGTTGGTTGCCGCCAGCTGGGCCATTTTTGTTTTTGCTCATCCTTTTTGCTAGGGTGGGCGTTTTTATTTAGTTCATAAGTTTCATAAGGTCAGAGATTTCGTGGAGCTGATAATCATATTCTACATAGAATTCGCCATGTGGCGTTTTGAAGCGGATAGTAAGCTTCTGGAATTGCACATCAGACATGCGGGCGGATTCTGGAGCGAATGTATTCATCTTTGGTGATGTAGAGCCAGAAAGAACGGTGTCATAACTGCTGAGATACCAATTTTCCCCGGTGCTTTTGTCCAGATAAGAGAGTGAGTAAGAGAGAACCGGATAAGGCGTATCATTGAGATAGTTGCCTTCAATGTAGCGCGTGCCAATGCTGTCTGGTGGCAAGATCGTGAGATTGTCAGGCAGCAGATTTTCGTAGTCTATGCGCATAACGCCTGTGTAGCTATCATTCGATGTGATGGTAACAGTGCGATCGGCATTGTCCCAAACTACTGTAGCGCCGAGTGCTTCGCTGACCACGCGAACGGGCACCAGCGTGCGATTGTTGACAATGATAGGCGGCTGGTCAATATAAACCTGGCTGCCGTTAATGTAGGCATAGTGATCATTGACAGTCAAGGAAAGCGATGCGTCGTTGCGGTAGCAATAGATGGAGCCAGATGATTGATACCAGCTGACTTCGGCACCAAGTGCTTCAAAGATGGAGCGAAGAGGCACCAAGGTGCGACCGTTCTGGATGATTGGTGCTTGATCGGTTTGCAGCTGTTCGTCGTCAATGGTAACGATAATGTCTTGTGCTTGTGCCGGCTGAGCAGCCAGGAAAGAGCAGGAAAGAATCAGAGCGGATAACAGCATGACGATTTTCTTTTTCATTGAAATTCCCCCTTGTAATAGTTTGGGTAATTATTGGACGAGCGTGGATTGGAACGCAACGGCTAAACCTAGAACGCGTATTTCATTTAATTTTTCTCCGGCATACACCAATGGTGGAAAAGAGGGATTTTCGGCCACAAGCTGAACAATATTGTTTTCACGATCATAATACATGCGCTTTAGTGTTGCTTCATTGTCGATTAAAACGGCGGCAATTTGGCCGTTTTCTACCATGGATTGTTTGCGGATAAAAACTATATCACCATCATAGATTCGAGCATTTATCATGCTGTCGCCTTTTGCTCTGAGGCAAAAGTCTGCTTTAATGTCAGATCCAGCTTGAATATAGACTTCAATATTTTCTTCTGCGGGTAATGGTTCACCGCACGCAATAGAGCCTAACAATGGGAAGGATTTTCGTTCAACCTTAAAAATATTATCAGCGGGGATATAATCAGCCCATCCGAATAGATCTGCCGGGCTAACATCGAATATTTCCGATAGCTTTTCGATTTTATCGCGGCGCATATTTGCTATTTGCCCATCTTCCCATTTTTTTACGGTGCTTTTTGCTACGCCGACAAGATTGCCAAGCTCTTCTAATGTCATTTCATGATCAAGGCGTAGTTCTTTAATTTTCTTTCCAACGCTTTCGGCTGAATTTGCCATTCTGAACACCTCCTTGTAGCCCTATTATATAATGACTGTTTCATTTATGCAACAAATATTATCGTTAAGAAAGAAAGTTTCGGGAAATGCAACGAAACATATTGACAAGGAAAAATGAGGCCTATATAATAAGTTTCATAAAAGGAAACGAAAGCGGGGTGATGGTGATGAATAAACACAGATTATATTATGAGATGGGAATCCGAAATGTTACAGTTACAGAATTGTGTGAAGCTATTGGTATGTCCAGATCTTCGTTCTATCGTAAAGTAAATCAATATACCGAATTTACGCAGGGTGAAATTCAAGCTATCCTTGATTACCTGCATCTTGATACAGCGATGGGGATTTTTTTTGACCATGAAGTTTCACGAAAGGAAACGAAAGGGGCGTGAAAAAATGGCGTGTGCGAAAAATGAGTACAAGGTCGAAATTCGATCTGTGGAATTATTGGAGAATCTATCTCAGACTGTCGTGGATGATCTGGCATCATCGCTGGTTGGGATCCTGCGGGAGTTTTACGATAATCCAGAAAATGAACGTCGATTCCAGGAATGGCAGCGCACACAGAGAGAAGTGGAAGCGAAAAGTGTGGTGTAGGAGGGTGGAGACATGAAGAAAAGAACCGTGCTAGAAGAGGCCTACCGAATTTACTGGGCGTTGGGCACGCTGGTTGGTCGCGCGAGCGCACTGAGCGGCGACAATGACAGGAAGATTGCCGACGGTGCAAAACAAGCGCTGGCGGCCATGGGTGAATGTCTGGCAAGCCTGGAGCCGGAAAAACCAAAGGGGTGAACGCAATGGCCACAAGGAAGAAAACACCTGAGCAAATGCTGGAATGCTACCGTAAAGACATCCAGCGCGAATTGGCACACTGGCATTTTCTGAGAGACCACGGCGGCCAGGATCCATTCTGGCCAGACGGTGTGAACATGAACCTAACAAGGAACCACATCATCTATGCTCGTCGGCAGATTGTGGAAATCTGCGAAGAAAACGATTGGGCATTGCCTGCAGAATATTTCTTGCCATTGCCGCCAGAAATGCCAGATGGATACATGGCTAGCCTGGATCAGGAAAAGCGGGTGAAGCGGTTACGACAGAATGGCCAAAAGCTGACAACAGAAAAAGTCGAGTACGATGAAAAGCAGATGCGACTGTGCTAGGGGGTGAAAACATGGATCTGAAAGAAAGCCTGTTTTGGCATATGCAAGTCAGCGAAAGAACCGCCGAAATGATCAGCGGGATTGAACAGGAAAAAGGCCAGGGCTACACGCTGGGCGCGCTTAAGATCGCGGCCGCGAAAGTAGAAGTGTTGCAAGCCATCCTGGATGAAACCGATCTGGCCGACGAATACCGAAGGTGGCGATCAGAAGGAGGCGGCAAGCGATGAAGAACTTTGAAAAACATATCGACCGCATCTTTCCTGTGATCGGTGATTGCGCACTGTATAAGATTCGCATGGGCAGACAGCTGCATCCTGGCGAAGGCTGCAGCAGGAAATGTAAAGAATGCCAGCAAGCATCAAAAGCATGGCTGCTGGCAGAAGCGGAGGAATGAAAAATGGATAAACGAAAGATCAAAACGCCAGGCGTTTTGCGCAAGGAAGCGGAAGAGCTGCTGGCGCTGGTGAAGGATGAAGAAATTTTGGCAGAAAGCGAAGACGAAAAGGTAGAACTGGGGAAATCACTAGCACGCGATCTTGAGCGGCTGCCGATGGTTGGTTTTTCCTACAAGGAATTGTATGTGATCATGCGCTTTTTAGTGCTGCTGAACAACCAAAGTGTAGAGATGGTGCATTATGTGCGAGACGAAGACGAAGAATTCTTGTGCGATGTGCTGGCTGCCGGCATCATCGGCGAACTGGATGACTATGCGGCAACAAACCTGTTCAATGCATTGAAGGGCATTGAGATCACAATCAGGGAGGTGGGAACCGATGATGTACAGAGATAAAGTGTTTCGCAATGCTATGGTGATAGAGATTGCCATGGAGGTGATCGCCGGCATTGCCGACAAGCCAGTGCTGTTGGATGTGGCAGTGGTCGCGCTGGCAACAACGGCCATTCTGTGGGAAGTATTCCTGTTTGGCGATCGAAAGCGAGGCGGCCGCCGATGCAGATGATGATGAGACGCCTGCTGGCCGTGATGGACGGCGAAGGCCGCAAGTTGGAAGCGGTGATCTTTGAAGGGGAGCGCATCCACTTGATTGACGGCCGCGGCAAATGGCGTGAAGGAATACTGAAACGTGTCATGGTTGATGGCATTACTGTCATAGCAGATGATGGCCGCTTGCGTTGCTATATGTTCAGCGACATCGACTTCATTGAAAAAGATGAGAGGTGACCACGGTGCAGATCTCACACATTGACCACATTGCCGAGAACACGCGCAGGCTGGTAGAAGCTGGCGTGCTCAATGGAAATGATAGACAAATCAAGCTCATGATGGAAGGAAACACAAATCTGCAAGCGCGCACCATTGAAAAGAAGCTCAAAGGAATCGGCATAACCGTGGCTGAACTCATGCTTGCGCCGGGGATCGAAACAGAATGGTACAAGGAAGCGTCGGTGGTTCACTTTGGAAAGAACCTGAAAGACTTCATGAAAGAAGCGGCATGCTATCCAAAGGAACTGGCAAGGATATGCAGGATTTCGGAGCAATCCATCAGAAACTATGAAACCGGAAACGTACCGACGCTGCGAAGACTGCAATGCCTGGCAGACGTACTGGAAGTCGAGGCGGCAGATATGCTGTTGCCACCAGAAGGAAGTGAACAAAGTGAAGAAAATCGATGATAAATGGAAGAAGAAGCCAAAGTGGATGGGTTGGGATCGCGTCATGATCTATATCCCCGAAGATGGCAAAGTCAAGATGGCCAAAGATGCGCCGGGTGTGCTCGAAAAGCTCATACCAAATGCAACCATGGTTGAAAGTGGATTGCTGGCAGAAGCCCCCTATCGCATGATCAGAGAGAAAACCAAAGGCCGGGGGAAGAAAAACAAGCTGGCCACAGCGGTGAGCGGCAAAAGCGTCAAGGGCGCGGTGCTTATCATCAAAGAAACCGCCGATGAGTATGGAGAACATACTTGGGGCGGCATGACTGCCGAAGAAGCCGGCAAGTGGGTTGGTAAGCTCATGCGGGCAAAAGGAAATTTGGCATGAAAAAAGAGCTGATTGCGGTAGCACACAATCAGCTCAAGGCACAAATATATAACCTGAAATCATTATAAATGTGCCTGTGGAAAAAGTCAAGCAAAGCGCGATCTCAAGCGCTTTGCCGGGCTTGTAAGTGGTATTAAGATTTCGCGGAGGCAAACATGGGCGCATTTGTTCGAGAGAAGAAAATCCACTGTGGAAAAAACCACATGGACGTGGACATCTATCAGATCACCGACAATCATCTTCGGAAAAAGAATCGCAGGAAGAGAGAAAAAGTCACAGCACCATCACAGAAGAATCTCAATGACAAAAATGCACGCCGGTATCTCCGACAACTGGCAAAAGCAAATTTTACCAGCCAGGATCTTCATGTGAGCTGCACCTATAAACCTGAATATTTGCCAGCGACCATTGAAGAGGCTGAAAAGGAAGTCGGCAAGTTTATCCGGCGCATCCAGTACCGCCGAAAGAAGAACGGCCAGGAACCGATCAAGTACATCATCATCACAGAAGGTGGAGACGGTAAACGCATCCATCACCATATCATCATGAGCGGCATGGACAGAGACGAACTTGAAGATCTCTGGCGCCGGCCGCGCAGAAAAGGTCAGAAAAAAGGTGACAAGATCGGCTTTATCAATGCCGACCGCCTGCAGATCGATGATGAAGGAATCAGCCCACTCATGGCGTATGTGAGCAAGGATCCAAAAGGCCGCAAGCGCTGGCGTAGCAGTCAGAATTTGATCAAGCCCACACAGACCGTGGCCGATCGCAAGTGGAGCAGACGCAAGCTGGCAGAAACCGCCAGTGTGCATGATGCTGATCAAGCATTCTGGGCGAAGAAATTTCCTGGCTGGCAGATGATCAGTTGTGAATCCGAATACAACGAAATCATGGGGTGGAGCATCTACCTGGAACTTAGGAGGATGGAATGAAAAATAATTTTAGCTATGGGCGAACACCATGGCCAAAACCACGGCCAAAACTGCGCGTGGGAAAGTGGTATCTTTTTAAGCCGCTCACAGCGACGCAGAAAGAACAAAAGTGTGAGCAATATAAGGGCGATCGCGCATTCAAAGCGCGTGTTGCCAAAGAATACCAGCGCTTTTATCTGCTGGAAACCGAAAACTACATGATGACCATGCTCAAATCAGCGCTGGGCATCGAATGGGAGGCGAAAGAATTATGATCAAATTTGACGATCGCAGGTGCTTTATCTGTGGCAATTGTGAACGCGTGGAGCTGCATCACATTTTTGGCGGCATGAATCGCAAGCGCGCCGATGAAGACGGCCTAACCGTTTTTCTGTGCGCGAGGTGCCACCGCGAAGGGCGCGCCAGCGCGCACGGATCCGGTGAAACTGCGCAGTTATTACACGCCGTCGGTGAGCTGATGTGGTTGCGCACACATCCAGAAGCGGATGTGTGGGATTTTGCGCGCCGATATGGGAAAAACTATCTCAGAGACTATAGGGAGGAATGATCATGACAAAATTAGAGATTTATCTGAGTACTGAAGATCTGAAAGATCTGGCTGCTGAAAAAGCGAAAGCATTGCTGAATGACAATGCAGAAGTGAGTGGCGTTGTGGATGTTGATCCACACACATCATGCATCATGAACACATGCCTGGGCGTATGGGTGACATTGAAAGTGCAGGAGAAAGGCGATGAAGAGAATCATGAGTAAAATAGATGTGCTGGCCGTGCGCCCTGGTGAGACGCCGGAAATGATTGAGCTGGAAGATGATCTGCGCGCTATGCAGGATTTCGTCGGCGGGAACATTGAAGCCGTGCGACCATGGAGCGATGATGTCATCATCATCTGCGATGAAGAGGCTGTGCTGAAACAGACACCGCCGAACAGGATCATAAAACATCCAAGCGGTGACGTATGCTGCGTGATCTGCGGTGCATTTTTCCTGTGCCTGGCACCGCGCAACAGCGAAGTGTTTATGAGCCTGCCGCGTATGATGGCAGATCGCTGCATTCCGCTCATGGTTGCGCCGGCGTGCAGCTGTGGGTGATGGCTATGCGCCATATCGCGTCATTATCATATGGCAAAGACAGCCTGGCCATGCTGGAAGCCATCTACCGCCTGGGCTATCCGCTTGACGAGATCGTGCACGTTGAGATCTGGGCGACCGATACCATCAGCGCAAACCTGCCGCCGGTGATCGAATTCAAACGTCGCGCTGACAGGATCATCAAAGAGCGCTATGGGCTTGAGGTGCGTCATGTGTGCGCAACCAACGACGACGGCAGCAAGCGGACGTTCGAGAAGATGTTCTATCGTGTGCCACCACGGCGAAAAAACAAGAAATATGATGGCCTATGCCTGGGCTGGCCAATGCTGCGCGGGCGCTGGTGCCTGAGAGCATTGAAGCTGTCTGCGATGCCGAAGCATGGAGCGGATGAAGTTTGGTATATCGGAATTGCCGCTGATGAAACGGCAAGAATAAATAATGACAACAATGCTGGCAGTGTAATGCCGCTGGTAGACATCGGATGGACAGAATCGGACGCCATGGCATGGTGCATGGTGCATGATCTTGTATCACCGACCTATGCGACATCACACAGGGATGGTTGCTGGTTTTGCCCGTGCCAAAACACGAATTCATTGCGTTCACTACGCCGCGATTGGCCGGATCTGTGGGCGCTCATGCTCAAGTGGGATAATGACTCACCGATTACCTTCAAGGCCGATGGGCTGACCGTCCATGACTACGACAAGCGTTTCGAGCTTGAAGATATGGGACTGATTGACAAAGACAAGCGCTTTCGCTGGCGCATGATCGAGATGCCATATAGACAGCAGAAATTGTGGAACTAGGAGGATTGAACATGAATAAAGTGATATTGATCGGTCGCCTGACCGCTGATCCAGAATTGCGCTATACACCATCTGGAACGCCAACCAGCAACGTGACCGTGGCAGTCGATCGCCTGCCAAACAAAGATGGCGATGTGATCGCTGATTTTATCCGGTGCGTTGTCTGGGGGAAAAGCGCCGAAAACCTTGCAAAATATATGAGCAAGGGGCGCCAGATCGCAGTGGAAGGACGTCTGCAGGTGCGCAGTTGGGAGAAAGACGGATCGCGGCACTGGGCGACCGAAGTGATTGCTGAGCGCGTGCAGTATCTAGGCGGTAAATCAGCTGGGGACAATGCACCGATGGATAATGCTGCATATTCGCAGCGGCGGGATGATTACTCACAGTCACAAGAAAACAGTTTCGCATCGCCAGGGGCACAGCGATCATTTGGCGATTTTGGCACCGAAGTCAGCTTCAGCGATGAAGATCTGCCGTTTTGATGGAGGGGATAGGTTATGGACTTGAATAAGTATATGCAGACCGTGCGCGGCCGCCATGCTGTAGTGTCACTGGTGGAAGCGGCACTGGGATTGACCAGTGAAGCGGGCGAGGTTGCGCAGATCATCCGCAAGCATGAATATGAATCACACGGCATCAAGCCTGGATGCCTTGCGCTGGAATTGGGCGACGTGCTGCACTATCTGGCGCAGGCGTGTGACTATCTGGACATCAGCCTGGAAGAGCTGGCCGAATTAAACGCCGTCAAGATGAAAGCGCTGGACAAAGGCGAACGCCGGAACTTTGAAGCTATGATCGCACTTTGGAAATGGCCGGGCGAATCTATGCAACAGCTGATCGCTGAAGCTGAAGCGATGCTGGAAGAGGTGGCGCGATGAAAACGCGAAAACGATGCGGCAACTGCAGATGGTATGTACCAGGACGGCGCTGGTGTCGAATGATGGGCGTTGAACATGATGAAGATGATCCTGGAGGCTGGTGGCATGAATGGAAAGATAAAGCCATGAGAGATGCGCCAGACAAGAAAGCGAGGAAACCATGAAGGCTAAAGAGTGTTTGCGAGAGCTGCAGCGGATGGATGTGGAAATCAAGGCCATGCGAGAACAGATCAGCGTGCTGGAGAATGAAGCGGAAGGCGTGCAAGCTCTGCGCTATTCCGATCTGCCAAAAGGTGGCAAGGCGCGTGATACTGCCGACGTGCTGGCAGAGATAGCAGATTTACAGAAAATCTGCACGGCGCGCATTGAAGCGCTGACTGAGAAGCGGCGCGTGGCCATGTCCGTGATCGCTGGCATTGAACGCACGGAACTGCGCAGCGTGCTGCTCTTGCGGTATTGCCTGGGCAAGTCGTGGAATGAGATCTCAGAAGAACTGAACTATTCGCGGCGCTCCATTCTGAGAATGCACGGCGATGCGCTGCAAGCATTCGATGCATGTTGGCACACTTTGGCACATTCATCTATGGTATAGTGTAAGTGGGTTTTATCAGGGAACCACAGTAGACATGCCTCCACATATTGACCGCGCAAGCCAGGCGCGGTTTTTTTATACCATCATGCAGGAAGGTGAAGACAATGGCCAGAGAGTTCGCGAAAGATTTTTACGAATCGAAAGCGTGGAAGAAAACGCGCGCGGCGTTTGCGAAAAGCAAGATGGGGATCTGCGAGCGGTGTGGGGGTGTGGGTGAGATTGTTCATCACAAAGTTTATCTCACACCAAAAAATATTTCTGATCCGCAAATTTCGTTGGATTGGAATAATTTAGAGCTTTTATGCCAAGAGTGCCACAACCGGGAGCATTTCGGCGAAAGTGGAGTGAGCGAAGGTTTGCGTTTCGACGAATCTGGCCAGTTGGTGGCAGTGGGTAGCCCCCCTATGAAATGACATGGAGCCGCCAGCGGGAAACCGGCAATGGGGGCTTCATGTAATACGCGGGTCATGCGCCGGAAGGGGGGTATATCGAAAAGTTTCATCTATATGCGATTTTTGGAAAGAGGTGGCGAGAAATGGCGAAAACTAGCAGGAAAAAGCAGGATGAAAAGATAGAAAAGCTGGTAAATGAGATGTTTGCGATTTTTTCAGATGTGAAATCTGAGAAAAAGGAACTTGCAGCTAAGATGATCCAGCGAATTGCTTTTATGCAAGTCACACTCGAAGAACTGGAGACTGAGATCAAAATCAAGGGTGCGACCTACCGAATGGAGAACGGCAGCCAGAAGATGATCGTCGAGAATCCAGCGCAGAAATCCTATAACAACATGATCAATCGCTATACAACGGCGCTCAAAACCTTGATGGATCTCTTGCCGCAGGGTGACGGTGAAAGCGACGATGGCTTTGATGGCTTCGTCGGTGGTCGCGATGGGTAATCCTATCCTGGAATACTATCAGGCCATAGACAGCGGCCAGATCGCGGCCTGCTCAAAGGTCAGACGTACCATGAAGCATCTGGTCGAAAAGGTCAACGATACTGGCAGTGAATTTTACTATGATGAACACCGTGGCCAGCACATCATCGACTTTATCGAAACCTATTGTCGACACTCAAAAGGCAAGCTAGGTGGGCAGAAGATTAAGTTGGAGTTGTGGGAGAAAGCCATTCTGGCAGCGGCTTTTGGTTTTGTAGATGCCGATGGAAACCGTGAATATCGCGAAGTGATCATCATCGTCGGAAAGAAAAACGGCAAGTCGCTGATTTCTTCGGCGGTGGGCTTGTATATGTTCATTGCTGATGGTGAGCCAGGGCCAGAAGTATACAGCGTGGCCACAAAGAAAGATCAGGCAAAGATCATCTGGATCGAAGCAAAGCGCATGGTGCTGAAATCGCCGGCGCTGCGCAAGCGCATCAAGTGCCATGTGGCCGATCTGGATGCCAGCGACTACAACGATGGAATCTTTAAGCCGCAAGCATCCGACAGCGATACACTGGACGGGCTAAACATCCATTGTGTGCTTATGGACGAGGTGCATCAGTGGAAGAACGGCCGCGAGCTGTATGACATCATGGCTGATGGCATCACGGCGCGCAGCCAGCCGATGATCTTCATCACGACCACTGCCGGAAAGATCAGAGAAGACATCTACGATGAAAAATATGATGAAGCACAGAATATCATTAACGGTTATGACGATCCCAACGGCTACAAAGATGATCGCACACTGGCTTTTGTCTACGAACTGGACAAGCGCGAAGAGTGGGAAGATGAACGCTGTTGGGTGAAAGCGAATCCTGGCCTGGGCACCATCAAAAACAAAGTGATCCTGGCCGAAAAGGTGCAGCGTGCGAAAAACAACCCACTGATATTGCGCAATCTGCTGTGTAAAGAGTTCAACATTCCTGAGACAAATTCTGAGGCATGGCTGAGCTTTGAACAGATCGACAATCAGGCAACCTACGACATTGAACAGATGCGGCCGCGCTATGGCATCGGCGGCTTTGACTTGTCGACCACCACCGACTTGACGTGTGCGACGCTGTTGTTCAAAACATCACCAGAGAGTGAGATCTACGTCAAGCAGATGTATTGGTTGCCGACAAAACAATTCGACAGGCGCGTGAAAGAAGACAAAGTGCCATACGATAAATGGCTTGATGCCGGATGGCTCAGGCTTTCCGGTGATACCAAGATCGATCATCACGATGTGTGCGAGTGGTTCCTGGAATGCCAGCGTGAGCATGACGTTTTCATTCCGTGGATTGGGTATGATGCCTGGTCAGCACAATATCTGGTGGAAGAAATGCGCCTGAACTTCGGCAAGGATGCGTTGGAAGAGGTGCGCCAGGGTGTACGAACCTTGTCAGCGCCGATGAAGTCGCTGGCTGTAGAGCTGGAAGCAAAGAAAATCAACTACGACAACAACCCGATTTTGAAATGGTGTCTGACCAACACAGCGGTAGCAGCGGATAAGAACGGCAATATCCAGCCGGTCAAAACCAGCAACCAGCGCCGACGTATCGACGGCCTGGCATCGCTGCTGGATGCTTATGTGGTCTATGACCGCCACATGCAGGATTACAATAATTTGATTTAGGGGGTGGACGAATGGAGAAAGCGAACATTGAGCAAACGATCTTCAAGTTGATCACCGATGTCGGCAATGGCTTCTATTCCTGGAACGGTGGCCTGTATCGGTCGGATATGATTCGCGCAGCGATCCGGCCAACCGTGCAAGCGGTCGGCAAGGCTGTCGCCAAACATATCCGTGAGGACAAGAATGGCTTGAAAGTCAATCCTGAGCCGTATCTGAGAACCATTCTGGAAGAGCCAAACGGCATCATGACAGGCCAGATGCTACAGGAAAAGATGGCCACGCAGCTGCTCTTGAACAACAATGCTTTCGCAGTGATCCAGCGTGACCGCGCTGGCTATCCGACAGCGATCTTTCCTGTCAATGCGACCATGGTGGAAGCGCTGCAGGATGGTCAAAAGCTCTATCTGCGATTCTATATGCAGGATGGGCGGCCATATATTTTCAGCTATGAAGATGTGATTCATCTGCGCAGAGACTTCAACGGCAACCAGCTTTTCGGCTCACCGTCGCAAGGCGTGCTGCAACCGCTCATGGAAATCGTGAGCATCACCGATCAGGGCATCGTGAAAGCCATCAAGAATTCCAACACCATCAGATGGCTGTTGAAGTTCATGCAGAACCTACGGCCGGAGGACATCACCGCCGAAGCTGAGCGCTTCGGTAAAGCGTTCCTGAACTCTGAGAATGACGACAGCTTTGGCGTGGCAGCGGTCGACGCGAAGACCGAAGCGACACAAGTGCAGCCCACAGACTATGTGCCGAACGCGGCGCAGATGGACAGAACCAAAGAACGTGTTTACGCCTACTTCAACACGAATGACAAGATCACTCAGGCCAGCTACAACGAAAACGAATGGATCAGCTACTATGAAGCCAACATCGAGCCGATCGTTGTGCAGATGGCTGGTGAGTACACCAGGAAACTGTTCACGCGGCGTGAAAGAGGCTTTGGAAACAAGATCATTTTTGAAAGCTCGAATCTGACTTTCGCTAGCATGGCCACAAAGCTGCAGCTGGTGAGCATGGTCGACCGTGGCATCTTTTCGCCGAACGAGGTGCGCAAGCTGTTTAATTATGCGCCGGTGGAAGGTGGCGACACGTTCGTGCGCCGACTGGATACGGCAGAAATTGGAAAGGAGACTGACAATGGAAATTAACGTGAAGGGCGTCATCGTCAACAACGATGATAAATGGATCTATGACTGGTTTGGCATTGATGCTGTTTGCCCGAAGGACATCACAGAAGCCTTGAAGGAGCTGAAAGACGATGAAAAGGTTATCGTGCAGATCAACTCTTGCGGAGGAAATGTATTTGCTGCATCCGAAATTTTTGCCGCCTTGAAAGCCGTGCCAGCGACGGCCTACATTGTTGGCGTAGCAGCGTCGGCGGCATCCATCGTGGCAATGGCGTGCAAAGAGATCTACATGGTCGAAACGGCCTTGATGATGATTCACAACGCTTCAAGCACCGCGCGCGGCGATTACCGCGATATGGAGCAATGCCGCCAGATGCTTGAAAGCACAAACAAGGCGCTGATCATCGCCTACAGGAGCCGAACCGGGAAAACGGATGAAGAACTGCAGGCCATGATGGATGCAGAAACCTGGATGAACGTTGAAGAAGCCCTGGCAGAGGGATTCTGCGATGGCATTTATGAGCCAGAACAGGAAGAAGCGCCGGAAGAACCGGCCAATGAAATTGTGTATCCAGCAGCGGCCGCAATGGCGAAGTTATTACCAGCCGAAGTGATCGCTAAGATGCAAACCTATAAGCAGAATGTGCAGCTCAGATTAAACGACCTAAAGGAGAGATAAACATGGATCAGAAAGAATATGAACTCAAAAGAAAGCAGCTCATGACCGACGCTCAGGCGGCGCTTGATCACGGCGACATCGGCCAGGCCGAAACGCTTGCCGATGAGATTGAAAAGCTGGATGCCAATTTTAAGGCAATGACCGAACCGGTAAAGAACTTTTTGGAAGATCTCAAACAGATTGACGATAAAAAACTAAAGGTGGTAGAAACTATGAACAAAGAAATGACCTATGATGACGTTTTCGCCAAAGCTATGAAGGGCGAAACGCTGAACACTGCAGAAATCGGCATCTATGATGCTGTAAACATTGAAAATGCATACACTCACACTGCAGAAAATACTCCAGTGGTTGTGCCGGAAACCGTGGTTGATGAGATCTATGGCCTGATTGGTGAAGACTATCCATTCTTTGGAGATGTGCGTAAGTTGCAGATTCGCGGGAATGTTTCCATTCCACGCCATAAAGCCATTGCTGAAGGTGATGCTGCATGGTACGACGAAGACACTGCGACCAGCGACGAAAAGAACACTTTCGATGCGATCGTGCTGAATGGCTGCGAGCTGTCCAAAGCTATCAGCGTATCCTGGAAGCTTCAGAAAATGTCCACGCCAGCATTCCTGAACTATCTGTCTACTGAACTGGCAGACAGAATGACGGCAGCGCTGGGGGCTGGTGTTACTCAGGGGCAAGGGCCGACTGGTGGCACCAATCCAGAGCCAACTGGCGTTGTCACTCAGCTGAAAAAGACCACTACTCAGGTTGTAAGCTATACCGCCGGCGCGCTGACTTATGCCGACATTACTGCAGCTATCTCCAAAATCCACTCTAAGCTTTACACTGGTTCCGCTGTGTACGCCAACCAGAAAACCATCTGGACAGTGCTGGCCAATATCAAAGACAGCAATGGCCTGCCGATCTTCATTCCAGACGCAAGCCTGGGCGGCGTTGGTATGCTCTTTGGGCTGCCGGTAAAGGCAGATGCGGGCTTCAAAGATGGCGAAGTGCTCATTGGGAATGCTGCCAAAGGGTATGTTGTCAATGAAAATGAAGCGATGAGCATCACGATGGACAACCGCGCCAAAGCAAGAACGACTGACTATGTTGCTTATCTCATTACCGATGGTGGCGTGGCCGATGAACGTGCATTTGGGCTTTTAGCGCCGGCCGAAGAATCTGGCGACGATGGCCAGGAAACACAGGGGGTATAATTCATGCTGCTGAAAATGAAAAAGAATTCGTTTGATAAATACAATAAAGCCAACAGGCTCAAAGTTGGTGATCTGGTCGAGGTTGCGGATGAAAAACGTGCCAAAACCATGATTAAAGTAGGCATGGCCGAAGTGGTTACGCCAAAAACGCTGACTGAACCGAAAGAAGAACCGAAGGAAGAGGCAAACGAACCAGCCGAAGCAGAGGTGGTGAAGAAGGTTGTCACCAGAAGAAGTAAAGCTGGCGCTGAGGATAAAGAGTAGCGCCTACGACGCTGAAATTATCAGCTTGATCGCTGCTGCGCAGGCCACCATGGCCGCCAGCGGCGTTTCGGCTGAACATGAAGGTGATCCGATGTACATGGCAGCCATCACAGCCTATTGCAAAGCACATTTTGGCATGGAGAATGAGAACGCCGACAGGTGGAGCGAGATTTTCGCTGGCATTGTGCAGCACATGGCCTTGTGTGGCACCTACAATGACAGGGGTGAGTGACCATGGAAGATGTGATCAAGCTCATCCAGGAAACCATAACAGTCGATGAGTACGGAAACGAGACAGTCACCGCCAGCGCGCCGAAGGAAGTGTTCGCGCTGATCGCAAGCGTCGGCCGCAATGAGTTCTATGCAGCGGCGCACGCTGGCTTAAAGCCAGAAATCACCTTCCAGATCCGCGTGGCCGACTACGGCCGCGAAGAACTGGTTGAGTATGATGGCATGACCTATCAAGTTATCCGAACCTATCAGACAGGTACAGACTGGATCGAGCTGGTTTGTGAGAGAAAGGTGGTCAACTATGGCAATCGATCTTGATGCACAGCTTTCGAGGATCTTGAACGAATACAGCGATGAAGTGCTGGACGGCATGAGCCAGGCTGGCAAGGAAGTGGCCAACAGCGCATTGCAGAAGCTGCATGGCGCTGGGCCGGTGCGTACTGGCGAATACAACAGGGGCTGGAAAGTGAAGGAAAATGCCAAAACATTGCGCGGTGTGTCCTACATCCTTCACAATCCGAAGCGCTATCGCTTGACGCATCTGCTGGAAAAAGGCCACGTCAACCGCGACGGCAGCCGAACGGCCGCCAGAGTACACATCAAACCGATTGAAGAGCAAGCTATCAAGGAATTTGAAGAGGCGGTGATCAGCAAGCTATGACGGATGAAGAAAAAACGCTGAACAGCCTGCTGAACACGCTGGGCGTTCCTGTGGCCTATATGCTCTTTCGTGAGCCGAAGCCATTGCCGTTTATCATCTATCGCGGTGCAGGAACATTCAATTTGGAAGCCGACAACGTTGTTTTCTACAGCCGTAAGAAATACGCCATTGAACTCTACTATGAAGGCAAGAATGCTGAACTGGAAGAGGGGCTGGAAACGTTGCTGACAGAAAACGGCTATCGGTGGACAAAGGAAGAAGATGTGTACATCGAATCAGAAAGAATGTATATGACAGTTTATAATATCTAGGAGGTAAACACATGAAAGTAGAATTTGGGTTATCCAATGTTCACGTCGGAAGTTATACGGTGGGCGAAGATGGAGAAGTAACTATGGGCACACCGATGCACATTCCTGGTGCAGTCGGCCTGACACTGGAAGAGGAAAGCGAACTCTATCAGTTTTTTGCAGATGATGGCGCATACTACAGCGAATACACCGGCGCAAGTGAAACCGGTGAGCTGACCATGGCGCTGTTTCCAGATGATTTCAAAACGCAATTCCTGGGTTATGTCAAAACAGATGATGGCGGTGTGGCCAAGGTTAAGGGTGCGAAGAAAACACCAATCTATATTGTTTTTGAAGGTCAAACAGATGACAAGCGCCGTCGCCACATTCTCTACAACGTTACCTGTGGCAGCATCACGCGCGAATACGCGACCGTAGAGGATCAGCCAGAAGTTATGACCGACGTGCTGGGCATCACTGTTGTTGGTGACAGCAAAACAGGTATCGTGAAGGCCACCTACAAAGAAGGTGATACTGGATATGCAGGCCTGATCACTGCACCAACGGCGCCAGCGCTTCCTACTGATGATTCTGGCGACGATGGCCAGGAAACACAGGGGGTGTAATCCATGGAAGAAACCATCATGATCGGTGATAAGCCTTTGCGTTTGAAGTCCACAGCGGCTTTCCTGCTCAAGTACAAGGCACAATTCCGAAGCGATCCTATCAAGGATCTCATGAAGATGAAAGACCTTGAAGAGATCGAAATGGAAACGCTGTATAACGTTGTATGGTCGCTGGCAAAGAACGCTGATAAGACCATCAAGGATCCAGTGGAGTTCTTTGATGAGTTCGAGAGCCTGCCGATTCTGGACAAGGATTTTCTTAACACCGTCATCAATCTGGCGTTGGGCAGCATGGGCGCCACGGTAACGCCAAAAAAGAAATAAAGCCCTCTAAAGAGGTCATTACGCTGGAAGAGTTCATGAACGGGGCGATCCTGCGCGGGCTGCCGTTGTCGGCATTCGATGATATGGAAGTTGGCGCGATTGCTGATTTCGTGATCACCTGCAATAATGCAGAATCCAGCCGAGATGATCATCGAAAAGAGGGCAAAAAGAAGAACAACACTGTAAGGCGTGCAACCCAAGCTGATTGGGACAAGTTCGCCTTGTAGTGGGACAAAAAAGCAATAATCAAGCCGTAGATCCGAAAGGGTCACGGCTTTTTTGTTGCGAAAAATCCAAAAGGAAGGGGTGAAGACATGGCAGCAAGCATCAAGGGCATCACCATTGAGCTGAATGGTGATGTAACAAAGCTGGATCAGGCGTTGAAGGGCGTTAATGCGACCAGTAAAGCGCTGAACGCGGAGCTGAAAGAGATTGAAAAGCAGCTGAAATTCAATCCTGGCAATACAACACTGCTGGAACAGCAACAGCGTGCGCTGGCTTCGCAGGTTGAAGAGACAGCAAAGAAGCTGGACACACTCAAGATCGCGGCGCAGCAGGCACAACAGCAGTTGGCAGCTGGCACTTTGGGGCAGGATAAATTCGACGCGCTGCAGCGTGAGATCATCGCCACAGAAACGGCCTTGCAAAGCTATGAAAAGCGGCTGCAGGCTAGCAAGACAGCACAGCAGGACATCTCCGACGGTGTGCAAAAGCTGAGCACTTTCTTTGACGCTACGAAAACCAGCGTGGCCAATTTCAGCGATGTATTGGGCAGCAATCTGACCAATGCGCTCAAAGAAGGGCGTGCGAGTGCTAGCCAACTGGAAACGGCGCTGGATAAGATCGGCGCTGCATTCCTGGGCGCAGAAGGTGACATCGAGGCCTTCAAGAATGTTCTGGGGTCAGTAGATGACGCGTCGGATCTGAGCAAAGTCAGCAGTGATCTGGATCAGCTGAAAGCCGAAGCTGCCAGCGCCAGATCCTCAATAGATAGCCTGGGAACTTCCCTGCGAGACATCGCGGGCTTTGCCGGCCTGCAGGAAGCGGCTGAGGGTATCAAGTCGGCGTTCGCTGATATTAGCGACAGCCTGGAAGGCGTACTCGAAAGCGCGAGCCAGAAAAGCAAGATCAAGGTTAGTCTGGATCTTGATGAAAAAGGCACTCAGGCTGTACAGAATGCCGTCATTGAGGTGCAGAAATATGGCCTTGAAGCCGATGAAGCCCTACAGGGGGTCAGGCGTCAATGGCAGTTGAATAGTGATGCGACAGATGCCGCGAACGCTAAAGTTGTGGAGTATGCTGCAGCGCTAACCAACGTATATAGCGGCCTGGATTTTGGGGAACTCATCCAGGAAACAAACGAGATCGGCAGCGCGTTGAACATCAGCAATGAACAGGCTATCGGCCTTGTGAACAGTTTGCTTGAGATTGGATTCCCGGTCGAGCAGCTGGACATCATCAGCGAATATGGCACACAGCTGGAAATGGCCGGATTTTCTGCGCAGGAAGTGCAGGCCATCATGGCTGCCGGTGTCGACACCAAAACATGGAACATCGACAACCTGCTGGACGGCTTGAAAGAAGGCCGTGTGCGCCTGGCTGAGTTTGGCCAGGAAATTCCAGCATCGATGACGCCACTGTTGGAACAGGCTGGCATTGCCACGCAACAGATGCAGGAATGGGGCCAGGCCGTCGCCCAAGGCGGCGAAGGTGGACGCAAAGCGATGCTTGAAGTGGCAGATGCGCTTTCGTCCATTGAGGATGAAACGCTGCGCAATGCGCTGGGCGTCGAGATCTTTGGCACGATGTGGGAAGATCAGGGCGATAACATCATCGAAACGCTGCAAGGCATGAGTGACCACATGGGAGACGCCAGTCAGAATCAGGAAAAGCTCAACAACCTAATGGACGTCATGAACAGTGATCCCATGGTGGCGCTCAAAGATGCCGCCCTGGAGCTGAGTAAAGCCCTGTTGCCAGCTGCCGACGCACTGGCCAAAGTGACCAGCAAAGTCGCAGAATTTGCAGCGGCGCATCCAACGTTGACCAGCGCCATTGCCGGCGTGGTTGCCGTCATTGGCACATTGGTTGGTCTGTTGGCACCGCTGGGGCTGGCGTTCGTGTCGCTCAAGCCTGCTATTTCTGGTGTTGGCACTGTGCTCAAGTCATTGGGAACAGTGGGCGGCGTTGTCTCTAAAGCCTTCGGCCTGATAAGCAGTGCCATCAAGGTCGTGATTCCGATCATCGCAGGACTATCTGGGCCGGTATTGGCAGCCATCGCTGTCATTGCTGGGCTGGCTACCGTGGCCATCCTTGTGAAGGAAAACTGGGAAACCATCGGGCCATTTTTGCAAAGCATCTGGGAAACCATTTCAGCGACAGCAATGGAGATCTGGGGCGGCATCAAAGAGTTTTTTGCCACACTCTGGGATAGCATCGTGGAGGCCTGGACGATAGCCTGGGAAACCATTTCGACCACCATTATGGAGATCTGGACGGTCTTCATTGAAACGGTGCAGACTATCTGGGGAACGATCAAAGAATTCTTTATCACGCTTTGGGATAGCATCGTGGAAGCGTGGATTGTTGCCTGGGAAACCATTTCGACCACTATCATGGAGATCTGGACGGTTTTCATGGAAACAGTGCAAACCGTATGGGGAACGATCAAGGAATTTTTCGCCACTATATGGGATGCCGTGGCAGAGGCCTGGACAGTCGCCTGGGAAACAATTACCACGACGGTAACAACCATCTGGCAGAGCATTGTGGACGCGGTGACAACCGTATTCGGGCCGATCGTCGATAAATTCCAGGAAATCTGGGATAAGATCAAAACCGCTGTTGATACAGCCTGGGCAGCCATTAAATCAGCGCTTGAAGCGGCGTGGGAGGCCATTAAATCGGCAGCAGCAGCGGCTTTTTCGGCAGTTGTGTCAACTATTCAAGATAGATGGAACGATGCGAAGAGCAAGTCGCAGTCGATCTGGAACAGCATTAAATCAACGCTTGATGGTATCTGGAACAACATTAAGTCGAGCGCAAGTTCCATATTCAATGCGATTGTTTCGACCATTCAAGATAGATGGAATGCGGCCAAAAGTGCCACGCAATCTGCATGGGAGGCCATTAAATCAACGGTGACTTCTGCTATCAATGCCACAAAGGATGCCGTCAGCAATGGCGTGAATGCTATCAAGTCGAATGTGACAGACGCGTTCAATGGCGCGAAAGACGCGGCAACCAATGCATTCAATGCGTTGAAAAGCGGTGTTTCAAGTGCCATCAATGCAGCCAAAGACACCATCGGGAATGCAGTTAGTACTATCAAGGGATTCTTTGATGGGCTTGTATTGCGCATTCCTGAGATTCAACTGCCACGTTTGCCGCGCATTGGTATCAGTGGTAGTTTCTCCATCAATCCACCATCGGTGCCTACGTTCTATTGGGCGGCCAAGGGTGGTATTTTCGATTCGCCGCAGATCATCGGTGTCGGTGAAGCTGGCAAAGAAGCGGTCGTGCCGATCAAGCAGCTGGTGCCGCTTTTGGCCGATGCGTTGCGAGAAATTGGCATGGATGAGATGCCAGCGGCAACCGCTGGTGGCGACATCACAATCAACGTTCAGCGCATGGAAGTGCGCAACGACAATGACATTCAAGCGATCGCCAAAGAGCTGTATCGCATGATTGAGCGCAATAAGCGCGGGAAGGGGCTGAGAACCACATGACGCTAGGCTTCACATTCAACGGCCAGCATTCCAGCGCCTATGGCATCGGGATTCGTTCAGTGGATCGCACAGTGATGCCAGAGCGCCGGCGCCAGGAATTTACCATTCTAGGCCGAAGCGGCACACTGGAATTGGTTAGCGATGAATACGAAAAGCGCACCATCGTCGTGAGCATTGGCCTGATGTATCAGGATACATTCCTGGAACTGCGCCAGAAAGTGCGCGCACTTGCCGGCTGGCTGCGCGGCAGCGGCTTCCTGATCTTTGATGATGAACCAGACAAGGCTTATGAAGCAACAGTATACAGTGCCATTGGCATTGAACAGCTGGAGCTGCAGCCGCGTGGCGTTATCGAGGTGCAATTTGAATGTCAGCCGTTTGCTGTGAGCGATGAGACACACAAGCACACGTTTAGCGGCCAGGGTGAAATAACAACGGCAATCGTCAACGCTGGCAATGCCACGACATGCGGCCGCATAGTTATCACGAACACAGGAACAGCACCAATCACAGATATTTACATCACAAGAAAGGCAGTGATCTCATAATGAGTAAAGCATCCAACTTCTTAGAAGATGCCGTTTTGAATTACTTTTTCCGCGGCGAAAGCGTGACACGCAACACAAACGTGTATGTCGCACTCTATATGACGGATCCGACCGATTCAGACAGCGGCACAGAGGTAAACGGCGGCGCTTATGCCCGCCAGCTGGTGTCTTTTGGCGCACCAACCCAACAGAGTGAGCAGGCCGTCATCGCAAACAATGACCGCATCGAGTTCCCGAAGGCCACAGCCGATTGGGGCGAAGTATCCCATTTCGGGATCCGCGATGCACAGCAAGGCGGCAATTTGCTGGCTTATGGCACATTCAACCGACCAACCACCATTGAAACAGGAAACAGATTTATCATTGAACCGGGGAATTTAACCATCAGCATGGGGTGATGACCTATGAAATTTAACCTGGGGAAATTCAATGTGGCCACGGATGTTATCAGCATTCGTGGCCAAAGTATTTTAGAACTTGATTCCAGCATACAGATTGAGATCGAGCGCAGAAACAGTGGTCAGGGCGTTTTGGCGTTGGAAACTGGTGCAATCTATGGCGTTGAATACCATGGAAGTGGTCAGGCGGCAATGGCACTGAACGCAGCTTTGCCAGTGTACGAGGTAGAGCGCAGCGGCGTAGGCCATGTAGATCTGATGCTATCCACAGAGCTTGACTGGACGCTGGAACGACCAGGAAGCGGTGCCACATCAATGGCAATGGATGCTGTGTTGCAGCGGTATGAAGTCGAACGACGCGCCACCGGTGGCGCCTTGTTGGCGATTGCTAGCAACCGACCAAATCAAACCATTGAAAAGTATGGTGGCGCAGCAGTCAGCATGGTCATGGATTCCTTTATGGATCCTACGCGCTTAAAGTATGCGCCAGGCGCAGAAGAGATGGCGATGGAGATCTGGACAAGCGGCATCACGAACCTGCTGGGCGTCGACAGCATTCATCTGATCGTAAACCTGCAGCCAGGCGATACGTTGGAGCTGGACATGTGTGAGATGACAGCGCTGCTTAACAACGAAAATGCCATGAAATATCTTGCCAATGACGGTGATTTCTTTGATTTTCCAGCGGGTAAAAACGACATCATCGTTGATGTCACACCAGGCAACGTGCCGATCGCCGGAGAAATCTACTACAAGGATAGGTGGTTATAATGCAAGCGCCAGTGAGGATCTACGACACAAACATGAACCGCGTGGCGCATCTGGAAAACGTTTTCGATCTCAGTTATGAACTGCCGCTCAATGAACTCTGGACAGCTTCATTTTCACTGCCGAAAGACGATCCCAAAGCCATGTATGTGCAGCCGTTCTATTATGCGGAAATTTTCGACGGCACAAGGCGCGTGGATCTGTTCCGAATGATGCCGCAAGAGATTACCAGAAACGATCAGGCCGTTCTCCAGGTTGATTGTGAGCACGTTTTGGCCACGCTCATCGATGATGTGCTCTTCCAGTATCACCAGATTGGGAATATTGGCGTGTTCACCAATGAAGTGATTCGCTATGTGCTGGATCGTCAAACCAACCCGCTGTGGAAGCTGGTTGAATGCGACTTTTCGCATCAGTTTGAGTATAAGTGGGAAAATGAAAACCTGCTGTCAGCGCTGTTTTCCATTCCGCAATGCTTTGAAGAGGATTACAGGTGGACGTGGGACACAACAACCAAACCATGGGGCATTTCGCTCAAGCCTTTGCCAGATGGCTATGAAACTGACATCCAATATAAGAAAAATATGAGATCGATCACGAAAACCGTGGATCCGACGAACGTTGTCACGAGGCTCTATGCTTTAGGTTACGGTGAAGGCGACAATCAGCTGGACATTCGCAGCGTCAATGGCGACGTGCCATATCTGGAAAAGAATATCAGCACCTATGGCGTGAAAGCGTCGGTGCTGGTCGACAGACGCTTTGAGAATCCAGAATCGCTCAAGGCCTACGCGCAAGCCATGCTTGATAAACTCTGCCAGCCCTATGTGGCCTATGACGTGACCACCATGGACATGAGCCGGACAAGCACAACTGCTAAGCCGTATATGCCAGGCGACAATGTGTTGGTCAGAGATCTGGAAGACGGCATCAACATCATCATGCCGATCGTGAGCGTGAAAAAGAGCGACGTAACCGGCAACCCATTCGAGGTGGAGCTGGAAGTGGCCAATGAATCACGCGATATTGCCGGCACCATCTCAGATCTGGCAGAGCGGTCACGCATCTCTGACACCTACAGCCAGGGCGCGACGAATCTGCAGCAGATCGCTTATGCAGACAATGCCGACGCATCACACGGCCTGGAATTGTCTTTCTATATTCCGGCTGAGATGGCAAGGATCAATAAACTGCTGCTGCGCTGCAATTTGGAAGCGTTCCGCGCCTACAGTCAGGCAACGCAAGGCGGTGGCGCGCGATCCAGCACGACATCGAGCGGCGGCAGCACCTACCAATCGACAGGAAGCGGCGGCAGCGAGAACATCAGCGAATCCACCGGCAGCGGTGGCGGTGTATATGAGACAACGCACGGCGCCTATGTCGATGCAGTCAACGTTGAATATACTGTCTATGGCAATGATGGATCAGTCATAGGGCACACAGCGCCAATCTACAAAGTTGAAGCGCATGAGCACACCGTGGAAATTGAACCACATACGCACAGCGTATCATTCAACATTCCATCGCATACACACAGTATTAGCATCGGCAGCCATTCGCACAGCTTCAGCATTCCGAACCACACGCATCAGATCGAGTATGGCATCTATCAAGGCGGTAGCGCCAACAGCGCCTATCTCATTGTTGATGGCACGCGTGTGAATACGTCTGAGCGCGAAGTGGACATCATTCCATACTTGCGAAAATCAGACGATGGCAAGATCACGCGTGGATCATGGCACACTGTCGAGATCGTGCCAAATACCATGACGCGCATCAGCGCGAATCTTTTTATTCAGCTTTTTGTAAATTCCAGAGGTAGAGGTGATTATTGATGAAAACAATGTATCCAGGGGTGGCGAATAGTCCAGAAACCTTTTTGACGTCTGCTTTAGCAGCTGATGGTACGATTATGTATTTGGCTGATGGCAGCGTTCTGGGCACGTTGCCGACCTATGCAGTTATTGGGGACACGGCCAGCGCGGAAACGGTGCTGGTGCAGTCAAAAGGCGCCGATGGTGGCTATAACATCCAGCGTGCAGTGGAAGGCGTGGCAATCGCATGGCCGCAAGCAACGCTGGTGGCACGCAACTTCACCAACGCGGATTATGCGGCGCTGGTGGACAACGTGAACACGCTGGATGAGAACAAACTTGATCAAAGCGATATGGATGCTTTCCAGGAAGAGGTGCAGACCACTCTGGATAGCATGAGTGATGATCTGGCGAATGTTCAGCAGGAACAGGCAACAATGCAGACCGAACAGGCTGCCAAAGATGCTGCGCAAGATGAAAGCATCGCGGCCTGCGCACTGAAAACAGAGATCCCCACAGTCGTAAATGACTTATCCACAGGTGGGGAAACTGCTGCGCTTTCGGCAGAACAGGGAAAAACGCTTAAGACATCAGTGGATGCGGCAACATCAGATATTTCTGCCCTGGAAACTGAGGTTGAAACGCTTGAAAACTCTGTGCAGACCATGCAGACAGATCAAGCGGAGAAAGATGCCGCGCAAGATGCCAGCATTGCGGCCTGTGCGCTGAAAACAGAGATTCCGACTGTCGTGGACGATCTGACCACCGGCGGCACGACAGCGGCGCTTTCGGCTGAACAAGGCAAGGCGCTCAAGGCCGATGTGGATGCAGCAGCCGCCAGTTTTGATGAGTGGAAGGTTCCATGGACAGCGGAACGCGCTGAGACAATCGATGACATTTACCAGACGCTGACCGCCGGCGGTGGAGACATCACAAAAGATGACATTGAAAGCCTTCGCCGTGACATCGTGCTGGCCAACACCGGTTATCTGCTTGATGCCTACTTTATCCAGGAAGCGGATTTCGCAGCAGACATCAACGATATTTTTGGTACGACGATCCCTGAAACATACGAAACCTGGGCAAGCCTGCTGGAAAACGCTGATGACCTTAATGCGGCGCTCAGCAATAACAGATTCGCTGCTGCCGTCGCCAACAGTGTCAATGCGATTGATATTGTCATTGAGGCCGGTGAAGACGTCATCGAGTTGATCCTTGCGAATGACACTGTTGCCAACGAATTGGCAACCAACACCGATAGTGTTATGAAGATGCTGGCCAATGTAAATATCGCAGATATTTACGCGGCCAGCAGCACTGCGATGAGCGCAGTCGCGGCCAGCAGCACTGCGATGAGCGCAGTCGCGGCCAGCAGCACTGCGATGAGCGC
>OGWZ01001064.1_pt1 | contig 27461 bp, 19 predicted proteins | sample 1576141 | NCBI WGS metagenome assembly OGWZ01 (sample SAMEA3541512, study PRJEB24748) | human gut metagenome | biome: human gut; feature: human-associated habitat; material: faeces | place: China | collected 2012
AGAGCACTTCCTTGGTAAGGAAGAGGTCCTGAGTTCAACTCTCAGTTACAGCTCTTTCTGTTCTTTAAACCAAGAATCGGAAGAAAAACGAACATTCAATTTATATATAAAATAAGAAAGCTATGGCTAAAGAAACATTTGTGCGCACCAAACCGCACGTAAACATTGGTACAATTGGTCACGTTGACCATGGTAAGACCACTCTTACTGCTGCCATCTCAAAGACTCTTCACGACAGAGGCTTCGGCGGCGAGGATGTTAAGTCTTTCGATCAGATCGATAACGCTCCTGAGGAGAAAGAGCGTGGTATCACCATCAACTCAGCTCACATCGAGTACGAAACAGAAAAGCGTCACTACGCTCACGTAGACTGCCCGGGTCACGCCGACTACGTTAAGAACATGGTAACTGGTGCTGCTCAGATGGACGGTGCTATCCTTGTAGTTGCTGCTACTGACGGTCCTATGCCACAGACACGTGAGCACGTACTTCTCGCTCGTCAGGTAAACGTACCGCGCATGGTTGTTTTCTTGAACAAGTGCGATATGGTAGAGGACGAGGAGATGCTCGAGCTCGTAGAGATGGAGGTTCGCGAGATCCTCGACCAGTACGGCTATGAGGAGGAAACTCCTATCATCCGCGGTTCTGCTCTTGGTGCACTCAATGGTGTAGAGAAGTGGGCTGACAAGGTAATGGAGCTTATGGACGCTGTTGATACATGGATCCAGGAGCCTCCACGTGACCTCGACAAACCATTCTTGATGCCTATCGAGGACGTATTCTCAATCACAGGTCGTGGTACCGTTGCTACTGGTCGTATCGAGACTGGTCGCGTTAAGGTAGGCGACGAGACAGAGCTCCTTGGTCTCGGTGAGGACAAGAAGTGTGTCGTAACTGGTGTTGAGATGTTCCGTAAGATCCTTGACGAGGGTGAAGCTGGCGATAACGTAGGTCTTCTCCTCCGTGGTATCGACAAGAACGAGATCAAGCGCGGTATGGTACTCTGCCACCCGGGTCAGATCAAGCCTCACAAGCACTTCAAGGCTTCTATCTACGTTTTGAAGAAGGAAGAGGGTGGTCGTCACACACCGTTCGGCAACAAGTATCGTCCTCAGTTCTACCTCCGTACTATGGACTGCACAGGCGAGATCAAGCTTCCTGAGGGAGTTGAGATGGTAATGCCTGGTGACAACGTAGAGATCGAGGTTGAGCTCATCTACGCAGTTGCTCTGAACGAGGGCCTTCGTTTCGCTATCCGCGAGGGTGGTCGTACAGTAGGTTCTGGCCAGATCACAAAGATCCTCGAAGACTAATTCGACGGACCGCAGACTCGCAAGAGGCTGCACTAAATAAAAATAGTTCCCGCATCGCTACGGCGTCGGGAACTATCCTACGGGAATAGCTCAGTTGGTAGAGCACTGGTCTCCAAAACCAGGTGTCGGGAGTTCGAGCCTCTCTTCCCGTGCTAAAAAGAAGATAATATGTTTAAGAAGTTTGTAAATTATTGCAAGACTTGTTACGACGAACTTGCGCATAAAACGACTTGGCCAAGTTATGCCGAACTCAACCATAGTGCAGTGATTGTATTATCTGCTTCCCTTGTCATTGCAGTTGTGGTGTTCGCTATGGACTCTCTGTTCAAGTGGGCAATGAGCATGGTTTATCCAGGTTAATCATTTTCAAGAAAAATGGCTAAGACAGAAAAAAAATGGTACGTGCTTCGTGCTGCCAGCGGAAAAGAATTCAAAGTAAAGGAATATATCGACGCTGAGATCAAGCACAACCCATTACTTCAGACGCATGTTTCGCAAGTGGTTCTGCCGCTCGAGAAACACGCATCTTTGCGTAATGGCAAAAGAGTAATCAAGGAGAAAATATCTCTCCCCGGTTATGTATTCGTAGAAGCTGCCCTCGTAGGCGACGTAGCACACACGCTGCGTTTCATGCCGAACGTTTTAGGCTTTCTTGGAGGCTTGGACAACCCCTCACCAGTTCCGCAGTCGGAAATCAACCGTATGCTCGGTTCATGCGAGGAAACGGAGATTGAAGACAACATTGACATCCCGTACGTAGTTGACGAGACTGTCAAGGTGACAGACGGACCGTTCTCTGGCTTCAGCGGCATCATCGAAGAGGTGAATGTCGAGAAGCGCAAACTAAAGGTGATGGTCAAGATCTTCGGACGCAAAACTCCGTTGGAATTAGGTTTTATGCAAGTCGAAAAAGAAGGCTAACGCAAGGTTACGAATGCGTTCAGAATTCTTTTATATTAAATCAATTTAAATATTAACAGACAAAATGGCTAAAGAAGTTGCTGGATTAATCAAATTACAGATTAAAGGTGGCGCTGCGAATCCTTCTCCTCCAGTAGGACCTGCACTTGGTTCTAAGGGTATTAACATCATGGGATTCTGCAAAGAGTTCAACGCCAGAACCCAGGATAAGGCAGGCAAGGTAATTCCTGTTGTTATCACTTACTACACCGATAAATCGTTCAGCTTCGAACTTAAGACTCCTCCTGCAGCTGTACAGCTGAAAGAGGCAGCTAAAGTTAAGAGTGGCTCAGCTCAGCCTAACCGCCAGAAAGTTGGTAAAGTAACTTGGGAGCAGGTAAAAGCAATCGCTGAGGACAAACTGAAAGATTTGAACTGCTTTACAGTTGCATCGGCTATGCGACTCGTTGCTGGTACAGCAAGAAGTATGGGTATCACTGTAGAGGGAGACTTCCCTGAAAATGTTTAATAACTTCAATTTTTAAGAAATGAAACTGACAAAAAATCAAAAATCAGTAGCTGACAAGGTTGAAGCAGGGAAGATGTACACATTGAAAGAGGCTTCAGAGCTGGTAAAGGAAATTACCACAACCAAGTTTGACGCTTCTCTCGATATCGACGTACGCTTGGGCGTAGACCCGCGTAAGGCTAACCAGATGGTTCGCGGCGTGGTTTCTCTTCCCAACGGTACCGGTAAGGTAACACGCGTACTCGCTCTCTGTACTCCCGATCAGGAGGCTGCTGCTAAGGAAGCAGGTGCTGACTACGTAGGTCTTGACGAGTATATCGATAAGATCAAGGGTGGTTGGACAGACATCGACGTTATTATCACTATGCCGTCATGCATGGGTAAGATTGGTCCTATCGGCCGTATCCTCGGTCCGCGCGGATTGATGCCTAACCCTAAGAGCGGCACCGTAACAATGGACGTTGCCAAGGCAGTTAAGGAAGTAAAGCAGGGTAAGATTGATTTCAAGGTTGACAAGGCTGGTATTATCCACACTTCAATCGGTAAGGTAAGCTTCACTCCAGAGGCAATCTATCAGAATGCTAAGGAGTTCATCGCTACCATCATCAAGCTCAAGCCTGCTGCTGCTAAAGGTACATACATCAAGAGTATCTTTATTTCAAGCACTATGAGTAAGGGTATCAAGGTTGATCCTAAATCAGTTGAGTAACTCTAAAAGTTTTGTAAAATGAAGAAAGAAGTAAAAGATACTATTATTGCCGAACTCGGTGCGAAGCTGAAGGAGTTCCCTCACTTCTACATCGTTGACCTCGCAGGTCTCAACGCCGAGGCTACAAGCAACCTCCGCCGCAAGTGCTTCAAGAACGAGATCAAGATGATCGTCGTTAAGAACACACTTCTCCGCGAGGCTTTCCAGGCAAGCGACATTGATTTCGAGCCTCTGTACGGCGCTCTCAAGGGCACTACAGCAGTTATGTTCGCTCACACAGCTAACGTACCGGCTAAGCTCCTGAAGGAATACGTTAAGGATGGCGTACCTGCACTCAAGGGTGCTTATGCTGAGGAGACAATCTTCGGCGCAGATCAGCTCGAGGCTCTCGTAGCTATCAAGAGCAAGAACGAGGTTATTGCAGACATTGTTGCACTGCTCCAGTCGCCTGCAAAGAACGTTATCTCTGCTCTTCAGTCAGGCGCAAACACTATTCACGGTGTGCTTAAGACTTTGGGCGAGCGTCCTGAGTAATATAACTACAAGTCAAAGAACATTAACATTAAAAACAATTAAAATTTAAATACAATGGCAGATATTAAAGCTCTTGCTGAAGAATTGGTAAATCTTACAGTAAAGGAAGTAAACGAGTTGGCAACAGTCCTCAAGGACGAGTATGGTATTGAGCCTGCTGCTGCAGCTGTAGCTGTAGCTGCTGGTCCTGCAGCAGGTGGTGCTGATGCAGCTGAGGAGAAGACATCTTTCGATGTTATCCTCGCTGAGGTAGGTGGCGCTAAGCTCCAGGTTGTAAAGGCAGTTAAGGAAGCTTGTGGTCTCGGCTTGAAGGAAGCTAAGGACCTCGTAGACGCTGCTCCTGCTAAGATCAAGGAAGGTCTCTCTAAGGAAGAGGCTGAGAACTTGAAGAAGGCTATCGAGGAGTCAGGTGCTAAGGTAGAGCTCAAGTAATAACAGCTTACAATTCAAATGTCGGGTTTAACGCTGCTAAGCAGTATTTAGGAAAGGTTAACCCGATATTTTAAAATTAGCAAATATGGTTAGGATCTTCCAAGTAGGTGGGTCCTAACCTTTTTGTGTCTTTCCGCTTATTTCGATTTTTTATCACCCATAATAACTTCTGATGGCTTCAAAAATTGTTGATAACAGAGTAAATTTTGCCAGCGTCCATAATCCGTTGCCATATCCGGATTTCCTCGATGTGCAGTTAAAGTCTTTCAAGGACTTCTTACAGTTGGATACTCCGCCTGAGGAACGCAAGAATGACGGTTTGTATAAGGTGTTCTCTGAGAACTTCCCTATCACCGACACACGTAACAATTTCGTTCTTGAGTTCTTGGATTACTATATCGACCCGCCCCGCTACTCAATTGACGAGTGCCTTGAGCGCGGTCTTACATATAGCGTACCTTTGAAGGCTAAGATGAAACTCTACTGTACGGATCCCGACCACGAAGACTTCGGCACATTCATACAGGACGTTTTCCTTGGCACTATCCCTTACATGACATCCAACGGTACGTTTGTCATCAACGGTGCAGAGCGCGTAGTAGTTTCGCAGTTGCACCGCTCGCCGGGCGTGTTCTTCGGTCAGGGTGTGCATGCCAACGGTACTGTGCTCTACTCGGCACGTATCATCCCGTTCAAGGGTTCGTGGATTGAGTTCGCTACCGACATCAACAACGTGATGTACGCATACATCGACCGTAAGAAGAAGTTGCCCGTAACAACTCTTCTGCGCGCCATGGGCTTCGAGCAGGACAAGGATATCCTCCAGATATTCGACCTTGCTGAGGAGGTGAAGGTGAACAAGAAGAACATGAAGGCTGCTATCGGTCGCAAGCTCGCCGCACGTGTGCTGAAGACCTGGAACGAGGACTTCGTAGACGAGGATACGGGCGAGGTTGTGTCTATCGAGCGCAACGAGGTTATCATGGAGCGCGAGACTGTGCTCACAGAAGAGAACATCGACGACATCCTCGAGTCGGGCAACGCTTCAGTGCTTCTCCACATGGACGTAGAGGCAGCTTCACGCTACTCAATCATTTTCAACACTCTCGCTAAAGACCCCTCTAACTCTGAGAAGGAGGCTGTGCTCTACATCTACCGTCAGCTCCGCAACGCTGACCCGGCTGATGACGCATCGGCACGCGAGGTGTTCCAGAACATATTCTTCTCTGACAAGCGCTACGACCTCGGTGAAGTTGGTCGCTACCGCATCAACAAGAAGCTCGGTCTCGACATCGACTCTGAGATACGCGTTCTTACAAAGGAGGATATCATCGCCATCATCCGCTATCTCATCCAGTTGGTTAACTCTAACGCAACTGTTGACGATATCGACCACCTCTCTAACCGCCGCGTACGCACAGTAGGCGAGCAGCTCAGCAACCAGTTCTCTATCGGTCTGGCACGTATGAGCCGCACAATCCGCGAGCGCATGAACGTGCGTGACAACGAGGTGTTCCAGCCGACAGACCTTATCAACGCCAAGACAATCTCGAGCGTTGTAAGCTCGTTCTTCGGCACCAACCCGCTCTCGCAGTTCATGGACCAGACCAACCCGCTTGCCGAGGTTACGCACAAGCGTCGTCTCTCGGCACTCGGTCCTGGCGGTCTGTCACGTGAGCGTGCAGGCTTCGAGGTGCGAGACGTACACTATACACACTACGGACGTCTTTGCCCGATTGAGAGCCCTGAGGGTCCGAACATCGGTCTTATCTCGTCTCTCTGCGTTTATGCAACTATCAACGAGCTCGGCTTCATCGCCACTCCTTACCGCCGCGTAAAGGATTCGCTCGTCGACCTCAATAACGACCACGTAGTATACCTCACCGCTGAGGAAGAGGAAGACCACGTAATCGGTCAGGGTAACGCTCCTCTGCGCGAGGACGGCTCGTTCATCCGCGACAACGTTAAGTGCCGTCAGAACGCCGAGTTCCCGGTTGTGCCGCCATCAGACGTAGACCTCATGGACGTCTCTCCGCAGCAGATCGCATCTGTATCGGCAGGTCTTATCCCGTTCTTGGAGCACGACGACGGTCACCGCGCACTCATGGGATGTAACATGATGCGCCAGGCAGTGCCATTGCTCCACAACGACGCACCTATCGTAGGTACAGGTCTTGAGAAGCAGGTGTGCGAGGACTCTCGTACAATGATTACTGCAGAGGGCGAGGGCGTTATCGAATACGTAGACGCTACAACAATCCGCATCCTCTACGACCGCACCGACGACGAGGAGTTCGTAAGCTTCGAGCCGGCTCTCAAGGAGTACCGCATTCCGAAGTTCCGCCGCACCAACCAGAACATGACCATCGACTTGCGTCCTATCTGCAACAAGGGGCAGCGCGTTAAGAAGGGCGACATCCTCACAGAGGGTTACGCTACGGAGAACGGCGAGCTTGCACTCGGTCGCAACCTCCTCGTGGCTTACATGCCGTGGAAGGGTTACAACTATGAGGACGCCATCGTGCTTTCAGAGCGCATGATTCGCGACGATGTGCTTACATCTGTACACGTAGACGAGTACTCACTCGACGTTCGCGAGACAAAGCGCGGCATGGAGGAGTTCACAAGCGATATTCCTAACGTTTCGGAGGAAGCTACAAAGGACCTCGACGACAACGGTATCGTTCGCATCGGTGCACGCATCGAGCCGGGCGACATCCTCATCGGTAAGATTTCGCCGAAGGGCGAGAGCGACCCGTCACCGGAGGAGAAGCTGCTCCGCGCCATCTTCGGCGACAAGGCTGGCGACGTGAAGGACTCTTCACTCAAGGCTAACCCGTCGCTCAGCGGTGTGGTTATCGACAAGAAGCTCTTCTCTCGTGCCGTCAAGACACGCGAGTCGAAGAAGCAGGACAAGGTGATTCTCGCCAAGATCGACGAGGAGTACGAGGCAAAGAACGACGACTTGAAGGATATTCTCGTCGACAAGCTCCTCACACTCACCGAGGACAAGGTTTCGCAGGGTGTTAAGGACTACTCTGGTGCAGAGATCATCACAAAGGGCACAAAGTTCACAGCTACAATGCTGAAGAACCTCGAGTACGACGGCATTCAGTCGAACGACTGGACCGGCGACGAGCACACCGACAAGCTCATCTCTAAGCTCATCATGAACTATATACGCAAGTACAAGCTGCTCGACGCAGAGCTCAAGCGTAAGAAGTTCGCCATCACCATCGGCGACGAGCTGCCTTCAGGCATCCTCCAGATGGCTAAGGTATACGTTGCAAAGAAGCGTAAGATTGGCGTAGGTGATAAGCTCGCAGGTCGTCACGGTAACAAGGGTATCGTTTCGAAGATTACACGTATGGAGGATATGCCGTTCCTCGAGGACGGTCGTCCGGTCGACTTGGTGTTGAACCCGCTCGGCGTGCCTTCTCGTATGAACCTCGGTCAGATCTTCGAGGCCATCCTCGGTGCTGCCGGCCGTAAGCTCGGCGTCAAGTTCGCTACACCTATCTTCGACGGTGCTCATCTTGAGGACCTCTCTGAATGGACAGACAAGGCAGGTCTGCCGCACCTCTGCTCTACACACCTTTATGATGGTGAGACAGGCGAGCGCTTCGACCAGCCGGCTACAGTAGGTGTGACATACTTCTTGAAACTCGGTCACATGGTTGAGGACAAGATGCACGCCCGTTCAATCGGTCCGTACTCGCTCATCACACAGCAGCCACTCGGTGGTAAGGCACAGTTCGGTGGACAGCGTTTTGGTGAGATGGAGGTTTGGGCTATCGAGGCGTTCGGTGCCAGCCACGTGCTTCAGGAAATTCTGACAATCAAGTCCGACGATACAGTGGGCCGTTCAAAGGCTTACGAGGCTATCGTTAAGGGCGACCCAATGCCTACACCGGGCATCCCAGAGTCGCTCAACGTGCTCCTGCATGAGCTCCGCGGTCTTGGTCTGAGCATCAAACTTGATTAATCCGAACATCCCAAAACTATAGAAATATATGGCTTTCAAGAAAGATACAAAAGTTAAGAATAATTTCACGAAGATTACCATCGGTCTTGCCTCTCCGGAGGAGATCCTGGAAAATTCGTATGGTGAGGTTACCAAGCCTGAGACCATCAACTACCGCACCTACAAGCCCGAGCGCGACGGCTTGTTCTGCGAGCGCATCTTCGGTCCGACACGCGACTATGAGTGCGCCTGCGGCAAGTACAAGCGCATCCGCTACAAGGGCATTGTCTGCGACCGATGCGGTGTTGAGGTAACTGAGAAGAAGGTACGCCGTGAGCGCAGCGGACACATCGAGCTCGTTGTGCCCGTAGCTCACATCTGGTACTTCCGCTCGCTGCCTAACAAGATCGGCTATCTGCTCGGTATGCCGACAAAGAAACTCGATCAGGTTATCTACTACGAGAAGTACGTAGTTATCCAGCCCGGTGCGTTCGAAGGACGCACCGATGAGCAGGGCGACGAGTACAACGGTTCGCACAAGATGGACCTCCTTACCGAGGAGGAGTATCTCGACATCGTAGAGAACAAGCTCGGTGCTGAGAACGACCTTCTTGAAGACACCGACCCGAACAAGTTCATCGCAAAGATGGGTGCAGAGGCTGTCTACGACCTTCTCGCAGGTCTCGACCTCGACTCTCTTTCATACGAGTTGCGCGACCGTGCCAACAACGACTCTTCGCAGCAGCGCAAGACAGAGGCTCTGAAGCGTCTGCAGGTTGTAGAGGCATTCCGCGGAAGTAAGGGTGTCAACCGTCCGGAGTGGATGATCATGAAGATTATCCCGGTTACTCCGCCGGAGCTCCGTCCGCTCGTGCCGCTGGATGGCGGTCGTTTCGCAACATCCGACCTCAACGACCTCTATCGTCGTGTAATTATCCGTAACAACCGTCTGAAGCGTCTCGTAGAGATCAAGGCTCCTGAGGTTATCCTCCGCAACGAGAAGCGTATGCTTCAGGAGGCGGTAGACAGCCTCTTCGACAACTCACGCAAGTCGAGCGCCGTTAAGAGCGACGCCAACCGTCCGCTCAAGTCACTCTCTGACTCTTTGAAGGGTAAGCAGGGCCGCTTCCGTCAGAACCTCCTCGGTAAGCGTGTCGACTATTCAGCACGTTCGGTTATCGTTGTAGGTCCGGAGCTGAAGATGGGCGAGTGCGGTCTGCCGAAGCTCATGGCAGCTGAGCTCTATAAGCCGTTCATCATCCGCAAGCTCATCGAGCGCGGCATCGTGAAGACCGTTAAGAGCGCAAAGAAGATCGTAGACCGTCGCGAGCCGGTTATCTGGGACATCCTCGAGAACGTAATGAAGGGCCACCCGGTAATGCTCAACCGTGCGCCGACACTTCACCGTCTTGGTATCCAGGCGTTCCAGCCGAAGCTCATCGAGGGCAAGGCTATCCAGCTCCACCCGTTGGCATGTACGGCGTTCAACGCCGACTTCGACGGCGACCAGATGGCTGTTCACCTTCCGTTGAGCAACGAGGCTATCCTCGAAGCTCAGGTGCTGATGCTTCAGAGCCACAACATCCTCAACCCTGCCAATGGTGCTCCTATCACAGTGCCGTCACAGGATATGGTGCTCGGTCTCTACTATATCACAAAGCTCCGTCCGGGTGCAAAGGGCTCAGGTCTTTCGTTCTACGGCGACGAGGAAGCTATCATTGCTTATAACGAGGGCAAGTGCGACCTCCACGCTCCGGTTAAGGTGATCGTGAAGGACGTAGTGGACGGCCAGTTCCAGAAGCGCATGGTGGAGACATCTGTAGGACGTGTCATCGTCAACCAGATCATCCCAGAGGAAGTAGGCTTCTTCAACGATATCATCTCTAAGAAGACTCTGCGCGGACTCATCTCCGACGTAATCAAGGCTGTAGGTATGGCTCGCGCCTGCGAGTTCCTCGACGGCATCAAGAACCTCGGTTACCGTATGGCTTACGTTGCAGGTCTTTCGTTCAACCTCGACGATATCATCATCCCGCCAGAAAAGAAGGAAATCGTGGATCGCGGTCACGAAGAGATTCGCGCCATCCAGGACAACTATAACATGGGCTTCATCACTGAGAACGAGCGTTACAACCAGGTGATCGATACCTGGACTCACGTGAACAACGACCTCGCAAGCATCCTTATGAAGGAGATGACAGAGGCCGACCAGGGCTTCAACGCCGTATTCATGATGCTCGACTCTGGTGCCCGTGGTTCTAAGGACCAGATCAAGCAGCTCTCTGGTATGCGTGGTCTTATGGCTAAGCCTATGAAGGCAGGTGCTGAGGGACATCAGATTATCGAGAACCCGATTATCTCTAACTTTAAGGAGGGTATGTCGGTGCTCGAGTACTTCATCGCTTCGCACGGTGCCCGTAAGGGTCTTGCCGATACCGCTATGAAGACAGCCGACGCCGGTTACCTTACACGTCGTCTTGTAGACGTTTCGCACGACGTAATCATCTCTGAGGAGGATTGCGGCACACTGCGCGGACTTGTCTGCACAGCTCTTAAGAACGGCGACGAGGTGGTTTCTTCTCTCGGCGAGCGCATCCTCGGTCGTGTGTCAGTACACGACGTTGTCGACCCGCGCACTGGCGAGGTTATCGTCAACGCTGGCGAGGAGATCACAGAGGCTAAGGCACAGCTCATCGAGGACTCTCCAATCGAGAGCGTAGAGATTCGTTCGGTGCTCACTTGCGAGAGCAAGAAGGGCGTCTGCATGAAGTGTTACGGTCGCAACCTCGCTACACAGCGCATGGTACAGCTCGGCGAGGCTGTCGGTGTCATCGCAGCTCAGGCTATCGGTGAGCCGGGTACACAGCTTACTCTCCGTACCTTCCACGCCGGTGGTGTGGCTGGTAACGCAGCAGCCAACGCTTCTATCACAGCAAAGAACGACTGCAAGCTTAAGTTTGAGGACCTCCGTGTCGTTCCGTTCGTAGAGAACAACGGCGAGAAGGACGTCAACTGCCAGATGGTAGTGAGCCGTCTTACAGAGTTGCAGTTCGTCGACCCGAATACCGACATCGCACTCGCTTCTGTCAACGTGCCTTACGGTTCTTCGCTCTACTTCAAGGATGGCGACGTTGTGAAGAAGGGCGACCTCATCGCTAAGTGGGACCCGTTCAACGCCGTTATCGTTACAGAGTACGCAGGTACGCTCCGCTTCAACGACGTTATCGAGGGCATCACATACCGCGCTGAGACCGACGAGGCGACAGGTCTTACCGAGAAGATTATCACCGACTCTAAGGACAAGTCGAAGGTTCCGACCTGCGACGTGCTCGACGCAAACGGCGAGGTTATCGGTACATACAACTTCCCGGTAGGCGGCCATGTAGTATGCGACGACGGTCAGACCGTGAAGACCGGTACCACACTCGTTAAGATTCCACGTGCAGCAGGTTCTGCAGGCGATATCACCGGTGGTCTCCCACGTGTAACCGAGCTCTTCGAGGCTCGCAACCCGTCTAACCCAGCTGTCGTATCAGAAATCGACGGTGAGGTGACAATGGGTAAGGTGAAGCGTGGCAACCGCGAGATCATCGTTACATCGAAGACTGGCGACCAGCGCAAGTACCTCGTATCGCTCTCTAAGCAGATTCTTGTACAGGAGCACGACGCCGTACGCGCAGGCACACCGCTTTCTGACGGTATCATCACTCCGGGCGACATCCTCGCCATCAAGGGTCCTACTGCCGTTCAGGAGTACATCGTTAACGAGGTGCAGGACGTTTACCGTCTGCAGGGTGTGAAGATCAACGACAAGCACTTTGAGATTATCGTTCGCCAGATGATGCGCAAGGTGCAGATCGACGAGCCGGGCGATACAACATTCCTCGAGCAGGAAATGGTAGATAAGCTCGACTTCGCTGAGGAGAACGACCGCATCTGGGGCAAGAAGTACGTCACCGACGCTGGTGACTCTGATGTGCTCAAGGTTGGTCAGATTGTTTCGGCACGCAAGCTGCGCGACGAGAACTCAAGCCTCAAGCGCCGCGACCTCCGTCTCGTTCAGGTTCGCGACACCGTGCCTGCTACATCTACACAGATCCTGCAGGGTATCACACGTGCCGCTCTCCAGACCAAGAGCTTCATCTCGGCTGCTTCGTTCCAGGAGACAACCAAGGTGCTCAACGAGGCTGCTATCCGCGGTAAGGTAGACTTCCTTGAGGGTATGAAGGAGAACGTTATCTCTGGTCACCTCATCCCGGCAGGTACCGGTCTGCGTCAGTGGGACAAGCTCATCGTGGGTTCACGCGAAGAATACGACCGCATGCAGGCTAACCGCCGTAACGTGACCGACTACTCTAACGAGGAGTCTGCTGAATAAAGCATAAATCCAGATATCACTGTCCGGTTCTTTAGCCGGACAGCGGTATAAACCATAAACGAGAAAACGCTGCAAGCGAGTCTTAACCGACTGCTTGCAGCGTTTTTATTGTATATGTACGTATATATAATTATACCCTTTCGGGTGTAATATCAAACAGTTCGCTTGATATTACACCCGAAAGGGTATAAACACGATGCTTCAAACCATCATCTTAGCATCAGCATCCTTTTCAGAATAAGTCGTTTGTACTGCCGTTTGAAGTCGTCTGGCAGGAACGATGCCTCTATGAGTTCAATCCATTTCATCAGCGACTTGCGGAATTTCTTCGCAATGTTGTCGAGCACCTTCTCGTTCACGCCCGAAGCTATTATCGACTTCTCGAAGTCGCTGCGCCTAATGCGCGCCTTCTTGCCGTTGAGCGTCAGCGCCAGTTCCTCCTTGTCCTCGGGCATCACTATTGCGGTCGACAGCAGGTCGTAGGCAGGCGTCAGACAGTAGCCCATCGGCGACTTGTAGAGCGAGAAGTTCTTCAGGTGCATGTCAGAGTTGCCCGTAATCCATGAGAACACCACCACCTCCCAGTAGTTCACGAGGTCGAGCTGCGGCACCGCCGAATACTTCTTTATGTGCTTCGCAATCTGCTCGTACGAACCCTTGTACTTGTACTCGGTGAGTCGCTCCGTGAGCTGGCACATGTCCTCCATCGCAATCTTTGATCCGTCGCGTTCGCGGTCGATGCGCCGTGTTATGTAGCACAGCTCTCCGTCGGCAAAGCGAATGAGCGAGTGGGGCACGACGGCTATTTTCGCCGCCTCCGCCATGTGCATCGTCAGGTCTTCCAGTTCGGGCAGTGCACGGTAGGCGTCGGTCTGTGGTTTCAGAATGTAGCGTCCCCACAGACCTACGATTGTGAAGCGGTCGGGCTCGTTCTTTCCGCCCGGGTTCACGTCGAGCGACAGCTTCGCCTGCACGCCGGTCAGCGTGGTCTGCGCCCTCACCACCTGCTTTGCGAGGTCGGCTATCTCGCTGCGTCTGTAGGGCAGCGCCGGCACCTCCTTCACGCCGAACATCTTGCGTGCGCAGGCAGGGTGAAAGTCCTTCTGTCCCTCTTTCAGCGGCTTGTAGCAGTAAAGGCATTTTTCCATCGTAATCAAGAGTCTTTTAGTTAGTAATACCTCAGTTTGGGTTGTGCGCCGTGTCGTCGGCTCCCTCCTCCGGCACCACGCTCACCGCTCCGATGCAGTCCTTGCAGCAGGCGAGCAACAGCGACATACGGTCGCGCTGGTTTATCTTCCAGCTGCGTTCCGCAATGTTCAGCAGCCAACCCTCCGGCACCAGTCCGTCGAAGAACGGGAAGAGCACCTTGTCTTCATACGGTTCTTCGCGCAGCGGCATCGTGAGGCTGATAGGCTCAGCGCCCTCCGCCGCGAGAAACTCGCTGTCGTACACAAACTGAAATCCGTTTTCGTCCTCCGTCAGCCGACCGGCGTAGCGGTCGTACATGTATATCTTTGCACTCTTCATATGTTGTGGTGTTGAGATATTGAACTATTAAGATGTTGTGGCACCGCTCCCACTTCGTGTCCGAACAGTGCGAGCACCTGATTTATCTTGTCTATGCGGAGCGTCTCCTTTCCCTGCTCCAGTTCGCGTACGAAGCGCAGTCCCACGCCCGACTTCTCCGCCAGATCCACCTGTGTGAGGTTGAACATGCGTCGGCGTTCCTTTACAAATGCTGCTATTGATGTCTCCATATATATACAATTATACCCTTTCGGGTGCAAATATATAAAATTTATTTGATATTGCACCCGAAAGGGTATAATTATGTTTTCATTTTACTTATTACCTTAAATTAGCAGACAAAGTCTTTCCTTATATTCTTTAGATTTTTATCGTGCGCATACGCATATCTGCACGATAAAAATCCAAAGATGTTCAAATTAGGACACGACGCCACTTCCGTTTCCTGCGAGCCTATCTCAACACGCCTCCATTTGCGTATGTCTTGTATACGGCTGTACATTGACGCACTATCTCGTCCCACTGGTAGCCGTTGTAGATAGATTATTGTTATCCAATGACTTGCTTTCTTGTAAAAATAACAAGTCTGCTAATCTAAGGAGATATGTCATTGTCCTGTAAAGTTTCAGTACGTGAAAAAATCTACCATATCTTCCAGAATTGCCGTAACTTGCACATTACGAGCACGATAAAGGCTGGTAGATAGGCTTTCGAGAGCGATATCTACCAGCCTATCTACCAGTCTATCGTAAGCGGATACGTTTACAGTCAACCTATTTCTCTATATACATTTTGCGCGAAAGCGCATTGCCTATTTTCACAATGTAGAGGCCATTGTTTAGGGGAACGGTGACATTCGCGGCATTGGGCGTCTCGCTATAAACCACTTTCCCGTCAAGTCCGCAAACGGTAATGTTCGTATTGGTGGGCAAGCCCGTCAGGCTGATACCTCCCTTCGTTGTTCGCAGCAACAAAGCGTCATTGCCGACTTGCGATATTCCAGTGGCATCGCCCACGTTTACCGTCCTGCGCGAATTTACCACCACATCGCCATTGGCTGAAATCAATGTTCCGTAGGGAATGACAATGGTGTATCCTTTTTCGGATGTCAACGGCGTCTTCTCGAAATCGGCTTTCAGCACCCATTGCCCGTTTTCCTCCGTCAGCGTTGGCACCACTTCTTTCACCATTTCCGAATTGTCGCCATACCACAGTTGCACCTTCGGGTCGCAGGACAGCATCACGGCTTGGTTATAGTAGAATGCCACTTCACCTAGTACGTCCGTCGGATGGTTGTCGAATAGGCTGCACCACACGTAGTTAATCGATGGCAGTGGCTCTTCGTAGCCGCCTACAAAATGCAATACGGCTTTCTTGTTTGTGATGTCGGGGCGGTACATGGCATAGACAGTTCCTTCTGGTATTTCAAGGGCGAAGTTTACGCCTTTCTCGAATTTTATATATTCGCCAAAATCCACACATGCTTGTCCTAAGTCCCAATCCCATGTGGCTTGAAATGGAAACTGGCGTACTGGCACGCCCTCGCGATACAAGACGGCTTGTTGTTCATCACTCTCAGTTTCCGTACCCCAATAGAAGGTCATTAGATTTGCTTTTGCAAGAGTGGAACCGTCTACAATGTCCGTGTGGAATTCGCCGAGGTCGGTGGGAATAGTGAACGAATATCTAACTTCATCATTATCGATTTCAGGCCCACCTTCTTTGTAAAAAGTTCCTTCGTCAATAACCACGGTGAAAGTTTCACCTTTTGGCAGAACAAGAGCTTCGTCGAACATTACTTTTACTGTCCCTTGTTGTGTAGTTGAGGCATTCGAACTGTCATGTCCATGATAATTGTTTATGGCAAGTTTACCTTCGGCAATCACTTCATCTCCCTTATATACTTTGGCAGTGGAGTCGTTAAGCGATAATAGTTCTTGGTATGTAAAATCAATCTGCCGCAATGGCCAATAAGCGGCACGAATATCAAGTGAGCATTGCTTAAATGTTAGCTCTGTAGCTTGCGCTGATATTGAAGCCGTTAAGCCCAACACCACAACGATTGTAAGAATATACTTTTTCATGTGATTACTTTTTTACGATTATTTTTTTTGTTGTTAATGTACCGCTCGCGTCAGAGACGGAAACGATATAGAAGCCACGTGGCAAATTCATCTCAATAGATGCATTTCTGCCGAATTTGGCGGATTTATACTCTCGACCAGACATATCTGTTACCCTCACCGTTGCAGGATTATTCAATCCATGTATGGACAAAGTTCCTTCGCTATATCCAATTAATACTTTTGGGGGCGAAGAGATAGATAAAATGCCTGTTGCCTCTTTGGGGTTATATACAGGACGTATGTTTTTTCCTGTATATTTTAATCCTATCATTTTTCCAGCGCCAGCACCAGTATCATAATAAATACAATAAGCTCTTTCTGGGACATAGGTTGTTGAATCTGGTACGCCGTTATTGTAGATGTCGCATTTCGCTTCACCCATCCATAATACAGCCGATTGTCCTTCTGGCAGTTCATATTGTGCCCCAGGGCCAGCTCCCGCCCCTGCTGCTGGAATAAAAATACTATTCGTATTGGGACCACAGAAACGTTGTCCTTTTACATCATTCTCTTCAATTATCCCATTACTCCAGCACATCATTGTTAGTTCGTACTGCTCTTCTTGTGTAGGCATGCGCCAACCACTGCCCCATAGATTCACTGCTGCATCATATTCTGTTCCACTTATATTCCAGCCAATATCAATGCATTCATAAAATTCACCATATCTAGAATCTTGAATAATTTTCCCTGTATGATATAGATAATTCTCTGGGACAAACCAATCCTTTGGCTCAACTTCGCCCCAAGCAAAGAAATCGCCATATTCTTCGGGCGCGTTGGCACCAATGTTACAAGTTGCCCATAGAGTTCCACTTGGCAGGCCTAAATCGGCATAATCATGCCCCGCGTGAGTTCCACTTACCCAATGTGCTGGAATTTTATTTTGCGCATTGCAAATGACTGCAAAAATCATTAGTAATGCAATAATAATGTATCTCATACCGTGTCATTTTATTGGGTGCGATGCTGAATACGCGCATCGCCCCCGTTATTTCATTGTTATTTTACCTTACAACAAGTTTCCTCGATGATATTTCTTGTTTAGTCTCTACAGACACAACGTATATTCCTTTCCCCCATTGTAGAAGGCATAGAAACATGTGTCTCTGTCCCGTTACATGTGGAATGTGCCAAAGTGGCTCAACGGATATTTTCCGTGGCAGGGGATGTTTGTTAATTTTTCTTTTTGGAGTTAGTGGTCAAAATAAAAAAATGAAAGTCTTACGACGAATGAGAGATGCAGTCTATTCTGCTGCAATAGATCTATTCTCTACTCTTTTATGAGAGTAAGCACGTTTAGAATATAAAGACAATTTAGTTTTAGATTTTTGCTTATACATCCTTTTGCCAACGAAGATAGAATATTATAATTTAAAATGCAAGCGACAGTCGAAAAAACTTTGGTATTTAAGTTTATTTTATAGTGCGTTTGAATTTAGTAACATCTATTAACGTGCAAAAAAACAACTTGGACATCTTGGGTTAAAGCGTTGAGTTGACTATTTTCGGTCTTAGTTGTAAAGCTAATTGAGTCAATTAAGATGAAAAAACGGGCTCCAATAGTGCGATTATGTGAATTTTTGGGTGTTTACAGTGCGGATTATGTGAATTTTTTGGTGTTTATAGTGCGGATTATGTGAAATTTTTGGTGTTTATAGTGTGGATTATGTGAAAAGTGTTATCTTTGCACATATAATAAATGAATCGGAATATGGATAAACTGCTCAAAAGAAAGGTAGATAACTACTTGTTGGAATGGAAGAACAATCCAGACCGTAAACCACTTATTATTAAAGGTGCTCGACAGGTTGGCAAGACTCGTTCTGTTGAATGGTTTGCCAGCCAGAACTATCAATGTGTTATTCAGATTAATTTTGTAGAGCAAAAGAGGTATAGGGACATCTTTGAAGATGGGTTTGAAGTTGATGCGATTCTGAAGAACATCTCCTTGCTTAATCCTGAATTGAAGTTTATACCAGGTGATACGCTTTTCTTTTTTGATGAGTTGCAGGCATGTCCCAATTGTGCCACATCATTGAAGTTTTTCAAACTCGATGGCCGGTTTGATGTAATTTGCTCCGGCTCATTGATGGGTATCAACTATCGTGAAATAGAGTCGAACAGTGTTGGCTACAAGGAAGATTATGAGATGCATTCTATGGATTTCGAAGAATTCCTATGGGCAAAAGGGTATTCAGAGGAATTTATAGACGACCTTTACCAGAATATGTTGGAGGTCAAGCCTATAAACAATTTGCAGATGGACGTTCTTTTCGGTCTTTTCCGCGATTATGTTACTATAGGCGGTATGCCAGAGGTGGTAGATTCGTATATCAAGAACAACAATTTCAGCGGTACTCTGGCTATTCAGCGTCAGTTGCTGAAAGACTATGAGGAAGATATCACCAAGTATGTAGAAGGTTTGGATAAAGCTAAGGTGAAGGCTGTCTATAACCACATCTCTACGTTCCTTGCCAAAGAGAACAAGCGTTTCCAGATAACAAAGATAGGCAAGAACGCACGTAACAGAGATTATGTGGGGTGTGTAGAGTGGCTTGCTGACGCAGGAGTCATCAATGTCTGCTATTGTCTGAATCAGCCGGAGCTTCCGTTGAAGGGTAACTACGACCCTAAACTTTATAAGATTTACTATAAGGATACCGGTCTGCTGATTGCTTCTCTTGACGAAGAAGCTCAAGAGGACTTGAGGGCTAACAAGAACCTCGGCACGTACAAGGGGGCTGTCTATGAGAATATAGTTGGAGATATGCTTGTGAAGCAGGGTTACAATCTTTATTACTACAACAACGACAGACCCGCACTCGAAATGGACTTCTTTGTAAGAGATGCCGATTCTTTGATTCCGATAGAGGTGAAGGCTAATGACAACGCTACCGCCTCACTAAACAATCTGCTGAAAGAAGACAAGTATCCAGATATAAAATACGGCATAAAATTGGGTTATAAGAATATAGGATTCAATGGAAAATTCTATACTTTCCCCTATTTCCTAACCTTTCTCCTGAAGCGATTTGTGGCAGAGAGGGGTAGGTTTTGAAAATGATTGTTTGAAAAATGATATTTTTAAAAATCATTTTTAGAAATGTGTTTTTTAGTCGCGCTGCGCTACTTTTAGTAGAAACCTTACGGAGTTTCGCCAAAAAACGGTATATTTGCAATCGAAAGAAACAAGCGGCGGCGTGCGTTGAAGCGGCGCTGCCAGATAAACAGATACATACATGGCACGATTCTATTCGCTTAAAAAGAAGGACGAGGACGACGCGAAGACAGCCGATCCGTTCGGCGTGCTGCGTCCGAAAGTGAAGAATGCAGAACAACAACAAGTAAACATATACGACATGGCAAAAGCATACGTATTTCTTGCCGACGGCTTCGAGGACATCGAGGCGTTGGCACCAGTAGATATCCTCCGCCGCGGCGGACTCAACGTAAAGACAGTTAGCATCAACGCTACCGACATGGTGGCGTCGGCGCACGGCGTGCAGGTGAAGGCGGACATGATGTTCGCCGATGCCGACTTCAGCGACGCCGACCTGCTCATGCTGCCCGGCGGAATGCCCGGCGCTAAGAACCTCGACGAGCACGAAGGCGTGCGCGCGGCTCTCGTGCGCCATGCCGAACAGCAGAAGCTCATCGGCGCCATCTGCGCTGCACCTATGGTGCTGGGCCATCTCGGGTTGCTCCGCGGCAAGCGCGCTACGTGCTATCCGGGCTTCGAGACAGAGCTTGAGGGCGCCACATACACCGCCGAGCCTTGCACCGCCGACGGCAATATCATCACGGGCAAGGGTCCCGGCGCATCGTTCGCCTACGCCTACCGACTGCTCGAGGAGTTCAAGGGCGCGGGCGTCGTTGAGGAGTTGAAGAAAGGAATGATGTACGAGTTTTGAACATCCTCTCACAGGACATAATGTATCTGCCGGGAGTCGGCCCCAACAAAAAGGACGTGCTCAACAAGGAGTTGGGCGTGCGCACCTGGGGCGACCTTCTGGAGTACTATCCATATAAATATGTGGATAGGAGCCGCATCTATGCCATACACGAACTGCAGAGCGACATGCCGTTCGTGCAGATACGCGGCAGGATACTCTCGTTTGAGGAGTTCGAGATGTCGGCACGCAAGAAGCGTGTCGTGGCTCACTTCTCCGACGGCAGGGGAGTGGTCGATCTCGTGTGGTTCTCTGGTGCGCAGTACGTTTACAAGACCTACAAGGTGGGCGAAGACTACATCGTGTTCGGACGCCCCACGGTATACGGCGGGCGTTTCCAGTTCTCTCATCCCGAGATAGAGCGTGCCTCCGAACTGCAGCTTTCCGAGATGGGCATGCAGCCCTACTACGTCACTACCGAGCAGATGAAGAAGCGCAACATCTCGTCGCGCGCCTTGGAGAAGATGGTGAAGGCGATGCTGCAGAAGATAGCCGAGCCTATCCCCGAGACGCTGCCCGACTTCATCGTGAACGCACGCCACCTCGTCTCGCGCGACACAGCCCTGCGCTGCGTCCACTATCCGAAGAACGCCATCGAGATGCAGAAGGCGCGCGAGCGACTGAAGTTCGAGGAGCTGTTCTACGTGCAGCTCAATATCCTGCGCTACGCCTCCGACCATCGCCGCAAGTTCCGCGGCTATGTCTTCTCGCAGGTGGGCGACGACTTCCACCGCTTCTACTCCGAGAACCTTAAGTTCGAGCTCACTGGTGCGCAGAAGCGCGTCGTGCACGAGATACGCGACGACATGCGTTCGGGCCGTCAGATGAACCGCCTGCTGCAGGGCGACGTGGGCAGCGGAAAGACCCTCGTGGCGCTCATGACCATGCTCATAGCGCTCGGCAACGGCTATCAGGCGTGCATCATGGCGCCTACCGAGATACTCGCCGAGCAGCACTTCGCCACGATACAGGAGTTTCTGCGCGGTCTCGACATACGCGTCGAACTGCTGACGGGGCAGGTGAAGGGCAGGCGTAGGCAGGAAGTGCTCGACGCCCTCATAGCCGGCGAGGTGAAGATACTCGTCGGAACGCACGCCGTGCTCGAAGACCCCGTGCGTTTCCAGCGACTCGGCGTGGCGGTTATCGACGAGCAGCACCGCTTCGGCGTGGCTCAGCGCGCACGCCTCTGGGCTAAGGGCGAGAACCCGCCCCACATACTCGTGATGACCGCAACGCCCATACCGCGCACACTCGCCATGACCATCTACGGCGACCTCGACGTGAGCATAATCGACGAACTGCCACCCGGCCGCAAGCCCGTGCAGACCATACACAAGTACGACAGTCAGATGACATCGCTCTACGCCGGCATACGCCAGCAGATACGACTCGGGCGTCAGGTCTACATCGTCTATCCGCTCATCACCGAGAGCGAGAAGAGCGACCTCAAGAACCTCGAGGAAGGCTACGCCGCGCTGTGCGACATCTTCCCCGAGTTCAAGATAAGCAAGGTGCACGGCAAGATGAAGTCGAAGGAGAAAGACGCCGAGATGCAGAAGTTCGTGTCGGGCGAGACGCAGATTCTCGTCGCAACCACCGTCATCGAGGTGGGCGTGAACGTGCCCAACGCCTCCGTCATGGTGATACTCGACTCGCAGCGCTTCGGACTCTCGCAGCTCCATCAGCTGCGCGGACGCGTAGGACGCGGCGCCGACCAGAGCTATTGCATACTCGTCACCACCTACAAGCTCTCCGCCGAGACGAGCAAGCGCATCGACATCATGTGCGAGACCAACGACGGCTTCCGCATCGCTGAGGCCGACCTCAAGCTGCGCGGCCCCGGCGACCTTGAAGGCACGCAGCAGAGCGGCATTGCCTTCGACCTGAAGATAGCCGACATAGCGCGCGACGGACAGATAATGACCATCGCACGCGAAGAAGCTCAGAAGATAATAGACGCCGACCCTACATGCACCTCATCGGAGTACGCCATGCTCTGGCGCCGACTGCGCGAATTGCGCGATACGAACGTCAATTGGGCGGCAATTTCATAGCAACAAGCTGACAGACAGGCTGATACGACGGCGTGTCTGTCGGCTTGTTTTTTTTGCTTTATAGCTGCAAAGAAAATGTTAAACTTCGTACAAAAACTGTTAATGCAGAGCGAATCATGTAATATTATTCAATATTTTTTCGTATCTTTGCAACGCAATGTTCAAAATGCTATGCCAACATTGCAAATTAACTACTACTGATATCGAATATACTACAATTCGATGACCATCTTTTTGAAGGAATGATATACTCATTCTATTTTAAAAAACTGCCTGAAGAATGAATTTGAAGAAAATCGTTAAGACATTTGCAATATCGATGTTGCTCGCTGTTACTTCTACAACCGCCAATGCACAAGACCTTCTTGCACGCCAGGCGCCGGTAGACCGTAAGATGGCAGCCGTCGACACAATCATGCTTCGCAACATCACCATGCGCGAAGAACTCGAATCGCCCTCTGCAGACCTCTACGCCAACTGGGACAACAAGTACGCTCACCGCGCTACGGAGCTTCCTGAGACATACAAGATAGACCTCCGCCACTTCACCATGCCTACCACAAGCCGTGTTATCACGAGCAACTTCGGTTCGCGTTGGGGACGCCAGCACAAGGGTCTTGACATCAAGGTGTACATCGGCGACACAATCCGCGCTGCCTTCTCTGGCAAGGTGCGCATCGTGCGCTACGAGGCAGGCGGTTACGGCAAGTATATCGTAATTCGCCACAACAACGGACTGGAGACCATCTACGGCCACCTCTCGAAGCAGCTCGTTGAGGAGAACCAGGAGGTTCGTTCGGGCGAGGTTATCGGTCTCGGCGGCAATACGGGCCGCAGCACCGGTTCGCATCTCCACTTCGAAACACGTCTTTGCGGCGTTGCGCTCAACCCTGCGCTCATGTTCGACTTCCGCGCGCAGGACGTAACCGGCGACTACTACGCATTCAACAAAGAGACATACGACAACGAGTCGACCAACGCTACACGCTTGCGCGGTAAGCAGGATTCTTCTACTTACGCAAGCACCGACTCTTCGGACGACTACGCTACAAACAAGCGCACCACTTCGGGTCTTACCGACCAGATTTCTTACCACAAGGTGAAGAAGGGCGAGACATTGGAGCGCATCGCGAAGAAGCGCGGCGTGACAATCGAAAAGATCTGCAAGCTCAACCACATCACAAAGACGATGCGTCTGCGCCCAGGTCAGATTCTGCGCTACTCTTAAAGTGCAATTGGGGCGCTATTCAAGAACGCATAGCGCCATTCATAAGCGTATATTTTACGACTGTAACAACATAGCAAGGCGACGCCAAACAGCTTGAAAGGGATTTTCGGGTTGTTTGGTGTCGCCTTTCTTTGTATATGACGCATTGTTAATCGTATACTTCTACGATGTTTTGTGTTTACGATTGTTTGTAGAAAGCGCAAAAATGAGTAAATTTGCAAGCTGTAATGCGCAAAGAATGTGCGCATGTTAATGATAACACAATAAGTTGTAGTGATAACACAACAAGTGGTAATAATAACACAATAAAAAAGAATCAAGGATGACACAAGAGAGAGTTAGTTTTGGAAGTAAGTTGGGCATGGTTCTTGCCACAGCAGGATCGGCTGTAGGTTTAGGAAACGTGTGGCGTTTCCCTTATATGGCGGGCGACAACGGCGGCGCCGCCTTTATCCTTATATATATAATGTGCATAATGCTGCTCGGCATTCCCTGCATGATGAGCGAGTTTATCATCGGCAGACATGGCGCAGCCAACACCGCACGCGCCTACTCGCGCATGGACACGCATAAGGCGTGGCGCTTCGTGGGACTGATTGGCGTGCTCACGGGTTTCCTCATCACGGGCTATTATGCCGTGGTGTCGGGCTGGTGCCTACAGTATATCTTCGCCTCGGGCGTGGGCGAGCTGAGCGGCGACCCGCAGTATATAGCCGGCTACTTCGCCGACTTCTCCGCATCGCCCGTGAAGCCGGTTTTATGGACTGTGGCGATACTCTGCATCTGCCACTTCATCATCGTGCGCGGCGTGCGCGGAGGCATCGAGCGTGCGTCGAAAGCCTTCATGCCGACGCTCTTCGTGCTGCTGTTGGTGGTGGTTGTGAGTTCGTGTCTGCTGCCTGGCGGAATGAAGGGCGTAGAGTTTCTCTTCAAGCCCGACTTCTCGAAGGTGAGCGGCAAGGTGTTTCTCGCCGCAATGGGTCAGGCGTTCTACTCGCTGGGACTTAGCATGGGCTGTATAAGCACGTTCGCAAGCTATTTCTCGCGAGAGACCCATCTGCTGAAGTCGGCTGTGAACATCGCCGTCATCGACACGCTGGTGGCTATTCTCGCCGGACTCATGATCTTCCCTGCTGCGTTCAGCGTGGGCGTAAGCCCCGACAGCGGTCCGTCGCTCATCTTCATCACTCTGCCCAACGTGTTCCAGCAGGCGTTCGCCGGAATGCCGCTCGTGGGCACCGCCGTAGCCGTCATGTTCTACATGCTGCTCTCGCTTGCTGCCCTCACGTCGCTCATTTCGCTGCACGAGGTGAGCACGGCGTTCCTCAGCGAGGAGACATGCCTCGACCGCAAGAATGCGGCGCGCCTCGTCACGGTGGTGTGCTCGGTGATAGGTGCGTTCTGCTCGCTCTCGCTCGGCGACAGAGCCTGGCTGAGCATGTTCGGAAAGACGCTGTTCGACTGGTTCGACTTCGTAACGGGTCAGCTGCTGCTGCCGTTCGGCGGAGTGCTCACCTGCATCTTCATGGGTTGGGTGGTGCCGCGCAAGCTGATAAAGGACGAGTTCACTAACTGGGGCACGCTGCGCGGCACGTTCTTCGGCGTGTACATGATTCTTGTGCGCTATGTGTGCCCGGTTTGCATCGTGGCAATATTCCTCAACCAGCTGGGAGTGTTGTAAAAGTAAAAAAGTAAAAAAGTAAAGCGCTAAAAAAGTATCTGCTTTGTTTTGCCGACTCCTTATTTTCAGTTAAATTTGTAGGTAGAACAAACAATATAGATACATATATATGCGAACAGTCATTCTGCTGTTTTTATCAGTGCTGCTCAACCTGCCGTTATGGGCGCAGGCTGAGCAGCGTACGGCGTCATCGAAAGAGTTGGCGCCGGTGGTGATTGTGTCGTCGTACAACACCGCCGTACGCCACGTGAACGAGAACCTTGCGGAGTTTTTCGAGGAGTACACCCGAAGCGGCATACCTAATCCCATAACCGTTGAGGACATCAACGCGCACAACCTGCGCGACTGCCTCGGCTGGCGCCACCGACTGAGACGAGTGCTGAGGAAGTATTACGAGCACGGCAACCGTCCGGCGTGCATCGTGCTGCTGGGTCTGGAGGCGTCGTCGGTGTTCTTCTCGTTTGACGACGCCGAGCTGAAGCGCACGCCGGTTGTGGTGGGCATGAGAAACTCGGCAATAGTGAAGATTCCAGCTCAGCAGAATCTCGACATTGTGGAGTGGGACCCTGAGTCGTACGACCTTACGAAAGACTTCAACGACTATAACATCGTGGGCGGCGAGCTCTACTACTACGACGTGAAACGCAACCTCGACCTTATAAAGCGTTTCTACCCGAAGTGCAGCACGATCACGTTCATGACCGACAACACGCTGCGCGGCGTAACGATGCATGCGCTCTTCAAGAAGTACGCGCGGACGGACAAACGCTTCGACGTGAACTATATCGACGGCAGAAAGATGTCGATGATAGAGGCTGACGAGACGATATCGAACATGCCACCTTCGCAGGCGCTGCTGTTAGGTACGTGGAGCGTGGACAACTCGAACAGCTATGTGGTGCGCAACTCTACGTACACCTTCGGACAGACCAATCCGAAGCTGCCTACGTTCACCATCACCGACGTAGCTATGGGCCACTGGCCCGTGGCGGGCTATTCGCCGCGCTATCATGTTATGGGCCGCACGCTTGCCGACAAGGTGGTGGAGTTTCTGAAGACGGGCAGGAAGAAGCCGGTAGAACTGGTGGAGAACCGCTATGTGTTCGACCTGCAGCGCCTGAACATGCTGAAGCTCTCGCTCGAGGGCTTCAGCTTCAACTACGACGTGGTGAACGAGCCGCTGAGCGTCTTCGAGGAGTATCGCGACACCATTCTGTTCATCACCGTGCTCATCATCGTGCTCGTCTCGGCGCTCGCTATAACGCTCCATCTGCTGCGCAAGAGTCGCCGGCTGAGCGCCAAGCTCGTGAAGCAGGGCAAGGAGCTGCTCGTGGCGAAGTACAACGCAGAGGAGGCAAACCAGACCAAGTCGCGCTTCATTGCCAGCATCAGTCACGAGATACGCACGCCGCTCAACGCCGTGCTGGGCTTCTCGCAGCTCTTCGCCAACGACCAGATAGAGATGTCGGCGGAGGAGCGCAAGCAGTATGCCGACCTCATCATGACCAACAGCAACATGCTGCTGAAGCTCATAGACGACGTGCTCGAGGTGTCGAAGATAGAGGCGGGCAAGCTGAAGTTCAACATCGGCGAGCACGACGTGGTGGCGCTCGTGAACACGGCGGCGAAGATAGCCGAAACCAACAACAAGTCGGCGGATGTGGAGATACGCGTCGCGACGAACGTCGGCCGTCTGATGATAGAGACCGACCGCGAACGCCTGCTGCAGGTGCTCGCCAACCTCACTACCAACGCAAAGAAGTGTACGGAGAAGGGCACGATAACCATTGCGCTCGAGAAACTGCGCAAGGACGACATGATAAGCATCAGTGTGAGCGACACGGGCTGTGGCATACCAAAGGAGAAGGCTACGGAGGTGTTCGAACGCTTCAGCAAGCTCAATTCGTTCAGGCAGGGCACGGGGCTCGGACTCTCCATCTGTAAGGCGTTCGTAGAGGAATTGGGCGGAAAGATATGGGTAGACACTACGTACACCGAGGGCGCACGCTTCGTGTTCACGCACCCTATACGGCAGAAGAAAGGCTAACCGTAGGAGGAGGGTGTGTCATAACTCAATTAATGCGGGCTGAAAGCCCAACAACCACATAGCCCAGGGCAGCGCCCTGGGTGTTG
>OGWZ01001075.1_pt1 | contig 27281 bp, 22 predicted proteins | sample 1576141 | NCBI WGS metagenome assembly OGWZ01 (sample SAMEA3541512, study PRJEB24748) | human gut metagenome | biome: human gut; feature: human-associated habitat; material: faeces | place: China | collected 2012
AGAGACATCACAGCCATGGCACTTTCAAATCCTTCATACAGGCAGAGCATGGCTGACTCAGCGCGATATCTTTGTAGTCAGAGAGAATCTGGTCCCGCTTTTTTCTGGCTTCTCCGATTGTTCCGCAACTGAACATTTCTGTCAGCTCTGAGCCCAGTCCGGCCTGATACTTCGCCGGAGCTTTTGCAGTAATGTTTCTGGCAAAGTGGAACTGACACCGCTGCCAGGGCAGAGCCGGAAATACTCGCTGGTTGCGGCAACGAATCCTCCGTGTGCGTCAGAGATAATCATCCAAGGAGCTGTCAGTCCCCGCTGTCTCAGTCCTCATAGAAAATCTATTCATGTCTCGGTGGATTCATTGGATATGCTTTAAATCCAACAAATTTCCGAAGTCCTTTACTGTTGACGGCATAGGCAATCATGAGAACTCTGGCCGTCACTCGGTGGTTCTCCCGCTTCTTAAAGTACGTGGCATCGACGGTGAGGAACGGGCAGGAATCTGTCAGAGGATGATTTCTGAATTCATCCACGTAAGCATCTAGGCTTTTACAGACTTCGGGAACTGCCGATTTCGAAAAGACGTTCCACACAACTCTTCCGTTATACGGGCGATCTTCCGGGTGGAAACACCTTCCACAACCATGACTGCCATGGTTGTGAGAAGGGACTGTTCACTGCGCGAATAGTTTTCAGAGAGCAGCGTCCTGAATGGCTGATTCCGGTGTCTGGGACGTTCAGGGTTAATCTGCCTATATGGGTCTTCCTCATGCATGCGTAAGCCGTTACGGCTGTCAGCGCGCTCCTCTGTGCGTTCATAGCGCTTTGCCCAGAGCTGTTCTGAGGACTCCCTGTCGGGCATGGCATTGAGGCCCTTTTGAAGCAACAGACGGAATCCTTCATTTTTAGCCCCTGTCGTAAATGCCCGTAGAATTTCATCGGGTTCTACGTTAAAGATGACCTGAGCCATGGTGTTCTTTCGGTTTTTGTGGTTGTGCAATTCCAAACATACCGAAGGCGTACCCATGGCTCAACTTTTTGCCACGGGAATTTACACCACTATATGGACTCTACTGCCAGAATTATGCGCTTGAAATGAAAATTCACCTATTCTTTTTTTCCTTTTGGTATCCGCTGCGTTTTCGCAATAAATATAGGATAAAATTTGACAAATTGCAGCAAACTATGTAAATTGAAAAGGTAAAAACATGAAAAAAATACAAGATTTCTTAAAGGAACGCCGGAAACACCTTGGTTTAAGCCTGAAGGCAGTTACCGAGAAAACAGGAATAACCGATTCAAGATTAAGCAAGATTGAAAACGGACAGCTTGATTGCCCCGGAAGAGAGCTTCGTTTGCTTGCCAAAGTATACGATTTGCCGGTTGTTTTTGTTTTTTTGAAAGCTGGCTACCTTATTCCTGAAGACCTTGATGAGTACAAATTCGTATTCAAGGGAATTGATCAGTTGGATGAAGACGACCGCCAGCACATTCAGGATGAAATTGATTACATAATAAGAAAGAAGGATACGCCGCTATGATTTTTAGATTAGGAGAACTCTTCAGCGGTCCGGGTGGAATCGCATGGGGAGCCATGCATGCAGATATTGGCGACCCAGAATACCGTATAGTCCATCAGTGGGCGAACGACTATGACGAGAATACCTGTAAAACATATACGGAAAATATCTGCAAAGACAGGCCTGAAACAGTTTACCATGAAGATGTACGAAAGCTTGATATGAGTAAACTTACTCCGATTGACGCTTTAGCGTTTGGTTTTCCATGCAATGACTACAGCGTAGTAGGCGAGCAGAAGGGGATGGACGGCGTATACGGTCCTCTCTATTCGTACGGGGTAAAAGCGCTGAAAAGGTTCAGACCGCAGTGGTTTCTTGCCGAGAACGTCGGAGGTTTGAGAAATGCCAATGAAGGAAAAGCGTTCACGAAGATTCTGGCTGAGCTTCGGAACGCAGGATATAAGCTGACTCCACACCTCTACAAATTTGAGGAGTATGGAGTTCCGCAGGCAAGACACAGAATTATCATTGTCGGCATAAGAAGCAATATTGATGTGACGTATCATATTCCTTCAACTGCTCCTTATGCTGGGATTGACAACTCCTGCAAAACAGCGATTGAAGTGCCTCCTATTCCAAAAAACGCTCATAACAATGAGAGTACGCGTCAGTCCGCAGTTGTCGTAAAACGCTTGGAACATATCCTTCCCGGTCAAAATGCTTTTACGGCCGATCTGCCGGATGAATTGAAGTTGAATATCAAAGGAGCGCGTATCAGTCAGATTTACAAACGTCTTGATCCTACAAAACCGTCCTATACCGTTACGGGAAGCGGCGGCGGCGGGACGCATATTTATCATTGGTCTGAGCCGAGAGCACTGACAAACCGCGAACGTGCAAGGCTACAGACATTTCCCGACACCTACGTATTCTACGGGAGCAAGGAAAGCGTCAGGAAACAGATAGGAATGGCAGTTCCATGCAGAGGAGCGAAAATCATTTTTGAAGCAATTTTAAAATCTTTTGCTGGAATTGAATACCCTTATATAGAAGCGAATATTGACGATTAAGATATTGCCAGATAATGGCAATTATGAGTTTTCATTCCAAGTGCAAGGTTTGGGGGCAACGCTCTGATACGGTTTTGCAATTTAAGGAACCATGTCAGCGTAGTGTCCCTCGGATTTTTTAGGGGGCCGCATAGGAAGGGGAGTTTCCCTCCCCATGAGGAAAAAGTTCGGTTTTTACGGGTTGGAATAAAAAAGGCCCATGCCGTAATCCTGTGTTGCTTCAACAGCCAAACGGTTCACAGGAGAGCGGCATGAGGTTGGAAAAAGCATATCATTTCCTATCCGAAGAGAAAATAGATGCAATTATGACACTAGCCAGAGAAGGCGCTTCTCTGGCGATCATATCGCGGGGGGCTGCGGAGCCTATGAGGTGGCTGTTTTCAGGGAATTCTCCAGACAGTAGTTTCCCCAGGGGGATTCCCCTGAAAGAACGCCGCAAAAGGTATGAAGCTATGCTTCATACCCGGGACAGGATAGAGGAGGGCAATTTTCGTTCGTTTTTGGGGTGCATCAGAACTTTCGTTTGACATACTCGCCGGAGCAGATGGCAAATACCGTCCTTAAAGGCCTGGCATCGACAGTCAATATTTACCCGCCGGCTGTAAGCCGGCTTCCTGCTTTATGGAGATCGGTCGTTGCTCAGGCATAAAGGGAGGCGGCGCGTACAGCGGAAGGAAAGGTAAAGGAATACACGGCAGGAAGATCTGTCCATACCCGTCCTGACAGCATCGAAAGCCGCAGTGAATTCGGCCATTTTGAGGTGGTCACGGTCGAATCCGGATGTAATTTCTGTAGTCGAACGAAAAATCCGTATGCTCTTTTCCTGCAGGGCTGAATCCTGGACAGCGCGAAATTTTCATAACGCATTGAAAAAATTAATCTAAATCCTTACTTCTGGAATAATCAAATCATTTACTGGAGAGCGTAGAAAAGAGTTCGTTTGGCATCAAAAAATTGAAAAAGAGTTGCGTATTTTGTTCTGTTTTTGCCGATCCCCATAGCCCCAATCAGAAGGGGACAAACGAGAATACAAATGGCCTTTTAAGGGAGAAATTCCCAAAGAAAACCAGCCTTTCGACTGTCAGCCAGCGTGACTTATACTGGAAGGGAGTGTACGGATAAACAATCGGCCGAGGAAGATCCTAGAGTGGAAAACGGCGCAGGAATGCTTTGCTGAAGAACCCCGCAACCCAGCCTAAGACCTTGACTTGGACGGAAATTTTACCCTTCCTAAAAATATGTGAATTTTTGAACTGTGATATCGGAGATATTCTTAAAACGGTAGATGATTGAAGAGAAATATCATGAAAATATTGTATACAAATATCCTTCCACTTGCCACACATGATGGACAAGAGACCATAATAAACTGCTTTATTGAGCAAATGAAAAAAGCAGACAGAGTGGAAATTGCCGTTGGATATACGTCTTCAGCATCATTGGATGAACTGGATAAACTGGTAGAGAGTTGTAATATATCTTCTATTTGCTTGGTGATTGGAATGTATTATATTGAGGGCATGCCGGAGCGTTCATACCATCAAGCAATGAAAATTAACCAGAATTGGCGCAATGAGGGCATTGGAGAAATTCGCCTTGTGAAAGCCTTTAAGTATCATGGAAAGATATTTTGTTTTTATAAGAACGGTGTTCCCGTTTCAGCAATAATAGGATCGGCGAATCTCGGAGCTATAAAGCTGGAAGCTTCAAATCGAAGACAGTATGAAACAGCCGTATTTACAGAGGACTCGGCAGAAACCGCTGAAATTGCAACTCATATCGATGATCTGAAGCAGTCGAACATCTCCGCTAATATCGCTGATATGTTGGATGTTCCTCTCCTCCGTGAAACTAATACGGCCCTTAATGGCATTGAATTGGTTACACCAATTCCTCAACAGAATGTTATTTTTTATAAACAGCGTCCAACTAAAGTTTCTTTTTATCTTCAACTGAAGGTGCCAAAAAAAAATGAGCGTTTCATAGATGACGGGAGGCACTTTACGAAGTCCAATATCAATGTGTGCTATGCTGCACCAAGGAGCAAAAGAAAAGCACGCGACTGGTATGAAACACAACTGACAGTCGGATCACAGATATATAAGATGGATGGATATCCGGAGAAAAATAAACCGTTCTTTGTAATCACAGACGATGGGTACTGGTTTAAGGCTCATACAACAAGCGACAATAACAAACAGTTCAGCGCGGTTGGGGATGAACTCATTATGGGAAGGTGGTTAAAGGGGCGCCTCGTAGCCGCCGGCATCGTAAAGCCAGTAAACAACACGGCACAGGATATAGAGCGCAGAGGCATGATCACACAAGAAATGCTGGAAATGTATGGATGTGACAGGTTGCTGTTTAAGAAAACAGATCAAGTTGCGCTGGATGACAATGGCAACCGGCTTGATGTTTGGATGCTCTCCTTTACGGGAAAAAACAAGAAAGAAAAATGAGAGGTGACGGTACATGCAGTATTTGAAAACGTACCTGAAAAAGATCACAGATAGAGGCAATCCTAAGCTTGCGGAATCCATCGCAAGGACTGCGGAAGAAGTAGGAAATAAATATCTGAAGCCATTTTCCTTTACCGATCATGAAATAGGGCTTTTGATCGGTAATATCCAATCCGGCAAAACAGGACAGATGTTCGGTATTATGTGTCGAGCAGCAGATCTTGGCTTTCCAGCTTTTGTGCTTTTAACGACAGACAATGTGGTTCTTCAGCAACAGACGTTAGACCGCGTTAAATCAGACCTGGATGGCTTCTGCATATGCGGAGAATCCGACGCCAGATTGTTTGCAGACAACAGTCTTATTGAGCCGGCTATCATTGTTTTGAAAAAGAATACACGTGTTTTGAAGCTGTGGTCAAATATTCTGAATTCAACTGGATTCATGAGGGGCAACCCACTCTTCATTATTGACGATGAGGCGGACGCGGCTTCTCTCAATACGCTTGTGAATAGAGATAGGCAGTCCTCAATAAATAAATATTTGGTTAATATTAGGAATGGGGCCTCAAGTAGTCTGTATTTGCAGGTGACGGGAACGCCGCAGGCAATTTTTTTGCAGACAAAGGCTTCTGGATGGCATCCATACTTTACCTATTACTTCCATCCCGGGGATGCATACCTCGGCGGCGATTTTTTCTTTCCATCGGAAGAAAAGCCGAAATGCGTAACGTATATTGACACAATTGAAAATCCAATTAGAAATGTTGTGATTCGTCATCTGGCGGTTTCAGCCCAAATACTGTGCTCTGGCGGTCGGGTTTCGAACTGCCTGTGTCATCCGAGTGTCCGTGTGACAGCACACAAAAGATATGCGGATGAGATTAACAAAGAACTCCAATGGTGCCGTGACAGTGCTAGAGAGTTTGAAGAGGAGCTACGTCGTCAATATGACGGGCTCTCTCCAGAGAAATCACAGAAAGTCTCATTTAAAGAAGTTCTCTCAAAGTCGAAGGAGCTTCTGTCGGGTGGAGTCAAAGTTCTTATAATGAATGGAAAGACGGATGTTGAAAGTGAGGAATACTCGTCAGGATGCTGTTTCGTTATCGGAGGAAATACCCTGGGGAGAGGTGTAACGTTTCCAAGACTCCAGACGATTTATTACACCCGGACAAGCAAAAAGCCTCAGGCAGATACTATGTGGCAACACAGCCGTATGTTCGGTTACGACAGAGATCCAGGTATGATGATGGTCTATATCGACAAACGCCTTTATAAACTGTTCGCAGATATAAACGCAACAAACAACTCGATTATCGCACAGGTCGAACAAGGCATAGAAAATGTGAAGGTCTATTACCCAAAAGAGCTGAATCCTACAAGAAAGAATGTCCTCGACAACGATTATATCACCGTCATTTCCGGCGGTACAAACTATTATCCGTTTTATCCCAACAACGATTCTATCGAGAATATTTCCAAACTGCTGGAAAGATTTTCCGACAGCGAGCCGTATTATCAGGTCAGCTTGAGAATCTTTAAGGAAATACTGCATCACATCGTTTCCGCTCCGGACTTTAAGATTAATGCGTTTCAGTCAGTTCTTGACGCCATCCTTGCAGAAACTCCGGCCGCACAGGGAATCTTGATTGTACGCAGGGGAAGAAACGTTGCGCAGGGAACCGGTGCCTTGCTGTCCCCTAACGACTGGAAGCTCGGCAGTGCCTTCCCAACCAGAGCAGTTCTGACCATGTATCAGGTCACGGGTGAAAAAGGATGGGGAGGCATGCCGCTGTGGGTGCCGAATATAAAACTTCCGGAAGGAATTATGTACTATGACGTTTTTGAATAGGAAGGAGCATCTGTCAAACGAAAGTTTTGGTGCCCCTCCAAAAAAACGAACAAAAAAATTGCCCACCCTCTGTTCTGTCCCGGGGCCCAGGACAGAACAACAGAGGAGGGCAGAACGGTGATATTGTTGGGTGTGACTTTCGCACGGTCTTATTCACGCATCACCCGTTCCCTTCATTTTACTATGCAGTACACTTACGCGGAATAGCAGTCCGCTGCTGCGGATTTAACTAAAAAATCAAATGGTATTCTGACGCGGAATACTGGTATTATTCAGCGGAACAATGGTATCCTAAGCATGGAATACTCAAAGGGATCGAATGAGAATACAAATGGTCTTTTAAAGGGGAATTTTCCGAAGAAGGCTAATTCTTCAACTGTCAGACTGCGTGACTTATGCTGTAAGGGAGTGTACCGGATAAGCAATCGGTTGAGGAAGTCCCTCGGGGGGAAGACGGCGCAGAAATGCCTTGCAGGAGAACTCCGTAGCCCCTCCTAAGACTTGCACTTGGAAGTAAAATTCACCAGTTTAAAGCCGACACCGCCAGGCAGAAGGCAGATTAAACCGTTTCAGCAGAATGTCAGGTGCCGTTGGTAAGGCGGGAATAAATATCGGACTATGGCAGAAAGGGAGCTTTTGCAGTGCCTCGAAAAATTACAAGCATTTCCTTAAATTTTTCCTTCCCTCACCGGGTGTGATTATATCTTTCATATTTTACTTTAAAAAATCGATCATGAACACATGCACTGAGAGCACCCGCCGCAATATCCTGTTCGCCGTCATGCTGGCTTCCTTTCTCACGCCCTTTGCCGGGAGCGCGCTTTCGGCCGCTCTTCCTGACGTTGGACGGGCCTACGGCGCGGGACCTGACAGTCTGGCCTGGATTCTGCAGTCTTTCCTGCTCGGCTGCATCGTGTTCATGTTGCCCGTGGGCAAGGTGACGGAAAAGGTCGGCTGCCGGCTGGTCTTCATGGCCGGCATGGCCGTGTTTGTCATCTCGGCCCTCATCGCGCCCCTGCAGACGGAATACGCCGGCTTCCTGGCCTCAAGGGCTCTGCAGGGCCTCGGCAGCGCCATGATCTTCGCCACCAACAATTCCATCCTGAGCCTGACCTTTCCCCCGGAAAAACGCGGTTTCGCCATGGGCTGGAATATCAGCATGGTTTTCCTCGGGAGCACGCTTGGCCCCTGCGTGAGCGGTCTGGCAAACTTCTACTTCGGGTGGAGGAGCATCTTCTGGATTTTCGCAGCAGTGGGTTCACTCGCTCTGGCCTTTTCCTTTGTCTCCATGCGCGATCCCATGCGCCTGCCGCACACGGGGAAGGGTGCAGACTGGATTGGCATCGTGCTTTACGGGCTCAGCATGCTTCTCACCATGGGAGGCCTCGCTGAAATAAGCCGCTGTGACTGGGCGGTCTGGGCCTTCACGGGCGGGATTGTTCTTGCCGTTCTTCTTGTGGTCCTTGAACGCCGTGTGCCGGACGACAAGGCTGTTCTGCCGACGCGTCTTTTCTCCACAAACCGCATGTTCGCGGGATCCACTCTGGCTGCCGTCATCAACTTTGCCGGCGTCTTCGCTGAGCTCTTCCTCGTGTCCCTGTACCTGCAGTCCGTCCTCGGATTTTCTTCGAGGGAGGCTGGGCTCATTCTGCTCCTGCATCCGCTGCCCATGTGCCTTCTGTCCCCGCTGATGGGCTCGCTCTCCGATCGCGTCGGGTGCACCCGGCTCTGCTGTATCGGCATGGCTGTCATCACCCTGGGGCTGGCTGCGGTCGGCGCGTGCGTGTTTTTCCGTCAGTTCTGGCCGCTCCTTCCGGCTCTCGCCGCAACGGGCGTGGGCAGCGCGTTCTTCGGGGCCCCCAACAATTCCGCGATTATGGGTTCCGTGAACAGGGAACAGTATGGTATCGCGTCGGCCATGCTGGGTGCCGCGCGCCTCGTGGGGCAGTCCCTCTCCATGGCCCTGGCCGGCGTTGTCCTCACCATGAAGTGGCCCGGCCTCGCTCCGCGCGATCTGCTCGCCCTGGACATTATCATCGCTTTCGCTGTCATGACGGTCCTGACCGCCATCGGTATCTTCGCCTCGGCTCTGCGGCAGCCCGCGAAAGGCCCTGCGGCGTGACAGTGGAGTGTTTTTGCGCCTTTTTGGGGATATTTTTAAAGTGAAACTTTAATTTTATGCCTGCTCCGGCACTCGACAGCAGAGACGGGATAGTGCATAATTATCAGTCTCTAAGATATATGCCGTTTTCAGGGGAGGGCTTTACCCTTCCGCCACAGGCCGCGCGTTCCGCAGAGAGGGACTCCGGCAACTTCTACCTTCAGGTCAATCTCATGCAGTACGAACTTCCCACCATTGTCCTCGTGGGGCGCCCCAACGTGGGCAAGTCCACGCTTTTCAACAGGCTGATCCGCAGCAACCGCGCCATCACACACGATATGCCCGGCGTTACCCGCGACGCTCTTCAGGGCGTGGTGCGCAGAAAGGGCAAGCCGGAATACGGGATCGTGGATACAGGGGGCGTGACGCTGGACGAACGCGCCGTTGTGCAGGACGGCCCCGCGGGCATCCGCGGCTTCGAGAAGGAAATTCTGGCCCAGGTGGATCGCTGCGTGAAGGACGCCATGGGGCTCGCCTTCGTCGTAGACGGCCAGTCGGGCATGCTGCCCGCGGACAAGTTCCTGGCCAATCACATCCGCAGGCTCGGCCTTCCCGTGCTCTGCGTTGTCAACAAAGTGGATGGCGCGGAACAGACCTATGAACGCACCGCCGAATTTCATGGCTTCGGGTTCCCCATCATCGCGGTTTCCGCTGAGCACGGACACAATCTCGACGAGCTCGCCGACGAGCTGGCCAGGCTCATTCCCAAAGATGCCTTCGGTGCCAGGCTCGGGCGTCCGGCCCTGCGGCTCGCGCTGCTCGGGCGTCCCAACGTTGGCAAATCTTCCATCGTCAACGCGCTTGCCGGAGAGAGCCGGCAGATTGTCTCTGATGTGGCCGGTACCACCCGTGACAGCGTGGACGTGCGTTTTACCGTTGATGGCGAGGACTATGTCTTCGTGGATACGGCGGGCGTCAGGAAACGCGCCCGCATCACCGACACGGTAGAGAAGTATTCCGTGAACTCAGCCATCAAGTCCGCCGGCAAGGCCGACGTGACCCTGCTGACCCTCGATGCCAGCGAAGGCGTGGGCAGCCAGGACAAGCGTCTCATGGACATGCTGGACACCCGCAAGATTCCGTTCATCATTATCATCAATAAATCGGACCTCATCCATCCCTCGAGGATGAAGGACGTCGTCGAGGAAGCCAGGAAGATGCTGGGCTTCTGCAAGCATGTCCCGATACTGATTACCTCAGCCGCGCGCGGAACCGGGCTGGACCGCATTCTGCCCATCTGCCGGCGCCTGCATGAGGAATGCGGCGTGCATGTGTCCACGGCAAAGCTCAACAGGGCCATGAAGGAATCCCTTGACGCCCATCAGCCGCCTCTCGTCAAGGGCGTCCGCGCCAAGTTCTTCTATCTGACCCAGGCTGAGGAGCAGCCGCCGACGTTCGTGTTTTTCGTGAGCGATGCCGATCGCGTACCGACCACGTACGCGCGCTACCTTGAAAACAGCCTGAGGCGCATCTTTGAGATTAAGTACGCGCCCATGCGCGTCAAGCTCCGCTCGAGCCACAAGAAGTAAGAGCCTCCCAAACAGAGCAAACATTCAGCGTCCGCCTTCCTGACCGGAAGACGGGCGTTTTTGCGTCTTTCACTGCCTTTTCTCCACGTCCCGGTTCATGGGGCGAAGCCTGTCTGGAACGTCCGGGCGGCAGAGGCCGCTTCTCCTGACACAGGGCTGCCTTTCCCCCTGGGGTTGCCTGATTGTGCCGGTCCCCTCCGCAGTGATTTTACCCTGGGCCGGCCGGTATATTTTTGGGCCGTGAGCCGTGGTTCCGGCTGTTCTGAAGATTTGCCGGAGGCGGAAATCTTTTCTGATCTTCTCTAAATCATGCATATTTCTCTCTCCTCTGGGACAAAAAAAAGTTTTTGTGAAAAAGATGTTCCCCTGAAGGATGCCAGGGGCATTCTTTTTTCGAACAGTCTGAGGTGAGAGCATGACAGAACGCGTGGATGTGGACAAATCCTGGAAACTCCTGAGGGATGATATCGATGTGGCGATGGAGGGACATGAGGGGCCGATGGAAACGGCGGTGCCGGGTATGGTCTTCTATCGCTATACAAAACAGTATCCGAGCCATACCAGCTTTCTGCGTCCCCGCGTGGTCGTGGTTCCACAGGGAAAGAAGTATCTGCGCGTGGGTGACAAAGAATATATGTACGGCTCCAGGCTCTGCCTCGTGACCGGCATAGATATGCCCGTTGTAAGCTGTGTCGCGGAGGCCACGGAAGACAAACCGTACCTTGCGCTGAGCCTGGATATCGACGCAGTACTCATCGCCGACCTTTCCGCGAAGACGTCCTCCGTCGGCGGCGGCATGCGTTCCGTCTGCGGCGCACAGGTCACGGAAATATCCCCCGAGCTTCTTGATGCCTTTGTCCGCCTGGTGGAACTCACCCGCACCCCCGACGAGCTTCCCGTCATGAGTCAGATACTTGTGCGCGAGGTGCATTACCGGCTCCTGAAAAGTCCGTTCGGCCAGCTTCTGCGCTCCCTGAGCGCTTTCGGCTCTCCCGGGAGCCAGATTGCCCAGGCCGTGGGCTGGCTCAGGAAGAATTTCCGCAATCCGGTGACCATTGAGGAGCTTTCCCTGCTCTGCCACATGGCGCCGTCCACATTCCACCGTTACTTCAAGGAAGTGACGACGCTGAGCCCCCTGCAGTACCAGAAAAGGCTGCGGCTTGAGGAGGCCAGGAGGCTTCTTCTCAACGGGAGTTCCGTCACGGAATCCGCGTACGCAGTGGGGTACGAGAGCGTGACCCAGTTCAGCCGTGAGTACAAGCGGCTTTTCGGCGACTCGCCCAAAAACAGCGTCCTCAGACTGAACGGCATGGTCAGGGGAAAACAGGAAAAAAGCAAAAACTGAGCTGTCCGCCACGGACACGTGAGAGCCAGGCAGGCCGGAGATCCTGTTCCCCGGCCTGCCTTTTCAGTCTTTTCAGCAGATGCCGTTCAAATCGATGCCTCCGCTTTCAGTGATGACGTCATAGCTTTCCGCGCAGGAGGATGGCGTGAGGATTCTGACGCGTGAGGCCTGCGACCAGGCCGCCTGTTTCACCGCGTGCTCCGGAACCAGACCGGAACTGAGCAGGCCGGCGGCGGTGTCGCTGTCCGGGCTCATGTCCACAACGGGAACTCCGTCCGCGAGGCTCATGGACGCCGCAAGGCCAAGACTGTGGCAGAGGAGCATTGTCTGAACAGCGGCCTCCGGTCCTCCCGGCGAGAGCCGCAGCGTTCCATGCCCGGTATGGAACGCGCCGCAGCCCTCGATGAGCCCCGTGAGAAATTCGCGGCGATCATCCGTGCCGCGCCGGAAGACAAGGGCCGGAATATGGCGGCATTGTTCTTCCGGATCTGTAAAGAGGGCACGCAGGGCGCGGGCGCAGCGGGATCCCCCAAGTATGAAGCGGCCATCCCGGAAAGCGGGGCTGGCATCCGGGAGTCCCGGAACTTTTCCGTGTGCGCAGATCCATGTGATCCAGTCCATCATGGGCGTGTACCTGGTCAGGGGAAGCACGGCGGCTCTGTTCCTGTCCGGCAGAAGGGAGACGGAGAGAAAGCCCAGGAGCCGCATGCGGCCTGTCAGCTCAGGCGTATCGCAGATGGTGTCCGGCCCGGGCGTGGGCTGGGAGAACGCGAGAGTGCCTGTGAAGCTCTTCCCCAGGGCCCTGAGGGGAACCCGCCTCCAGCCGTCCGTCAGGATTCGGCAGCCGGGGAAGGCGTCAAGCAGGCGGCCTTCGGCAAAAACGAGGCGGCGCATGCCGCCTGCCCCTGGCGTGCGGATAAGAGCCCGCACAGGGACAAAACCGTTTTCGAGGGAATCGTAGGCGAGGAGCCCGTCTTTCCCGAAGCCGGTGATGAAGAGGCTGGAACCAAAGCGCTTCGGCCTGCGCGGGGAAGAAAGCAGCCGGAAAAGACGCGCCAGGGACAGGACGCTGAATCTGTGGCCCGATGGTGTCTTGATGAGAAAGGTGCCTGTCGTCCAGCCCGCCGCGCCAGAGGAGAAAGAAGCCTCTTTCCGGTCCGGAGCGGCTGACGCGGACAGGGCCGGGATTCGCCTGACCGCAGTCCGGCAGGAGGTGGAACTGGGTAAGCCGCCGGGGAGGAGCGGAAGGAAAGCGGGAGAGCCGCCGGAGAGAGTGCGCGTCATCATTCCTGCACCTCCACACCGTTGATGTCATACCCTTCGCCGTCCACGACGAATTCGTAGCTGTCGTCCTTTCCGGTCAGAGGGAGCGCCGCGGACGCCGAAAAACGGGCCGTCCTCACTTCGTCCTGACCGGTGCCGTCCACCACCGCCATTTCCGCGGACTCACAGAGACGGAGAAACGCGGGCGATGGCGGGATTTCGAGAACCGTATGCGGGGCCGCCATGGAAAGGCGTGTATTGAGTCCGAGGCTCAGGCAGAGCATCTGGAGCCGGACAGCCAGCTCAGGGGATGAGAGGACAAGCCGCACAAGGCCGTTTTTTCTGTCCCGTTCTCCCTTCCGGTCGGCGATGCGGGCCAGAAAGAGAAGCCGGCTATCCCTGCTCCTTTCGAAAAGACCGGCGCGTGTGCGTGAGGACGCCTTTCCGCCGTCACGCGGAAGAAATTCCGCACCTGCCGGCTGCCTCCGGCTGAGGCGGGCGTGCCCCGCGTATCCGCAGCGTTTTTCCTGGGGCAGGACCACGTCCAGCATCCTCCCTCCGGCGAACGAAAGGTGTGCCCATCCGCCACTGTTCCGGCGGCGGTTCAGGAAGAGCAGGGGAAGAAAACCATCGGCTGAGGAGGAAAAGACGGCCACACCCCTTTCCCGCAGATCAATCTGCTCTGTGTCCCCTGAGACGCGGCTTCCGAGCCGTTTTTTTAAAAGCCTGAACAGGGCCGCGGCCGGAAGGACAAAGGGTGTACGCGCGCTCAGAATTGGGATGAGGAAGGTGCCCGTTGACCATCCTGCGAATCCCGTGACACCGCAGCGAAGGGGAAAAGACTGTGCGCCTGCTTCGTTTTTCTGCGTGGGACTCACCAGAACAGTCTGCTTCGTCGTGCTGGATCCTGTGGAAAATTTCATGCGGCTGAACCTCCGGCCCTGATTCCATAAAGAGGACTGAGGGCCTTTTTGAGGTGAAGGCGTAAACCGTCGGCGACGGCCTGCCAGAGAAGAGCCGGGGCGGGGGCTCCTCGGCAGCCAGTTTAATAAATCGTTCTCATGATAGAACGTTTTACAAATTGGGAAAAAACCGTTCTCCCGGAGTGGGGCAGGTACGGGGGGATATACCTTCGAAGGAGCCGGATTCCTGAGACAGGGGGAAAATGGCAGAGAAAAAGTTCCGTCTGCGCTTCCCGCAGTGAAAGCGGGGATTACATACTAATCACAAAAGAATTCGTCAATAATAATCTGAAAATTTTTTCATAAAAAATTCAGGATCCGGGAAAATCCGGGATTTCTGGCTCCCAAATTTCATTGCAATGCAAGTCAATCATGAGCATAAATTTTATGAATAACAATAAAAAAATATTTTTTTATATAATATTACATTGATTTTTGCGTGTGCATATTACAATATTGCATGATTCATTTGCTTTATACATCGCTGACGGGCCCGGGAAAAGCTCTGATCCTGCCGCCCGCCGCGCCCGGACTGTCTTTCTCTCCCGGAGAGGAAAGGATCCGCGGGCTCCGGAAAGACTTTCTGCCAGCTCCTTCCGGTATGTCTCTGGCCCGGGGCTGTGGCGGGTGCCGTATGAAACGTGTATGGTGGCGCCACACCGGCAGAAACCGGCCGCGTTCCGCTCATCCCGGTTCGCGGGTTTGAGAGAATCAGGCAAAATTCAGAAAGGATAAGGGCTTTTTTCGCCCGTGCGGACAGAGTAGTTTTCCCACAGGCCGCTCAGGAAGGCACCGGGCCGGGGCGGAAGTTCAGGAGGCATTGCGATATGGACAGAATTCAGATGGCGAAGAGCAACATGGAAAAATTTTTCGGCAGGGGAGCCGCTCCTCTCGAAAAGACGGATCCCGAGTTTGCAGCTATCCGCGACAGGCTCATCTACGGGCAGATTGCCTCACGCGGCACGCTCGGCGACAGCCTGCGCATGCTGGTGACCCTGGTATCGCTGACGGCCGGCCAGAATCTTGATGGATTCAAGGAGCAGGTGAAAGCCGCCCTGAGAGCCGGACTTACGCCCATCGAGATTCGCGAGGCTCTGTATCACTGCGCTCCCTATGCCGGCCTTCCCCGCGCCGAGTCCGCCGTCCGTCTTGCGGATCAGGTTTTCCGCGCCTCGGGCGTTGATCTTCCGCTCCCCGATGCCGCCACGGTGACCGAGGAGACCCGCTTTAAGGATGGTCTCGCAGCCCAGAAGGCCATTTTCGGGGACTCTATTGACGAGATGCACAAAAACTGCGCGCCGGGGCAGAAGGATATCATGGTGGATTATCTTTCCTCCTACTGCTTCGGCGACTTCTACACGCGCCGCCACCTCGATCTGAAGACCCGGGAGCTTCTCACCTTCTCCATCATCGCCACACTCGGAGGCTGTGAGCCCCAGCTCAAAGCGCACACCCAGGGCTGCGCCAATATGGGCCTCACCAAACAGAATCTCGTTGATGCCATCGCCTGCCTTGTGCCTCTCATCGGATTCCCCCGGTCCCTGAACGCGCTCGGCTGTGTCAACGCTGTCCTCGCTGACTAGAAAAATTTTTCCGTCATGGCAGCTCGTTCCGATACTTTCGTCGATTCCCACGTCCTCTTCGACTTCGGCCGTTCGTCCCGCATCGGCCTTCCCGAAGCCGTTTTCTGCGAAGGGAAGCCTTTCTCTTCTCTCAAATCCCTGCTTTCCCGCTTCGGACGGGGATCCGGGCATCCCATTCTCTTCACGAGGCTTTCCCCTGACGTCTTCGGGAGCATGCCCGGGGAAATAAAGGAGGCCTATGACTACGATCCCCTGTCCCGCACGGCCTTCGGGGATACCATGCCGGAAAGAAAGCGCGGCAGCGTGGCCATTGTCTCGGCCGGCACGGCTGACGGCTTTGTCACCTTCGAGGCTGCCCGTACGCTGACCTATCTCGGCGTGCATAACGAGGTCTTTGAGGATTGCGGGGTGGCCGGTCTCTGGCGCCTCACGGAAAAGCTTCCCGCCATCAATGCCTGTGATTGCGTCATTGTGGTGGCCGGGCTGGACGCTGCGCTCCTCAGCGTGGTCGGAGGCCTCATCTCAAAACCGCTTTTCGGAGTGCCCACGTCTGTGGGCTACGGCGCCGCGGAGGGCGGAAAAGCCGCGCTCGCCAGCATGCTCGCGAGCTGCGCTCCTGGCGCCTGCGTGCTCAACATCGATAACGGCTACGGCGCCGCCTGCGCCGCGGCAAGGGTGATACATGTCATTGAACACAACAACTGACGCTCTCAGAACAGGTACTGTCCTTACGGTGCGCGCTTACTCCGGCATAGCCGGAGACATGATGCTCTCCGGTCTTATCCGGATGACCGGCATCGGCGGGGAAGGTCTGCAGAAACGTCTCGCCGCCATCATGCCCGATCTTCCGGGCAGCGCGGTCCTGGAGCCTGCCTCTGTGCAGCATATCGCGGGCTGGCGCCTCAGGGTCAGCCTGCCGCACCAGCACGAACACCGCACGCTTGCTGACTGTGAGAAGATCATCGCCGCTTCCGGCATGGACACGGGCGCAAAGGAGACGGCGCTGGCCGCGTTCCGCCTTGTCGCCGAAGCGGAGGGCAGGGTGCACGGCGCAAAGCCTGAAGAAGTTCATTTCCATGAAGTCGGTGCCCTCGACAGCATTCTCGATATCTGCCTCGCCTCCCAGCTTTTCCACGAGCTCAATCCCGGCCGGTTTGTTGTGAGTCCCCTGCCTGTGTGCGACGGCAGCATCGCCTGCGCCCACGGTGTCATCCCCTGTCCCGCTCCGGCTGTCACCGAGCTCCTTGAGGGCATACCCGTGCGGCCGTTCTCCGGGGAGGGGGAAACGGTGACACCCACCGGACTTGCCCTTCTCAGAGCCATGGGCGCGGAATTCGGGCCGTGGCCGGCCATGCGGATCGTGCGTATGGCCCGCGTCTATGGAAACACGGTCTTTCCCGGAGCGCCCAATGGCGCGCTCTTTGCCTTCGGTGCCTCATCGTAGAACGGGCAGCTCTTTCCCTTTCCGGCTGCGCTGCGGCCAGAGAGCCTCCTCCGGACATTCATGCCGGGAGCTTCTCTTTCTTCCGCTTTCTGCAGCAGCAGTCTGTCCATTCCCATCAGCAGGATACGGACGGCCGCGGCGCGGCCGGTATCTGAACGCGGGAGTTTCTTCCGCAGGAGAAAACCATGAAAAATCTGTTTGCGTATGACGGCGGCCTTTCCAGACGTTCTTTTCTGGCGGCTTCCGCAGCCGGCCTCTGCGCCCTGTCCCTCTCTCCCCTGGATGCCATGGCCGCTGACGCCGGCAGCTGGGGCAAAATTCTTGTGCTCTATTATTCCCGCAGCGGCAATACCAGAGCCGTGGCTGAGGAAATTCATACAAAGGTGGGCGGCGATATCTTCCAGCTGAAGACAGCCAGGCCCTATCCTGAAAGTTATGACGATGTCGTGGAAATCGCCAAGAAGGAAAAGACTTCCAACGCACGTCCCGCTTACGCCGAACCCGTCCCGGATCTGAACTCCTTCAATACCGTCTTTATTGGCTATCCCTGCTGGTGGGGCACCATGCCCATGGTGTTCTTCACTCTCCTTGGGAAGTATCCCCTTGCCGGAAAGACCATTGTGCCCTTCACCACGCACGGCGGCAGCGGCTTCGGTGACAGCCTCAGGGATTTGAAGAAGCTCTGCCCGAAGGCGAAGATCCTCCAGGGCCTCGAAGTACGCGGCACGGCCGCCCACAGCTCGGAGGATCGCGTCAGCTCCTGGCTGAAGAAACTGGGCTTCGTGCTCTAAATTCTTTTCCCCGGACTCCGGGCCGCAGGGATCGGCACGGAACCGGATACCCTGAACAGAACGCCATTCCGGACTGATATCCGGAGTGGCGTTTTCTGTTTTCACGCCTGCTCCATTTTTTGTCCGGGTCCCGGGGTCTTCCTGTCATGGAGTCAGAAAGGGGCAGACCGGACCTGCTGCCGGGACACGGCCGCAGCCAGGTGTGCCGGCGCAGGGGGGATATACCGGATCCTCTGAAAAGAACTGTCAGGATAAGAGGAACATTCTTTATATGGCAGCGGGGCAGGGCGGACGGCCGCCTTTAACGGGTGATGCTGAAGGAGTGGAAGAATGCATTTCGCTGCAGGGGCTGACACGAAACGGCTTATTCTGCAGTCTGGCGGAATTATTCAGAAATGATACGGCGCGCCCTGTCCCGGTTTATGAATTTTTGTGAAATCATGAACAGAACTAGCATAGACTAGTTAAGCTTTCGCTCTTCCATTTTACAAAAACGTTACAACCGGAGAAAGCCCCGGACTGTCCGGAGCCACGGGCTGTCATCAGTTTCAGGGAGGATATGCGCCCATGGCGTTCCCCTCAGCGGATCTGCCGGGCAGGAGGAGTGGCGTTTTATGGACAGCAACGGAGAGCTTTTTACCAACAGGGCCGCTGTTTTTGAGCAGATAGGCCGGATACGCGAGGTTCCCCGTGGCACGCTTCTTAGTGGAAGCGACGCCTACTGGCTGAAAAAGGGCGTCTGTGCCCTGACCTGTGTCAATGCGGGAGGAAAGGAGTATTCCTTTCTTTATTTCGAGGAAGGAATGCTATTCGGATTCGTGCCCGTCCTGGAACGGTATTACGCCATAAATGGCATGGGCAGGGTGAACAGCTCGAAATTCTTTTCCGGTTTTCTCACGAAGACGGACTGCGTCATCGTTGATATTCCCGCCCAGATTTTTCTGAAACAGGTCCGGAGCAACCCCCAGATCCGGTCCGCGGTCATGCGCGCTGCTACGCTCAATCTTGTGAATATGCTCACGCATTCCATGGTGCTTTCCGCGCTGCCCGTGGCGGCGCGCGTGTGCTACCTGCTTCTGGAGTTCGCCCCTGAAAAGCCGCCGTATGTGCTGCCCCAGTTTCTCAGCTACGATGAGATAGCGACGCATCTTGATATGCACGTCATCACGGTGACCAAGATCTTCAGGGCGCTCTTCGCGAATGGCATTCTTGAGAAAAAGGGTCGGCAGCGCGTCGTTGTTGATCCGGACCGCCTGCTGGCCATCGTGAATCTGGAGCAGGAACTCGAATACGCCGGAAAATAGGCTGTCTTCTCCGGGAAGGCTCCGCAGGCGTCATGCTGCGCACAGGGCACGGATCTTCCCCTTTTTCCCGTGTATCGCTTCCCCTGCTGGGGATACAGAAAAGCCTGAGATTCGTGAAAAGGCCTGCCTCTTCTGTCTGGGCTTCCTGCCGGGGAACAGGGGAAAGCCGGAGAATGTACTTTTTTTCACCCGTACTAGCCCAGACTAGGGTTTCTCCCTGTTCCGTACACTAGTCTTAACTAACTCCTGAGAAACAAGCGGGTGCCGCGCGGACGCGGCGCTGTGTCTGGGCTGTATCAGGCTCCGGCTTCTCTTTTATGAACGCTGCCGGGGTTCAGGGGATGGACTCCGGAAGGCCGGAGCTTTCCGGCCCCTGACTCTGAAACAGCCGTCAGCTGGCAGAGCGCGGCGGCCAGCCCGGCATCCCGTGATTTCCGACAGGGGAACGGCTGGGGTAAGACAGGTAGTGTATGTCTAAAGAGGTGAGAGAACCCGTAATGGCTGGCAGGCCATTGCGAAGAGGAGAGCATGCGAATGCATTGGCTTAAAGGTATTTCGCTTGGAGTCATAGGCCTTGGCCTGATTTTAAGCACCCCTTCCCAGGGACAGGCCATCGATTTCAAGGTCAAGGGACAGTGGCAGATTAACTTCGGTGTTTCCAATGTGCCGGACGGGCGGAGCAGGGGCTCTGACTCCTTCATGTCCAGTCAGCGTTTCAGGACGACCATCGAGGCCAGGGCCAGCGAGAATGTCAGCGCAACCATTGGTTTCACCATGCCGAACAACACGGCCAACCAGACCTGGGGCCGCGCCGGATCCAGCATGGGTGCTGACGGCGTGGATGTCGGCGTGTGGCAGGCCTATATCGACTGGAATATTCCCAATACGCAGATTGCCACGCGCATGGGCATCCAGTATCTCATCATGCCCGGCTTCGTGACCGGATCGAACCCCGTGTTCAGCCGTAACATGCCCGGCATCAGCATGCATGCCCCGGTCTGGTCCAACAAGGAATGGAATGTGGGCGCCACTTTCTTCTGGGCCCGTCCGTACAATGACAACTATTCGGATCCTGACGAGACGAGGAGCAAAACGCTTGATAACCTGGACGTTTTTGCCCTGTCCGTTCCGATCACCACGCAGGGCCTGAAGATCAATCCGTGGGTTATAGGCGCCCTCATTGGCCAGAACAGCCTCAAGTCTCTCCCGTCCGGCGGCCCCGGCGCTCTCTACGCGCCGCGCGGCGGTCTCACTCCTATCCTCGGCAGCGGCGGAACCTTCGCTTCCACCTTCGACAAAGGCCGGCGCTGGCACACGGACACCGACTGGGGCGGAGGCGGCTGGGGCGGCCTGACCGCCGAGATTAAGACCTTCGCTCCGTGGGAATTTGCCATTGAAGGCGCGTACGGCGAAGTCGACATGGGCGAGATCAAGCACTACACCCAGTTCGGCGACAAGAAGGGCCGCACGTTTGATCTGCACCGTCACGGCTGGTACGTCGGCGCGCGCGTCGATTATCATTTTGACTGGGGCACCCTCGGCGCCCTCGGCTGGTACAGCAGCGGCGATGACGACAACCCGTACAACGGTTCCGAGCGCATGCCCATGTTCAACTCCCAGTGGCCCGTCACGCCCCTCGGCTTCGGCGGCTGCTATACCGACCTGAGCCCCTGGAAAGTGCTTGGCCATGGCGGCGGCTGCGGCCTCACCGGCGGCGTTGCCTACCTGAAGAACGTTTCCTTCATCGACCGCCTCAAGCACACCCTGAAGGTCGGCTATTTCCAGGGCACCAACAGCCCTGAAATGCCCCGCAAAGCCAATATGACGCATTATCCGACGTTCGCCGACGGCCCTATGGCCTATCTCACCACGACTGACCATGCCTGGGACTTCAGCCTGTCGAATACCTACAAGATGTACGAAAATCTCGAGATCAACCTCGAGGGCTCCTACGTCAATCTGTTCCTGAAGAACGACACCTGGAAGGGCGTGGAAGATTCCCAGCACAAGGATAACTGGATCGTGTCGATGACCTTCAACTACACGTTCTAGTTTTCCTCTTCCAGAGAAATGCAGAAGGCGCTCCTCCGGGGGCGCCTTTTCTGATCCCTCATCCTGACGGGGAAAGGCTTCCGCCGCTCACGGCCTTCTGTCCCCTGCGGTCCATGAAGCGGCCTCGTGACGGGCGGAACATTTTTATGGCGCGCTCCGGATTCCTTCATCCGGCCCCTCGGCCCAGAAGGGGATTCAGTGACTGATCCACCAGCCGCCGGTTCAGTTCCGTCACAGTTTTTCTGCCGGAAAATTCTGCTGCAGATCGGACGGAGACGTTTCCGCCAGAGAAACTGGGTGTTCCGGGTTTTCAGGATCTCCCGCTCATGAGGGGCAGGAGGATCCCGCTCACGGTCTTCTCCGTCCATGCGGGCGCCTTTCCCTGAAAAGTCCCGGAGGAAACGGGAGATAAACAATCTGGGAAATCTGTCCTTTTATGGACAAAAAAGCAAAAATGCAGGATTTTGCTTACCAGTCTGCGGAAAATATCTTATACTCACTGGAAAATCGCCAAAAGGGGCGGCTGACTGCCGGAGGGCTGATCCGGCAGACGGCCGCCTTTTTTGATCGTTCCGGAAAGTCTAGAACGGCGCGGGGGCGGGGGAACCGGGCGTTTCCGGCGCCGCTTCCGTGCCGCTGTCCGGCCTTTGCCCGTCCGGGCGCATGATCTGCATGCCGGCCGGGAAGCTGCGCAGAGCCTCGCGCTCCCTGTCGAGTTCTTCCTGGAAGGCGGCGGAGGCGGGGAGAGCGCCGTTTCCTGTCATGAGCGTTACCGGCACGCTGGTTCTGCCGTCGTGGAGACGGTGGAAACCGGTGACAATGTCGTCCTGGTTGCGGGTGACAAGGTACTGTCCGCCGGTGATCTCCTGCCGCTCCTGTCCAGGGAAGGGGGAGTGCGTGTGCAGGAGGGCCCTGTAGAGAAGCTCACCTGTCTGGTGGAGGACGCGGCGTCCGCCATATCCGGTGCCGAAGGCACCAGGCTGCGTGAACGAACGGCTGACCCGGCAGCTTTCGCCTGTGAGCACGTCGAATCCGGCGAGTTTTTCGCCGCTCGTGACTGAGACCTTGCCGAGGATGTCCATGATCCACTCCGCGCGTCCGGCAGGAGTGGCGAGCCGGGCCATGGCGGCTCCGGGATCATTCTGTCCTTTTGCCTCGGCCTCGGCCACCCTGCTGAGAAGCCAGCTGCTGAGACGTACGGCGCCGGCCGCTTCTCCTTTTTCGTTGAGCAGGCGCACGATCATGTCTGGAGCCACGGGGCTGTCGCGTTCGGTGGGCATGCCGTCAGGTCCCTGGACAAGCCGTTTCTGAAACTTCGGGTCCGCGAGCCAGGCTTCGAGTGTTCTGCGGGCCTCTTCTTTCCCCTCTCCTTTCAGAACCCGGATGTGGCGTTCCGGATACCAGGACGTGACGCTGAGCCGGCCGAGACTGGAAGGCTGGGACCCGTCGGTCTCGGCTGCCTTCGCAGCCTCCCCCGTGAATTTCTCCATGACATCGCGCGCGGCCATGGAAGCGGCTTTGCCGTAGCTCTGGATGCCGGCGGCGCAGGATTCGCGGAGAGATTCCCTGACTGCCGCGAACCACTTCGCGTCAAGTACCATGCTTACCGAAGAGACGCGGTCCGCGGTCATGTGGTCAAGCTGGCGCACCTCCGCGCCTTCCTCATTTTTAAAGTTGCCGAGCACGGTGAACCAGCCCGCCCGGCATTTCAGGCTGCCGTCCCCGGCGAGAACCGGTCCGCCCGAGCGGGGATCGCGGAGGGGCACCACGCGCTGACAGAACATGACGGGCTTTTCCGCGTCAGGCAGACTCTCGATGTCCACGAGTTCGCCGTACCTGCCGCGGCGTATGCCGGGCGTGGCCGCGTAGACCATGACACTGAGATCGTGACGGTTCGGGGAAACGCCTGTGGCGGAGCCGTCGGCGCGCTCTTCCTGATCCGTGGAGAGGCGCATGAAGACCTTCTCATGGCTGCAGAGTGTCTCGCCGTAAAAGCCGGAGATGGTGCCGACAGGACCCGTGCGCACGCTGCCGTCCGGATTGCGGAGGGGCTTTCCGCCCACCATGACGAGGCCTTCCTGTGGCCTGCCGGTCTGTTTGTCCAGGACAGGGACGCGCTCGTAGCGGAGCATCCGCACGGCGAGCGCCGCGTTCCGGGGAACGTCACCATCAAGACCCGCGCTGCCGTTCCCGGGAGCGCTGCCGGATAGGGGAATGTCGATGCGGCTTGGCATAATATGCCTCCTAAAAAATATCTGGCGTTCCGCGTTTTACGCGGGGCAGGGTGGTGCCGAGTCTGTTTCTGAGTCCCGAGATCACCCTGTCCGTGGGATCCGAGACACGGATGCCGCTTCGTGAGGCGCTGACGGCGACCATGCCGCCGCTCAGCTTTGCCGCAGCGCGGGAAAGCGTGCCCAGTCCGTTGTCCACGGCGGTTTCAGCATTTGTGACGGCGTAATCGCAGGCGTAATCAAGCGCCTCCCGGGCCGCGTCGTTCATGGTTCTGCGCAGTGCCGCCTCCACGGCTGACCAGTCGATGCTGATGCCGGCGAGGGAGCCTATCCTCATCTGGTAGGCGCTGCGGATGAACTCCGCGCACTGCTCCGCCGCGTCGGCTGACTCTGTGTGAATGAGCGAGCCGCTGCCCCCGGTCAGGAGGCGCACGCGGGCGGCGTGCCGCTCCTGGGGGGTGGAAAAGGAACCGGCAGGCCCGCAGTCAGCCGCCGCCATGGCAGAATCCGTGTCTGTCAGGAGCAGGGGCAGAACCAAGAGAAGGACAGCCGCCGGAGCGGAACGCGGAACAATGGAACAGAAGAGAGTGTGCATGCCTGTTCCTCCTGAAGCGTGTTTATTGAAAAACGATTATAATGTCAAAAACTTTTTAAAAATCTATAAAAACGCCCGCGCGGACGGGGAATCCGTCCCGGAGCCGGGCCTTTTCCCTGCCCTGTTCCGGTTCAGGGAAGATAGGTAAAAAGGGACGCCGCCTTGCCAGAAGAGAAAAAACCACGTATATTTCCGGAGTATTGCGTCACGGGCGTCAGACGCTGTGACGCGTTTTTCTTCCCCCTGTGAGAAGCGGCCCTGCCTCAGGCAGCGTTTCTCTTCCGCGTCTTTCTCCGAGGTTTATCCGGTATGCGTGACAGTGTTCTTCTCCTTTCGGCCTCTCCCCATAAAAACGGAACAACGTCCCGGATTTCGGCTCTGATTGAGGATGGGTGCAGGAGGGCCGGATTCAGGACGGCCGTGCTCGATTTCTCGGGGATGAACTTCCTCGGGTGCACGCACTGCGGCACCTGCAGCCAGCGTCTCCGTCACTGCCCGCTTGAGGGGAAGGATGACTGCAGCGAGACCTTCGCCACCATCATTGGCTCGCGGTATCTTGTTATCGTGAGCCCCATCTATAATTATGGCCTGCCCGCACAGTTCAAGGCGCTCGTTGACCGCACGCAGTATTTCTATTCGTCAGGAATCAAGCCCCGCATCGCCCCCCGTGCCGCCGTACTCCTCCTGGCGGGCCGGACAAAGGGGGAGAAACTCTTCGAGGGGGCGCGGCTCACGCTGCACTGTTTCTTCCACACCATGGGCATCGAACAGGTCGCCCTGAAGACTCTGAGAGGGCTGGAATCCCCCCAGGATCTCAGCGATGAGCTGCGCCTTGAGCTCAGGAAGTGGGGGGCCGGGCTTTTTACTCCCGGGCAGACTGTTGTCACGGCCGGGCCTGCCAGAAGCACCGCCGGCCTGGTTCCGCGCTCCTGACCGTTTTTTCCCGCGCCCCGGAATCCTTCTTTGTCCGCCTTCAGCCGGCCGCCCTCCATGCTTCCGTGCCCCGGCGCCGTTTCTGTCTTCCGCGCGGAGTTCCCCGTTTCTGCCCTGCGGCCGGAATCTGCCGGATCCTCTCTGCCGCCTGACTCCGGAAAGAGAAAAGGGTCTTCACAAAAGGAAAAGAACAAAATACCCTGCGCCCGGTAAATTTTTCAGGGAGGGTACCATGAAGAAAGTTCTGATTATTTCCACGAGTCCGAGGAAGAACGGCAATTCCGATCTGCTGGCCCAGACCTTTGCCGGGGGCGCGAAGGAAGCCGGCCATGATGTCGCATTCGTGGCTTTCAGGGAGAAGAACATCCAGTACTGCCGCGGCTGCCTCGCCTGCCAGAAGACGTTCAGGTGTGTCATAAAGGACGACATGGCCGCCATTCTCGAAAACATGCAGAAGGCCGATGTGGTCTGCTTCGCCACTCCTGTCTATTATTACGCCTGCTGCGGCCAGCTGAAGACCTTCCTCGACCGCTGCAACCCGCTTTTCCCCCAGGAATACGCTTTCCGCGATGTCTATCTCCTGGCCTCCTGCGCCGATACCGATCCGTCTGCCATTGACGGCACTGTGTCCGATGTGAAGGGCTGGGTGCGCTGCTTCGAAAAGTCCTCCTACCGCGGTTCCGTTCTGGCAGCGGGTACGGAGAAGCCCGGCGACGTCAGAAAAACGCCCGCCGTTCTCGACGAAGCCAGAAATCTCGGCAGAAATCTCTAACCGGACGGCCCCTCTGGAACGCCCAGACGGGGCCTTTTCTGATCGCGCCGGCCGGTTTGGGTCGGCGGGGAAGAAAGAGCGATGAAGGAACAAGAAAAATCCGGCGTGGAAATCCGTGAATTTCCGGTTCCCGCTTCGGTGAGTCCTCAGATGGCCGCGCTTATGCGCCGTAAACCCTATGCCTGGTGGAACACGCACCTCTCCTCAAAGGAGGAATGGAAGGCATGGGCCGGGGAGCTTTCCTCCAGAAACGGTGCCCTGCTTCCGGCACTCTGCCGCAGAATGCGCGTGCGGTGCGAAGAAGGGCATATGGGAGGCGTGCACGTTTACCGGCTGATTCCGGAGGAGGAGAGTCCGGCGGGAAAGGGCAGAATGCTCCTGCACTTCCACTCAGGCGGCTTTCTCATCAACACGGGAGACGCGGCGCCGCTCGAGGCTGTCATGATGTGCGGCATCACGGGCATGCGGGCGGTCTCGGTGGATTACAGAAGCCTGCCCGGTTACGCCTATCCCGCGCCTATGGAAGATGCCGTGAGCGTCTACCGGGAGCTTCTGGAGAGCTTTGTTCCCGGACGTGTCGGCGTTTTCGGGAGTTCGAGCGGCGGTGCCCTTACGCTGGAGCTTGTTCTGCACGCGCGTCTGGCCGGACTTCCCCAGCCTGGCGCCCTGGCTGCCGGCACGCCCTGCACGGATTTCACGCCCACAGGGGACTCTTTCGCGACCAACGAGGGCGTGGACAATGTTCTCGTGAGTTACTCGGGGTGGCTCACTGACGCTGTGCGGATGTTCGCGGCGGGTCACGATCTGACGGATCCCCTGATCTCTCCCATCCGCGCCGACGTCTCCGGTTTCCCGCCGGTCATGCTTACCTGCGGCACGCGGGATCTTTTCCTCAGCAGCACGGTGCGCATGCACCGGAAGCTCAGGGAGGCCGGCGTTCCCGCGGACCTCGTGGTCATCGAGGGCGCGTCGCACATGCAGTACGCCATGCTCCCCGACGCCCCGGAAACAGCGTACCATTTCAGGGAGCTCGGACGCTTCTTCGATACTTACCTCGGCCGCTGACACGGACCAGGCGGCATCCCGGAAGAACGGCATCCGTGCCCCGCGTGAAGGGAGACAGTCAGGCTGACGGTCAGCGCCGCGGCGGGATCTTTCCCTGCAGGAAGCTGTTTTCTTCTTCCGGCGCCCTGGCTTTCTCCCGGGCTCCGGCGCCGGCATGTTCCGTGGCAGCCTGGGCCTCCTGATATTCCGGCCCGGCAGCGGGATCCTCCTCCGTGTCCCCGTGCCAGGCGGTCTGGCGCCTGCCCTGATCCATCTGCGTTTCGGGGAAGGGAGGATGCCTGAGCTGCGTCCGGGGGGCTGCGTCCGGGAGGATCGCGCCCAGGGCGCCGGCCGCGGCGGCACCGGGAGCGAGCACA
>OGWZ01001078.1_pt1 | contig 27246 bp, 50 predicted proteins | sample 1576141 | NCBI WGS metagenome assembly OGWZ01 (sample SAMEA3541512, study PRJEB24748) | human gut metagenome | biome: human gut; feature: human-associated habitat; material: faeces | place: China | collected 2012
ACTGCTTGAGAAAATCTTATAATATTTCACTGTCCTATTGACGGGATGCGCACCAAACGCGCTCGGGGTGTTTTGCTGTCTATACATTAGCAGGTAATATAACTATTTCCGTCAACCATCGCGTTTACGAGCAAAATGGGTTGATATGTGGGGTGCAATCATTCAGCTGTGCCTTCTCAGCGCAAAATGTCATAGCTCAAACGGTATTCTGACATAGTATGCAGCTCTTATAAGTTTTCTGTTTTTTCAATTATGTCTTTTATCAAATAATGTAGTGTTGTGCAAGCATACATTTTACTTGGGCTAATACCATTCGATAAATAATTCTGTAACTTTTTATCCGCAATCCTTATTGCCTTTTTCTCATCTCCATAACGTTTTAGAAGTTGATAATTGTTAGGATTGCTTTTTTTGTATTCTTGACCTGTTTTTCTCTGGAAAAGTTCACTAAATTTACCACAACATTTTGTTGATGTATCCCATCCATTATCCATATTACCAAAATATGCGCTAAACCAGATCTCAATACATGGATTTGACCAACCTACTTTAATACCATTATTTTCAGCATCCTGTATCATTTTATCAAAATTAGAAACTTGATCTCGATCAAAAACAATCCAAGGTTCACAGAATTGTGGACGCGTCGTATAATCTTCCCTACAAGCTTTTACAAGATCCTCCGTCTTCTCATACATAATTTTTATTGATATTTTCTTTTGATTATCTTTCGACAAAGATTCTTTAAATTTATAAAGGTAATTACTTTCTGTTTTCTTTGCATCAGTAAAAATAACATACATGCCCAACTCTGGTACTCTTTTTCTAAAGGTATCTCTTTCAGTTCGTTTCCCAGATCTATCTCTTTTTCCCACACCTAGTCCTCCTTAAACATATCAAAATATGATAAGGTCGGAATTGCACCATATTTTCCTAAAAGATAATTCTTTTCATAGTTTTCATCTTTTCGGATTTTCGTCCCATCCTCGTCAATAAAATCGGCTAAAGAATATAGGCTGGAAACACCTTCTGAATTCTTTTCAGTAAACCAGATTTCATCTCTACGCAAAAGATTATTTGAAAGTTGCCAAGGATCATGTGTTGTAAAAATCAATTGGGCATGATTTGGATTTGTCTCAGGATTGATAAAAGTGATTAAAAATGCTCTAACCAACAATGGATGAAGTCGAGCATTTAACTCGTCAACAAGCATAATACCTCCACTGTTCAAGGTTTCCTGTAAAGCAGGATATAAGGAGAACATTTTTAATGTGCCAGCGGATTCTTCTGAAAGTGGAATCGTTGCCGTTTCATCTGAACCCGCAATTCTGTGTATGGCATCAATCATAATATGCTCTGAATCATCTTCGCCAGTGATCTTTTCAACATTAAAACCTATAATGGAAGGATCAAAGGTTGAAAAATATTTAACAACATTTTCTTGAACAGTTTTATCACGATCAAACCTTGGCGGAAGCAGTCTTGAAAGAAGCGCATTCTCAAACGGATCACCGTAATTCGCAAAATTCAAAGAAAAAAACCAATCACGAATAAATTTAAGCTTTGGTATTTTCAATTTTGCGCCAAGAGACACAACCAACGCTTCTTTCTCCAACGCAATTTTTATGTTCTCTTGCCTTTTAATTGGTAATCCAGACAAATTCAATTGATTTTCTAATTGATTACGATAAAAAACATTTTTAAACTCTTTGGCGGTTTTTGCCTTTGAATTAAGCCATTCCTCGACAATACCATCCTTATTTAAGGTAAACCCATAATTATATAATCTATTTTTTTCTTTCTCTGAAGCAACAAAAAAAACTTCGAATGACGAAACATTCTCTTTGCTGATTTTATCAAATAAAAACGGTGTTTGTTTTACTCTTCTAGATATGCGAGACTTCTTATCATCATTTTCGCCTCCATAAGCAAACGATTCCAAAACATAGGTCGACATAAAATTAAAAGCTTCGATTACATTTGATTTGCCACTTGCGTTCGCGCCAAAAATAGCAGCCACTGGAAGTAACTTTTCTCTTCCAACAGAAATAATATGATTGCTGTTTTCAGTTATTTTTGTAGCAGATAAATCCAAAATTGTGTCATCACGAAAAGATTTATAATTCTCAAAACGAAATTGTATAAGCATAAGGATACCTCCCCGCTCATTATATCCTTATAAATCACTCAATACAACATTTAATTGAGAGAATTTCTCATTTAGATCGATGTTTTAGTCACCAGTCATTCTAGTTTAGATGAACAAAAAACACTTATTGTACTATTCCAAAAATTTTTAAACAGCTATTACCTGGACAACAAATTAGCGCCGTGCACCTGACACCTCAATGTCAAGCGCACGGCTTTCGTCGTTCTTATGCGTTCTTCTTATATTCCACCGTGACTTTGCCATCTTGCCAGCCTACGTCATAGCCCATCTGGCTGAGCAGATCGCGCACGCTGACGTAGACGGTGCCGTCTTCGTTCTTGCCGCGGATAGCGCGTTCGTAGCCGTGGAGGGCGACTTTGACCTTTCCTTCTTCGTCGACGGTTGGCTGGTTCGGGTCGGGCTGAGAAGGGTGCCCATTGGCGTCGGCTTTGATCTGGGCGATCTTGGCGTCGATGGCATCGAGGAAGGATTGCCAGTGCAGTTTGGTGCGGTGTGGGCATTCGGTCTGCGAGTACCAATTGTGCTGGTTGACTTCGTTGGAGGTCCAGCCGTACTGGACGCAGACCCAGGCGATGTATTCGATGGCGTTCTCTTCGGCGCGGTCGAACTTATCGTCGCTGTAATCCATGCTGCGGGCGATCTCGATGCCGATGAGGTTGCGGTTGGCGAAACCGTTGGCACCGTCGCCGGCGTGGAATGCGTTGCGGCTGAACGGGATGCACTCGATGGCTTCGCTCTCATCGACGATGGCGTGGAAACCGGTGGCGCTGCTGTTGTTGATCATGTTCGTCGCTTCGGTGCGAGCACTGGCGCTGCCGGCGGTGTTGTGGGCGACGATGCCGACTGGCGTCATGGCGTAAGGTGCTTTGAGGCTGTATTGATTTTCTGGCAGCCAGAGCTGACTGAGTGTGTAGGCCATGGTCACACCCCCTTTCCGTCGAGCATGGTCTCGCTGGTGATGGCCCTGGTGGTCGATGGCAGCTGGTTGACGGCAGCCTCGATCATATCATCGACTTTGTTCCAGTCGACTTTAAACCCCTGCTTCTGCAGGATGTCGAGCGCGTACTGCTTGCGATCATCCGTTGCATAGGTTTTGTAGGCCTGCTCAGCAGCACTGACCGCGATCTGCACCCAGCGGTCAAGCTGATCGGCGTTGTTGCTCTTGTTGCGCAGGTACGTATACACGACACCGACCACAGCAATGAGCAGTGTCAGCAGTGCTTCTGCTACTTGTGTTACATCTAATAATTCCATTTATTTATCCTCCTTGTCATGATGTTCTATTTTATCCAAAAACTCTGCGATCGGACTGATCTCCACGCCGAGCTTGCCTAGGTTCTCGAGGATGCTCTTGAACTCCATAATCAGATACCCCACATAGAGCACGATCAGCGCAGCGACACCTGCATCAGCTGGCACGAGTGGCGCGATCGGGATGCACGCGACCAGCACGATGATGCTACAGAGCTTGCGCAGAATGCCGTTAATCCCTTCCTGCGATTGGAATGAGATGCCAGGATTGCGCCAGGCCGCCAGGCTGCCGGTGAGGAAGTCGACAATCATGAGCACACAGATGACCGTGAGGATATAGATGACTTTGCCCTCTGGCGTCTCTGTGGCGTCGCGCAGGATGTCGAAGATGTGGATAGCTGTCTGATCCATTGGCTACACCCCCATCACGCTCTCGATCGTGCCGAGATCCGTCCAAAACTCAGGGTTGGTGGATGGCGCCCAGACAACGTTGTCCTGCTTAGACTTCCACACATGACCAGCATCCGTGCAGCAGTCGCCCGTCATCCATGGTGCAGTGCTCAGCGCGATAAACGGCCGCGCCTTGAGTGGATCCTTCGACCAGTACGGCGCCCACTGTGCTTGCAGTTCCTCCGGTTCCTGCGTGTAAATGTCGCTGTCGTATGGCTGGATCAGTTTCATCACACGGCCTGCCGAGCTGCGGCAGATAAAGCCTGCTGCTCGCTGCAGCATATTCTTCGCCTGTCGCGCCGCCTGGAAGTCAGGGATCTTGTCCTCCTCTGCGTACAGTGCTGTTCCGTCCATGGTGGCGCTACGCTCTTGCAGATCTGCAGCATCTGCCAGCCCCTTCGCGTACATTGCTTCCTTATATAGTGTCTGTTCAGACATACGCGTTCACTCCCTCCCGATATGCATTGTCCAGCGTCGCAACGCTCACCTGATCGCCGCTCATGTCGTTGAGCTTGTCCATAATATCCTGATTGGTCGGCTCGGTGGATGGTTCCGGCGGTTCCGGTGGGTTCGGGTTTTCCACCCATTCGCTTCCGGTCCACATTTTTCCAAGAACGCTGGTTTCGTAGCTGTCAAGCTCCATTAAGTCATCACTGTCTATAACTGTAGGCGATTCCTGCACACTTACACAAATGTTATTTTCATCAAGCATAGCGTAATACATTTTCGGTCCTCCCTATCAATAGAACTCTATCACTTGCCAGTCTAAGCCATACAAACTCACGGCGTTGGCTTCCGAGTATCCAACCGATATAGTGCTTGCATTCAGCTTAAATGAAAAGCGGCCTTCGTAACCGTTGGGCCCGGCTCCGAAGTTATTGATAATTAGTATTGCTTTATTGGTATTTACCGTTGATATTTTTGTGACGGTAGCAGTGGTAGGGTTTGTATAGCCGAGAGGGATGCTACCGCTGAACACACCCCTTTGCACACTCTTAACAACGCTGTCCGCAGAGAGCAAAGTGCTTGTGTCAACGGTGTCTTTAATTGACGTTGTGTCTTCTTTAACGCTCGATACTGCGGTATTGACACTCCCAACATCCGTTTTAACTCCAGAAACAGCAGTGTTAACATTACTAACTGCGGTATTAACTCCGCCAACGTCTGTTTTAACATCGGCGATTGCTTGTTTTACTTGCGTAAAATCAGCGCTGAGAGAATCAGGCAAGCCGCTTACCTTATCGCTTACACCATCCAGCGTTGTCTGTACGCCCTTAACACCTTTCTTGACAAGGTTAATCAATCCCCATGTGATTGGATCAGCCATTTACTACGCCTCCTTCACCGCCAGTATCATTGATTGTGTGGCTTGATTTACTTGTTACGCCGTCGATGGTCGTTGTGACCTCGGCGACGGTTTCGCCTTGCTCATTCTCCGAGATAACCGCCGTCAACGTACCCGTGACAGGGCTTGTGCTGCCTAGCGTGACAACGATAGTTGTAGCGCCTGTTTCTTCGCTGTCGGTTTGCGTCCATGTGTAGCCGTATGTCGATGAAAGGTAGTCGAATGTGGCGACGGCTTTCTCAATGTTCGAAAACGCGCCGTTCATATCCAGGCGTTCGAAGTACTCATTGCCCAGCCACTGCGGAAGCTGTAGTGCTTTTGTTTTATTTGCGCTGCCCAAAATTCTGCACCGCCTTTCTTAATGTGTTCGCAACGCTCGTGGCGATGCTTGTTGTCTCTGTATCATCCTCGTGGTAAGTCATGAGGCCTTCGAAGGTGATGTCGAGTGCCTCCCATTCGTCCCAGGTCTTCTCGAAAGCTTCGATCATGTCCCATGTGTTGTAGCGGTACACATATTCAAAGACCAGATGCGCCGGTTTCACTTCCTCGATCGTGCGGATGAAGTCTTCCATATTTGGCGGGATCCCGATCACACTCTCGAAAATGATCCGCACGGTGTAAGGCGCTGAGGATTCGTCCACCGACACTTCCCCATACTCGAACGAAGCCGCCACATTGCGAATGAAGGCTGGTGTTGTCGTGCCCTGCCCTCTGAGCTTGGCAATGAGCACGGCACGACGCTGAACGATGGGCTTCGTGTTGTCGCTCGCCACGCCGAACTCTGCTTCTCTGCGTGCGATCTGGCTGAGGGTTGTGTTGGTGAGCGTCATATTGGCTTCGAGCTCTTTCACCTCGTCGTCCAGCTTGTCCAGTGCCACCGACTCTGCTTCCGTGAGCTCGTGAAAGTGTGTGATCTTATCCAGGCGCGGATCCAGGCGTTTTGCTATCCTGTTCACCATCTATCAGCTCCCTCCCGTTGGCAGATTCAGCGTAATGGTGCCAACCTGCAGCACCTCTTCTTCGCCGATCGTGACAGCTGCTGTGCCACCGTTAAGGGTGAGGTTTGCATAATCGACCAGTCCCTGCACAGCAAAAAGCAGATTACCAACGCGAGCCGGCGATACACTGATCGTTTCTCCGTCGTAAGCAATCTGCTGAAAATATTCTTTTAGCGCCTCAGTAAAGCCTGCCTTGACTGTCTCGAGATTGCCTGTGCTCCCCAGCGTCACTGTGGCCGACACATTGACAGGCTTGGCTGTCGCCGTTGTGACTGTGACCAGCGCACCCACCGGCGCCTGGCCTTCGCCTGTCTGCTGCGGTGTTGGATCGATATACGCCTGCACGTCGTCGATAAGGTCCTCGTTTGCAGGATCACCATTCGCATCCAGGACACTTACCTTCACCGTTCCCGGCCCATCCCACAAAGGAAACACCTTGACGGCGCCCACCCCCGACACCTCGGTAGCCCACTGCTGGTAATGGTACACATTGCCGCTCGTGGCAGGATACCTGATCTTGAAATAGATCCGCATGCGGAAATTGTCGTCGTCCTCGCGATCCACACCGCCGCTGAATGCCGCCTCGTTGTTCACGCTGGTGACACCTTGCAGCTGGTCGGCGATCTGCGTCACGCTGTCTTCTGGCACGTTGCCAACTGGCCCAGTCACCAAACAGGTCGCCGCCACTGTCGCCGTTCCCTGCGAGATGATCGTGCTCTCCTGCGTCACAAAGCGCACGCCGTAATCAGGTGCAGCAACGATCGTTCCACCCGGAATGGTCGTGCCGTCTGTTCCGGTAAAGGTAACCAGCCCTGTGGCATACTGCGCATAATGGCGTGTCATGCCATAGTCCTTGGCCTTTTCATCCAGATAAATGCCAGCGGCCGTGTCCAACGACCAGTTGTCATTGACGATCTCCACATTGTTGCTGATGATCGCATGATTCTGCGCCACAGACCTGATGTTAAACATGGAGAACGTTCCTTCGTTTTTGCTCTGCGGCGTAGCAAGCGCGTCGCGCATGATCTCCACCGCATCATCGAACTTTGACACTTAGCTCCACCCACCCTTCATCATAGATTGACTTGAGCTTGACCGTGACCGTTACCAGCCCGTCGACAAGGCTCAAGTCGATATAATCGATCTGCTTCACATAGGGACAGATCTCGATGGCTTCCCGAATCGTTCGTTTAAGCTCCGAAGACTTGATCGCCGTCGTCACCGGCAGCCCGATCATCCGCTCGATCTCCGTGCCATAGTCGGCGCTGTTCGCGCGCCACCTGCGTCTTTCTGTGATCACAGCCCAGAAAAGCCAGATCTTCAGCGCCTCGTTTCCGCTCACAAGATATGGCATGCCATCTTCATTTGTTAGCAACTCATTATTGGCAAAATCATACGCCCACTCCTGCATCAATGGCAGCACCGTATTTGTCGTTGCCGATGATGGTCGCGGCGAAGCAAGCGTTTCAGCCTGTGCTGCAAGTGGTAAGCTTGGCATCTTAGACCACCTCCCTCACCTTGCACAGGATCATGAACTGATTGTCGCCAGCCATCTGCTGCACCGCCAGCAGGTCGCCCACGTTGTACTTCATAAACGCTTTTCGTTCTTCATACCTTCCCCTGGCAACAGTCTCCTTGCTATAGCTCATCTGCGAGATGCCATAGCCACCAGAGCAGTTCACACTGGCGCCAGTATGCTGCCCACTCTCGTGCTCCAGGTTCTTGATCTCTGCATCGCGATCCTCAAACCAGGGCTCATAGAAGGTCCACTTGTCCGGCCCCTGCTCATACTCCCCGTTGCCGATCTTGATCTTGAGCGGCTCTACAGCCAACACCTCAGCAAGCTCCACCGCTCGCGTCGGCGATCTGCCGCGTAGTCGTTTCGCAAGGTCATATTCTGTATAGCCCATGTACCGATCCTCCTTTACGAGTAAGCCCAGCCAATATTCCCCGGATAAATACCAACCCCCGACGGATTGACAACCTCAAGATGGAGATGCGGCCCAGTCGAATTGCCAGTGCTCCCGCTCAGCCCTATCTGTTGACCACGCGACACCTTTTGTCCAACCGCCACATTTAGCTGCGAAAGATGAGCATAGCGCGTGGTGTAGCCATTAGGATGCGTGATCAGACATGCCGTGCCATAGGTCGCCATCTCGTTGCTGCCATACTGACCATACACTCTGCCGTCCCAGTATTGCACCCACGTGACCGTGCCGCCATCGGCAGCCACGACCGGCGTTCCAGTCGCTACCGGATAATCGGCAGCATTGTAGGTGTGATAGTTGTACGTCGTTGCACTGAATGTCTTTGTAGTATTCGAGCCCATAGGCGATGACCTTTACCAGCTTGCAATAAATCGATTGTTGGGATCGCGTTGTCACATGGTCAGCCTCTTTCGGCTTCTATAGATACATACCTGGTAACACTTGTGCCAAAGCTCAGCCGTCGTCTGCACTGTCGTGCAAGTACTCGGCGAACCGTTTCAGGGGGCCGAGGGGGACGCCTAGCTTGGCGAGGTTTTCGAGGATGGAGCGAAACTCCATGACGAGGTAACCCAAGTAGAGGACGATGAGGGCCCAGGTGCCAGCCTTCGCAGGAACGAGCGGGGCGATGGGGATGCAGCAGCAGAGCACAAGGATGGAGCAGAGCTTGCGCAGGATGCCGTTGATGCCCTGTTGGCTGGAAAACTGAACGTCAGGCGCGCGCCAGGCGGCCAGGCTGCCGGTGAGGAAGTCGACGACCATGAGCACACAGAGCACGGCGAGGATGTAGAGCACGCGGCTTTCGGGGGTGGCGCTGGCGCGTTCGAGGGTGTCGAAGAGCCAGGCTGCTGGCTCAGTGAGGGCGATGGGGACAAAGGGGGTGGACATGGGAAAGGCTCCTTTCGTTTTTCATGCTGCGATGGGGGAACGGTGCGATGACGCTTGCCAAGCGAACAGCCGTTAGGGTATACTGTGGGTATCTGTGTGAATGAAAGAGGAGAATGAAGGATGGCTGGCAGCACTGCACTGAACTAGGCAAAGGCTGCTAAGAAGGATAAGTCTTATGCGCAGCTGTCTGATAAGGAGGAAAAAGAATAAATGGCAAATTATGCTACCGAGCGCGAGGGGCAGATTGAGTTTTATAGAACGTTTCTGCCGCTCATCGATCCGACCCTCTCGCTAGATGACATTCTTGCAGACGATAATGACGGCGTGCTGAACGGCAACCTACTGGAGTTCAAGCTACGCGTAAACGACTTGAACGCGGTGCTGTTCCAATGCGTGAAATACCTTTCTGCATTGAGAATTAAAGGCAAGCCCGTTCCTGCAAATATTATCATCGTAGATTTGAACGGCGAGCAAGCGTATCTCTACAAGTCTGACGATTATCTCGCTGACATTGAAAAAGTGTATATAGGTGGCGCGTCAAAGTCGAACGCCGGTTTTGTCGGCCATGCGTACAAAAAGAAGTACGAGTATGGTGAGAATAATCTTGATGTGACACACCTGATAAACTGCCTGAAAGAGACGGCGTTCACTCGCATCAATATTGACGAAAACTGTATTGTCGGTTGGGCAACGGCATTTTACAAAGCTGTGCCGACGGCGCGCAAAGAGGACTTTATCGGCGACAATACCGGCAGGCACAAAACGATTGGTGAGATTCGAAACCCTTCTGTGTTCGCGGAGTACATCTATCCGTATGAGGGGGAATCGAACGTCAAGTTCCAGTACCTGATGGACAAGTTGAACGATACGTTGCAGAAAAAGAATCTGGGCGCGTTTTACACGCCGACGGCTTATGCCAAGAAATCCCACGAGCTTCTACGCATGGCGATTGACCGAGTGCCTGCAGGCAATGATTACGTGATTATCGACCGCTGCGCTGGTACGGGTAATTTGGAGAAAGGGCTGACGGATGAGGAGCTTTCCCACTGCATCCTGTCCACCGTGGAATATTACGAGTATAAGGTGTTGCAGGAAATCCTCGGTTCGAAGGTGCGCAGTATCATCCCACCTGCGGAGAAGTCCGACACATTTAATGCCGGCTTGGTGCGTGGAGCAGATGCTTTGAGCGAGGAATACATCAACAATCCAATTATCAGACAGTACGTCAATGACCCAAAATGCACGATTATCCTGTTCGAAAACCCACCGTTCGCAGATACTACAAGCGTAGAGCATCAGCGCAAGGGGAGGGGCAAGTCGAGCACTATTTGGAAGAATAGCTACGCCGTGCAGGAAATGAAAACTAGCATCAAGAAGACGCCCGCGAGTGGGACGTCAGTAAATGACCTCGGCAATGTATTTATTTGGTCTGCGTTCGAATATTACCTTCGTCAACCGACAGATAGCTATGTGGTGTATTCGCCGGTGAAGTATTGGAAAGCGCAGTATCTCATTGACAAACGATTTATCGCAGGATACGCATTCAACCGCCGTTGGTTCCATACGAATATCGACGCTTGCATCATGTGTGCGCTTTGGTCAAATGAAGATTCGAAGATTGACGAATTCGAGCTCGTAGGCTTCGACATAGTAGATGGAAAACTTTCGAAACACCCCGACCCGATTCCGATTCGTCGTATCCATTCCAAGTTTAGCAGCGTCTATTTCGATAAACGCACGTTCCCTGATGACGCGAACGATGGTATTTTGTGCGATGCGAACGGACAGGAGCGAACGAAAAAAACCTCAATTAGGTGTACACCTGTAGCGAATAAGAATTGTATTGGTTACATGGTCGTATATACTTCAGGATTTGATAATCCGGACCTTCATTCCTATCTTCTCGCAAGCGGCAAGTATGATGGGAACGGGTTCTACATGAGGCGCGACAGCTATCTCGAGAAGCTACCCATGTTCTGCGCTTCTCGCTACATCACATACAACCGCCAGTGGACAGAGCGCGCCCGCATCATGAAGTCGGGCGATGGCGCTGACCGGTTCAATGCCGATGTCAAGTCTGGCAAGCTCGACCAGTGGCTGCGCAAGTGTCTGCTGTTCACCTGTGTAGAGATGCAGAACCATATGCGCACGTTCACGGGCAGCGACGGACGCTTCTATCGCAACGAGCTATGCATGGATACGACGAATGGGCCGACCATTGCAACTGAGGACTTGAAGCTGCTCGCTTGCGGTCCTTCTGAGCAACGTATCCTTGACCAGTGGGCGGTGCTGATGGATGCAGTAAAGCAGACCGACGAATACAACCCTGAGTTGACCTATGGTGTATATCAAATTTTCGCCGAGATTGACACATCATATAAGGATGCTGAGAATAATACAATTTGGAACAATATTGAGGTTCATTCTGCACTTCAGACACTTAAGACACTCGTCAAGGAGTATTACAATGCGGAAATCGTACCGACGCTGTTTAAGTACGAGTTCTTGAAGTAACAAACAAGCCAGCCCGCGCCAAAGGCAATCGCTAATCCATACAACAACGCGGAACGTTCGACGACTCATGCGAACGTTCCGCGTTTTTTCTATGGCAATCTCCTACCTGCCAGCGAGCAGGGCAAGCTGGCCCCTCAGGGCTACCTCCTCCCTCCTACCTAAGCGCTGCCTCAGGCAGCTGGGTAGTCGTTTTCAGTGCCGTCGTCGGTGTTGTCGAAGAGACCGGTTTCGGTGGTTTCGACGTACTGGGCGCTGGCGATGGCGGTGTAGGCAGCCCCCTTCTGGGTGGCAAAGGCGCCGGAATCGATCATCGCCTGCATGGCACTGCCGACAGTGGAAGCATCAAGGCTCTGCTTGACATCGTCGAGGGTCATGGTGCTGGTGCCGCCGCCTGCGACGATAAACTCTAAAACAAGTTTCTTCTCAGCCATGGGTCATTCCTCCTTTCTGATGTATGGATATGCCAAATGTCTCATTCGCTGACAAGCTCGGACTCGTCCACGCGCACGACGCTGGCGCCGGTGACATCGAGCAGTCCGGCAACGGCGCTCATGCCTGCATGGATGGCGTCGTTCGAGGCGCCCTGCGCAATATTGGAAAAGGTGCGGCTGGTCTGGCGCAACTCGCCTTCCTCGTCCTGCACCTGGTAGACCAGCTTGATCTTGGTCTCCTGATTGACGGTAACAATAGCCATGGTGGGTCCTCCTTTCTGGGTAGCATGCTGGCTGACAGCGTAGGAGCGCGCGCCTCTGTCGTTGGGCCCCTCGTGGAGGCGGCAATCCTGCGCTTGCCTGCTCGGCGGAGAGAAATTTCCCTTCCTATAAATATAAGGAATTACCCGGCGAAAAGTTGACGGTCTCCGACGCACATTCTTTCAGCCGCCTGCGCAATCGCGCATGGGCGCGACGGATGCGATGGCTGACGGCGCTCTTGGTGACACCCCAGCGGTGGGCCAGCTCCTGCTGTGTCGTTTCCCCCAGCGCCAGCTGCCAGAGGGCCTCGCGCATTTCCTCGGGCTCTTCGGCGAGTGCGGCGGCAAGGGCTTCGCTCAGGGGCGCAAGGTCTTCAGCGGCGCAGATGCTGTCCGGCCAGCCCTCATCCCCCTCTAAAAAAGCCAGGGCGTCGCCCTCCTCCGTCTCTGCAAGCGCTTGCACGCTCACCTCGCGCTTGCGGGCTCGGCGCTCGAGATAGCGCGCGTGCTCCTCTTCCTGCCACCAGGCGCGGTAGACGGCCTCACTTACCGGCACCATCTGAACGACACGCCCCTCTTCGTCGTAAAGGGGCAGGGCGTAGGTGCTTGTGTTCTCATTTACTTTATCCATGCTTCGCTCCTTTCGCCGAAAATAGGCACAAAAAAACCACCCTCTCGGGTGGCTCGTAGTCATATTTCTTCGTCTGCCCTCTCATCGATACGCTGAAACGCTTCTTCCTCAGTAGACATCCTGATCGTCTCACCTTGCACAAGGATGACGAACGGCGGCCCGATGGGGAAGAAGTCGTTTTCGCTCTCGCCAGCGAATATCGGCTCGGAGACCTCGTAGCCGCGCCAGGTGCCAAGGGGCAGCACGCCATCGTAGCCCTGCGCTCTGGCAAAGGCGGTGATTCTCTCCTTATCCATCGTACACCTCCTTCTCGCGTCCGTTCCGCGCCAGCCACTCGGCGAAGGCGGCGTCAATCGCTTCCTCGTGCCCTTGGTCAATGATGAGGTTCTCGTCCTCCTCGTCGTCATAGGGCAAATCCTCACAGGGCACAAACTCGCCTTCGCCCTCGTCGAGAATGCGGATCGGTGTTTTCTCGCTCGCCCATCTCTGGATAAGCGGAATACTCTGGTCGTCTTTCATCGTGCGTGTCCTCCTCTTTTCAGTACTGAAGCTGGGGGTGTCTTTCCTTTATTGTACCATGTCTGCAGCCAGTGGTCACGGCTTTTGGGCGAGCACCATCAGCGACAGAAGCCATCTTCATCTGCCTGTGGCGCGAAGCTAGCCCTTGTCGACGCGGTCGCTATATCATCGTCGCCAGTCAGGCGATCGGCCAGCTCGTAAGGAAGCCCCACTTCATGAGGCGACGTGTGCCCTTTATGGGTATCCGCGTTTTTACCGAGGCGGTCTCGTACCCATACCCATGAAGGGCACGCGGCGCACTTTTGCGTTCAGACCATCAATCGTCGCCTTGCTCTCTTCGGCGGCCTGTCTTGCTGCTGCCAGCTGGTCATTCAGCTCGGCCACTGCCTGCTCGTGCGCATCTCTGGCCACATACCCTGCATACTTTTCCTCGTACCGTTTGGCCAGTGTTTCGCGCTCGCGTTTCAGGCGTTCGCTGATCCGTGCATCAAATTCTTCCTGCGTGGTGATCGCTACCATGTGCCCTTTGGGTAAAAGTTTTCACTCATTGTCTATTCCTCCCATTTATCCCGGATGGTATCCGTTAATAATCGATCTGCTGCGGTTTCCGTTCTTCCTTCGTTGATTCGCATGCCCAGTAAGCCAGGATGACACTGTCGAGCAGCGCAATCTCAATGCCTTCCTTGAGCGCCTGGTATCCGAAGCCACCGTTGGAACCGATGGCGCGTCGCTCACAGTTGGTCGCCGCCTGCACGAGGGATGGCTGCCCAGCATGACAGAGCTTCTGCTCGAAGAGCCCGCGTTCGAAGTCCGCATTCGCCGCGATGATCTGCTTCACAGTTGGCAGCAGTGGCTTTTTAAGTTTGGCGTCCTTCATGTCACGCACCAGGAGCTCCTGCCCGTTGGCGCCATCCACGACCACCTTCTCCACCTGCGCTGCTCGCAGGAAGTCGATGATCCAGGCATTACCGGCGCGCACTGGACGGCAGTCGATGGCTTCCACGAAGATCCGCCCGTCTTTCGATGGATAGTGCCACATGCTCACCATCTTTGCCGTACTTGATGCCGCAGAAGAGCTTGCCTTTGAGAGCCGGCAGCCGCTTCACCTGCAGTGCGCCCCAGTCTGTCGCTGAAATGGCGCTCTTGAGGTTGTAGCGGATCCACAGGCCCAGGCGCTGAATGTTGAAATCCACATCGTCTGTGCCGATCTCCGCTGTGATGTCGCGTTCGCCGAATACCACGCCATAGGATGGATTCGTTTCCAGCCATGCAGCCTTGTCGTGCACATCTGTCATGGTCGGCACGCTCCACTCGGCCCAGCCTGTATCGACGGTGTTTCCTGCCAGCGCTTCATTGCGCAGCTTGGTGAATACCGTGCCGCTTGAGACAGGCGTCGGTGGTGTGCCACAGAAGAGCGTCTGCGGGTTCTTTGAATCTGTGACGATGTACTTCAGCGCGCTCTCTGCGACGCGAAGCTAGTCCTGAAAGGAGTCGTCGGTGTACTCCTGCGCTTCGTCGATGATCAAGAGGTCCACCCCTTCGCCGAGACCGCCCTTTGACGTTCTCGTGCGATATTCGATGCGTCCGCCCGTGTCGATGAGTTCCAGGAGTTCCCTCCCGGACGCGCGACGCGAGATCACGATGTGGTCAGCATCCTACAAGGGTACTCTGAGAAACGGAAGTAGGCGCACAGGCGAACGTTGCTCCGAGCTAGTCCTGGAAGGGCGGATGGATCTGTAAGGCAGCCCCAGCTTTTCGACAAAGCCCACGAGTTTTTCCCAGGCACCATGCGTGGTCGTCGTGCGGTGCGCTGTGTGCATGACGTGTGCCCTTTATGGGTATGTGCTCGCCAGTGACGAGGCCCCAGAGCTCGCGCATGATGAGGATCTCGCTCTTGCCATTGCGCCGCGGCAGGCTGTAGCCAAACTTCACATGCGTCCACAGGCCATCTTCGCCCACGCTCATGATGTCGTAGAGCATCAGCTCCTGCCACCTTTGCGCCTTGCGCCCTGTCAGGTTGTAAAGCTTCACTGCCTGCGCACCCTTCGTCTTCTCGTAAGGAAGCACGACCGATCTTGTGGGAGTCTGACGGCCATGTTCTGCCATACCGCTCCCTCCTCATTGTGCGTTTGGTGACCTGATCCTTCTCATACACATCCCTCCTGTTTTTGGGCATGAAAAACAGACCTTTTAACGACATGTCCAGGTCGACTTGTGCCCTTTATGGGTAGCGATTCACTGCCATATTGATTTTGAGCATGAAAAAACCACCCTCTCAGGTGGTTAAAATATAGAATATACGCTATAATAACTATGTTGTTGAACCCTATCGATCCCTCGAAAGGAGGTGATTTAATGGGTAAAGACCAACACGTTACTCCGCACGGGGATAAGTGGCAGGTAAAAGGCGCTGGTAATTCCAAGGCCACCAAACTGTTTGATACGCAGAAAGCTGCTGAGTCATATGCACGCCAAGTCGCAAAAAATCAGCACTCAGAGCTTGTCGTACATGGACGCGATGGCAAGATTCGCTCCAAAGACAGTTTTGGCAATGATCCGTGCCCACCTAAGGACACTGAACACTAACACTCATCCTCAAATTTAATACGAATCCTGTAGCCATCTGCCGGCGATAGAACATTGTCGATCGTTGCAATGGTTACAGGGTTTTTTTCATCCGTTTCTACCACAATGCTTCGCACATCGTTCGCCAGATAGTTTTTCTGCTCATCCATAACTTATCTCCTAGTATTGAACGCCTGGTTCCGGATTGAATTCATCAATCCACTCTTCAAAGAACAAATTACGGCCGCAAGCTTTGCTGCGCTCCAACCGATCCAGGAAAATCTCATCAGTCTCTTCCCTCGGACTTAGCAATACTCTTTTCCCATTATCCACAAAAACAAAATTGGATGGCTCCATCCACGCACATTGATCTTCCGGATATTGTTGCCTGTACTTTAAAATTGTATCATAGTTTTTAATCACGGGATGCCACCTCCAATTTCTGTTCAAAGTATTTCAACGCAGTTGGGAAATATTGTTTCATTTCTTTGTAGCGCAGGTCATCAAATTGGGCTTCATACATATGCGCAAATGCTTCTTCTGCCACCACATCGCAAGATGTCCAATACTCTTTGGAATGATGTGCGCATCCCGAAGCTTTGTTGCCCGAGAAGGCACCCATAAGGTCCGACACTGCCGAATGCTTACGCATGTCTAATAGTTTGACGCCTATGAGAGTCTGTGCAATCTCTTCACGGTGGCCTTTTCGTACATAGCCCTCAACACACTTATTATAATCTTCTTCCAACAATCTGTAAAACTCTTTATCGTGCGACAGAAATCCAGCTTTAACATCAATCAGATGCCCATGTTCATGAAACCATGTTACACATGGCCCTCGCACACCGTCGATATCTTCTTGCCAGTTAAGCCGAATGGTTCCCGCCTTCTGGTTCGGAATGCCCAAATATGAATAGTCGGCAACAGCATTCTCTGGCACAAATTTATTAAACGCACGTTTAGCAGCATCGGAACCATGCGAGAACTTTGTCCTTACAGCCTTATAGTATTTCGCATCGATTTTCTCATCTTGGAGCAACCGCTTTGAAAATATTCCTAGATCTGAGAGCTGTTCGCGCTCCCCAACACCCGCCAGCGCCTTCCTCGCTACGATCTTCTCCGGCGTGCGGTCGTCGCTCGTCTGCACGGCCTTGCGCGCAGCCACCTTCTCGCGGTTTTCGGCTTTGGTGATCTTCTTGAAGTTCTCGATGTCGTAGCGTTCCGTGCTGGACACATATTCGATGCGGCAATCGCAATGAGCATGACGCTTCCAGACGTCGTGGCCAGTTTTTCGCACGTCGGCATAGTCGTAGGTGCCTGCCAGACGCCGGCACCAGTCGCAGGTCTCGCTGCCGGTGGTCGAGCGAACGATCTTCACATCCAGCCCTGCCTTGGCCTGCGACGCGAAGCTAGTCCTTTAGGGGAAGTCGGCGTTGGTCTTCACAGCATCATCGACGACGCTGCGGCTGAAGTTCTTCGACGCGAAGCTAGTCCTTTAGGGCACTGGCTCGTCGAGCGCAAAAGCCACGTCGTCATATTGCCCGGCGTCTGAGACCTTGTTCATAAGGCCGGTGATGCGCTCCTGGTTCAATGCTGGCTTCTGCGCTCTCAAACCGACGCCGTTTTCGGCGTTGTGCGCTGTAAGCGCATTCACGCTGGCCTCTGCCACCAGGTTGTAATTATTCACGAGGGGTTCCTGGATGACTTTCTGCGCGATGTTCCAGTACATGCGGCCATTCGGCAGCACGTCAGACGACAGGAGCTCGCCATACACATTCGCCAGGAGCTCGCCCACGCGCTCACTATAGCGTGCGGCGTCTTCCAGATGCGCTTTGCCGCCGTTCAGGCGCTTCTCCAGCACGCGGATGGTGACGTCCTGGTCATACGCCTTCTGGAATGCTTCGGTGATCGCCAGGAGAAGATCGGCTCCAATGTCGACGCTCATGTCACTCAAGCCCCGTCAATCGGTGCAGCCGCTCTTCGTCCATATAGCCTGGCGCCGCCTGATTGAGCTTGATGGCACCATCGCCGATGAGCGAGAGCGTGGAAGCGTCCGGCTCGAAGATCGGTAGCCACTGTGGCTTGGTAAGATAGAGCTGCTGGCGGCGGTAGCGCTGGCTATCGCGCAGGCACGCTGCCAGGTAACCGGCGTTCAGGAAACCGCTGCCGAAGTTGCGCTGCGCCTTGCGAGCCATCAGGCGGAGCGTCTCGTGGCTGGCCTTGATGGCTTCTGCCGAAGATGGATTGTCGGTGACGAAGCCCAGGTCGTCCAGCGTGAGCCCTGTCTCGCCGGCGAAGAGCGCTGCGAACATGCGTAGCTGCTCGGTGTGCGGCGTCATGCTTGCGACGCGAAGCTAGTCCTTTAGGGCTGGCTGAACTGTCCCAGCGTCGGGCTGTCGCCGTCCTCGTCCTTGGTGAAGCTCATCATCGCCGACATGGTGGCCTTCCACTTGTCCATGCGCTCTGCGTTCTCGCTGAGCCCCACCACGTACTTCTGCGGGTAGCTGTAGAACTCTGCCGCGATCTCCGACCGCTTCACCGTACGCATGGCGCTGCCGACGATGCTCATGCAGGCGCGGCTGATGCGCGAATGGCCAAACGGCCGCACTGCATCCGGCCGGTAGATGATCGGCACGAGGAGCGGCCAGTCCATGTCGTAGGTGACCACGTCCGTCTTTTTGCCGCCACGGTAGATCTCCGTCTTGCCGGCCGCGAGATAGGCTTCTGCCGTTGGGTTGTGGTTCACGTCTTCCTCGATGATGGCATAGCCTTCGGTGAGCAGGCCTGTGAACGGGTCGATGATGCCCGTGGCGCGGCTGCCGTCCAGCACCTGCAGGCGTGGGTAGTCGTCGTCATCCTGCGTGATATAGATAAAGCAGCAGCTGGCAACCAGCGCGCTCAGGATGGCGCTGTCGAAGATGGTGTCCGGGTTGTTCATCTGGTAAATGGTGGCGAGATCGAAGTTGTCGTCCCGGAAGCCGTCAAACTGCAGCCGGTCTGCCAGGCTATCGACCGCCTTGCCGCACCAGCCCAGCGTGCTCATCCAGCGACGCAGATCAGGTGGCGAAGAAATGCCGAAGTCGAACGCCTGATGCTTCATCTCGTAATACGAGTAGCGCAGACGCACGCGATGCTGCTTCACGCCCAGGCGTCTTCTGAGATACTCGATGCCCTGTAATTGTGCCATGCTATCAATCCTCCAATGCCGCCAGGATCCTGTCGATCGGTCGTTCCTCCGTCGGCTCCAGCTGATCTTCGAGTGTTGTCAGGATCTTCTCTCTCGTCTGGATCGCCTGGATCTTCACCGCTGGCGTCGTCTTCTCGTCGTGCAGGATCTCCTCCAAAAGGTCCAGATCCGCTTTTCGCGTTTCTTTGACTTGCTTTTTATCCACGAACGTCCTCCTTTCCACCCCGCGGGGGCTATAACTCGCGTGAATTTGTACAGTCGGCGGGAATGCCTATCCAGTAGGTATATCGGGGTCCCACGCCCCCACTTGAAAATAAAATAACACTGCTCAACCTCTGCCCTCATAGTGCGTCCAATCCAGCGACTGAGGCAGCACCCGGTTACTGATGATCGACTCCTCTTCTGCCGCGCCAGCCTGCTGCACAAGCTTGTTGCTCTTGGCACGGTTGCAGCAAAGATGCGCAAGCTGGAGGTTCGCCATGTCCGAAGGATGACCACCTTTGTCGACTGGAATGATATGATCGATGCATGGCGACAGCGGATGCGGAAAGCGCAAGGATTTGTCCACAGGCTTGCCACAGATGCCACACACATCCTGCATCTTCAAGATCCTGCGCTTGTTCTTCTCGAAGACGCTGCGATGCGCCGTCGTTCTGTCTGGCCTTGCCATGCGCTCACGCTCCCGGGCATAAAAATACCGCGCCCATCACGGTACGCGGTTGAGGTATGCTTGGAAGGGGATTGTCCACCATTTCCCCTAAACTTCACACATACATCATATCACAGATCCAAGTGACATTTAGTGACATCTTTCGCTTTTGCAGCAAATTCAATCAACGCCTCACCATGGAGACGCAGCACCTGGCGCACAGAGTAGCCTGTCTCTTCCGCAACCTCGTCCCATGACTGACCATCACAGTAGTAGAGCGTCAGCACCGTGCGCAACTCCGTCCGTTCGATGCGCATGATGACCGTCATCGCATCGTGCCGATCCTGTACCAGCGTCTCCAGCTTTCCCGCACACAACGCCTGGAGATCAACGATATCGGCTATGGCATCCTCCGTGCCTCTGCTTTTCCCGCCCTTCGGCATGTCGCTGAGCGTCATCGCCTTGACACCCTCCGCTTCACTGCGCAGCTTCTCGATCTGCATGCGAAGCGCCCGAATCTCAATCTCCGTCTTCCGCAAGTTCCGCAGAAACTCCTTCGCCGTCATCCGCATCCTCCTTCCGTTTGTGCTCGAACCAATAGCAGCGGTGCTCGTTTGGCACCACATCATTACCCGTGATACCACATGTCCAGCTGCGCTTCACGAACCAGATGCAGTTCCCACAGTTTTCGCCCTTCATCGCGACACCACTGCAAGCGCCGCTTCGAGCTCGTCCAGCGCATCCTCAAGATCGATCTGCCCATCAGCCACGTTGTCCATGGCCTGGTTGTATGCACGCTCCTCGCCCTTCGCTCTGGCGTCTATCTTGATCAGGTTCACACGCGCCAGCTCCTCCAACGTGATCTGATGCTCCAGGCACGCCAGCACAAGATAGTGCAGCACATCGCCCAGTTCCACGATCGCTGCGCCCTCGTGGTAGATATGGCCATCATGCGCCCAGCTGTCGGCCAGGTGGAAATACTCCGCCGCCTCACGCACCAGCCCGCTTGCCGCCGCCACTGGCACCATCTCCGCCTTCGGATGTCGCTCTCCCACTTTCTTCGCAAGTCGCTCTAAGTTTGTCATCTCTCTTCTCCTGCCTCCTTCGTTCTCGTTTCGCTTCGGCACGCTTCTTTTCGCGCCAGATCTCACGCTGCCGCTCCTGGTTGATGCTACGATCCCAATACAGCCGATCATAGCTGCACCAATCGCTGTGACCATCCAGCATTGACTCCGTCCGGCGCCGATTCATTGCAGCATCGTGCTCCTTCTTCCAGCTGCGGTATGCTTCGCACTCGCAGTGACACTTCGGCCGCCGGCGCTCGCAGCCCTTGCACGGTGGTTTCTTCACGCATGATCACCGCCCTAGAATGGCAGGTCTTCGTCGCTGAAGCTCACCTCTTCGCCGAAGTCGGTATCTGTCAGCTTCGGCTGCTTCTCCTGCTTGCCGCCTTCTTTGGCGCCAGCCAGGTATTCAATGCGGTGACATACCACCTTGGTGTACCACGAGCGCTCACCGTTTCGCTCCATGCTGTCCACGCGGATACTGCCCTCGACAGCGATCTGCCGACCCTTCGCCATGTACTTTGCAAGGTTCTCAGCCTGAGAGCCCCACACCTGGCACTGGATGAAGTCGGCCTCTTTGCTGTCGCCGTCCTTCGATGGTCTGTCGCAGGCCACCGTGAACTGGCAGTACGGCGATCCATTCTGCGTGAAGCGCAGCTCCGGATCCTTCGTCAGTCGCCCGATCAATATTGCTTTGTTCATGCTCTATACCTCCTCGAAAATCACGCCATCCCCGTATTTCGCCAGGAACAGCTTTCTTTTCAGCCGATACACATCGGTCTTCATGCCCTTGACATCCTCTACGACCAAGCCGCCGCGTTCATAGTCCAGGTAGCGAAAGTCAGCCACATACTCAATCTTTCGCACAGCTTCACCGCGATAACGAAACGCTGGCTGCAGTTCAAACCTCGGCTGCAGCTCCAGCTGCGCGATCTTCCCCGCCGCCTCCAGCGCCTTTAGCTCCTCGTACCTTTTGGCCTCGCGCCGGCTGTCGAACCGGTGACCATCGAGCGTCACCTTTGCGGCGTTGTACTTGCTGCTTCTCGACATCAATTCCCACCTCCTCGATCAATGTTTCACGAATATCCTTGAACGACAACAAACCCATGTTCAACGCCTCCGCCATATCCGCCACGCGAGCGAACACATTCAGCAGGCGCTTGTTCCCGAAGCCGTACTCATCATGTAGCACGAGCAGCAGACACGCCATGTAATCACGCGTCATCTGGCGGCTCATGTCCGCCTGGATCTTATCCAGCTGCGCATACACTTCGCGCTGAGCTGCCAGCCGTGCTTCATGCGCATCAATCTTGACACGCGCTTTATTTTTCGCCATCGTCATCCTCCTCTCCCAGCGCACGCAGGATCTGGCGCAGCGCGCGTCGCTCTCGCCTGGTCAATACCAGCATCGCCACGACGTAAAACACAGCGCCGCCGATCACGGCAGTGCAGCCGATAAACAGCATTGTCTCTGCCATAGTCACTCCTCCATGTCGCTGAAGTCACGGAATTCCTCCGCGCTCCGGTATCTACTCCTCGCGGTCCGAGAAATCCCGCGGCCCTTCGCCTGATACATAGCGCCTGGGCGAGCTGCCGCCCACCACTGGCGGTGGTGTATAGTCGTCGTTGATATAATCCAGGAAGCGCCCATTGAACCACGTCGAGCCGTTCAACCATTGGCGATCGTATGGCGCCGCTTCTACTTCGGCCACATAGCGGTCAATGGCGCGCTTCATGTCTTCAGTGCGCACGCCCATCAGCTGCCGCTTTGTCTTATCCTTCACCTGATTTTTGCCACGCTTCGACGGATACATGGCCCATAGCTCCTCGAAATGTTCGTCGACCTTCCGTTTGGAAGGCTGTGCAGGCTTGCCCTTTTGGACATCGCCAGGAGTGGATGCGTCACGTGTGCGTGGTTCAGCGTCAGCTGAACAAGGTGTCGATGCAGCTGCATTTTCAGTTTGCGTCGGCTCATTTTCAACAAGATATATATTATTATCTTTACTATTAACAGATAACTGGTTACTAGTAACTATGGCATCGCTGAGCATAGCTGAGCATTGCTCGAGCATAGATGAGCATGCATCAGCATTGCTTGAGCATAAATCAGCATCACTTGAGCATGCATGAGCATCATTCTGTATAGGTGAGCATTGCTCTCTGTGCTTCTGCCAACGTGCATTGGCCGCTTTTGACGCCTGCTCTGAGCGCTCGCTCTTTCCTTCGGCCCACTGTTCCTGTGTCTTCAGCCATTTTTCACGATTGTCCTTGAGATAGCGCTCGATGGTGACAAACGTAATGGCAGTCGCCTGATCCATCTCAGGACGTTCGCAGCAATCGTAGACAGAAAACATCGCATCAAGTAACGCTCCTTTTTGTTCCTGTGAAAGCATGCTGATCATGTCATAAGAATCCAGATACACGATAAACCCCTTCTGTTCATTCGCTGCCATTACGTCCACCTCCCATGGTTAATCGATTGTCTTCACGTTGGCTGGGATCCACATATCCGGATTGAAGTTCAACGTGTACTTCGTGTTTTCTACGTCGGCACCTTCGACATCTTCGATGACATAGGTCACGTTGTCGCTCAGCCCGACAAAATGCTTGCTGTAGTCGTCTTCGCCATTCTCAACGATCACTTCGAGCTGGTTGTCTTCAACGTCAGCGGTGATCGACATACGCCCCTGCATCTGGAAGAGCACGTCTCCCTGCAAGCAGTTGATCACCGTCAGGCGCCGAATGTCGTTGAAGTTGTCGGCTTCCTTCGACAGGTTGTAGGATGCACGTTCAGCCTGTGTGCAGCCTGCCAGCGTGCCAGCGATCAACACGCAGCTGGCAATAATTGCCATTGGTTTCTTCATTGTTGCACCCCCTTCACCATCCCATCTCATTAAGTTGGTTGATAACATCTGCGACATCTTCCTGTATTTCAGGCACCGACCATTGTTTGCCGCTTAGGTAATCATTTTCTGCGTTATGGTCGCAACAATGATTGTAGTCCCAGCCGATGATACGACCGTCAGTCATGAATTCCGGGAACGCCTTGCCGAAGAATGTGATACTTCCATGAACGAGGATTTCATCTTGCAATTTCTCTGGAATGTCGCTCTTGACATAAGCGCAAGGATGCGAACCATAGCTCACGATAAACCATTCATGACCGTTCAGCTCGCCCTGAGCGAAGACGCGGCGCTGACCAATGCAATTCTTATCGTATAATGACATTTCTCCACTCATCATCTCACCATCCTCCATTCAGCACGTCTCTAACGTATCCGCTGTAGTTGTATTCTTCGTCTGAGCAATCCCAGCCGCCAGCTCTCGGCTCACGGCTGTATTCTTCATCAATGTTGACTTTAATTTCGCCACATTTCATTGGCGTGTCTGGATGCTCGCTGACGTGGAAGCAGCAGCCTTCGTCTGTCATCTCAGGAACAACGCTCACTTCATGCGGCTGCAATCCAGTAGCTGCGCAGATAAGCTTCTGCAGACCTTCGGCTGTAGTTTGTGCTTGATCATGCTTCTTCATCGCATATCCACTCCATATCGCTTCTCATATCCTTTGCACATCGAGCTGTCCATTTTCCAGGCTGCAAGTGTGTCATCTCGAAACATCCCGATCTTACAGATACTGCACCGGCTCGATGATTCTCCGTGGCCGTTATAGTGGCACAGGCTCCCAGCGTCCTGCCATCGACACGTAGCACATATACAGCGCTTGCATCTATCATCCACCTCGCTCACTCCCTCCACACATCGTTCATCTTCAACGCCTTGGCTGCCATGCGCTTCTGCTCACGCGTCCAGCCATACTCATACGCAATGACCGCCAGCTCTGTCGAGCTGATCTGGCGATCCGTCGTGGCGCAGGTTGCCGCCAGATAGCCCAGCTGCGTGATGAACTCCGACAGCTCATCAGGATCGCCGCTGCCAATCGTGAGCACATCCGGCGGCATCTTGACTTTGCGTAGCGCTGAGCTTACGTCTCTTGTCGTCATCATCACGCACCTGCTTTCTGCACGTTGTATTTCACGAGCTGCACGAACTCTGCCATGTCTGCCGTCTTCACCATGCGTGGATTGTCGGCGCCGAATTGCTTTGCGGCATCCTGCAGGCACTGGTTTGCCACGCCGCTGTCTACGCCATTGGCGCATAGCTCGCGCCACAGATCAATGGCAGCCTCGCCGATCGTGTCTGGCACCTGAGCTGGCTTCTGAGCCTGCTTTGGTGCTGCTTTCTTCTGCTGCCGCTGCTGCTCCCTCTGGTCCTTTACCTCTTCGGGTAAATCTTCCCCTGCGTAGATGTATAAGCCCAAGCCATGGCGTGCAATGGCCTTTGTCAACGAACGTTGAATAGCCTTGTTCACGTCATAGGACGTCACCTTGTCCAGCGGCACGGACTTGTTCTTGAAGTCCATTACCGGCAGCTCTTCAATGTGTTCCAGATCGTTCACGGTGACGCCTGTCTTCACCCAGCAGGTGCGACCATCCGTGAAATAGTTCCAGCCCTGCTCGTTCTCGTAGATCTTATAGGATGCGTCAGGGTGTCTCTTCTTCAGCTCTCACCATGCCCACGGCCAGCTCAGATACGTCAGGCCGTTCTTCTTCTCCGTCTTCTTCGAGACGTCTATGTTGTTCAGCTCCGTGAAGTAGTTCTTTTCCGCTTGTTCTGTCATCTGTGTACCATCCTTCCAATACATACCATTCAGCCACAGCACGCGCCTTGAGACACTCCTTGTAGTCGGCGACGATCACCGAGCGCGGCGTGCCGTTCTTGTAGCTGATCACTTCAGCGTCGTTGGCGTAGCGAAAGACCACTCTCATTGTTCGCGGCCTCCCTTCAGGCCGGCAAGACACTGCTGCATGATGTCATCTGCTGCTCTTGACGCCTGCGCGATCGTCGTCGCCTCTTGCACCTCTTCTGGCGTTGACGACTTCAGCGCCACGATGCGTTCTGCCTTGCTGGCCACCTTGCAGAGCGCCCAGTGTGCTTTGTACGCACGTTCAACAATGGACCCCTTGCCCATTAGTTCGCCTCCTCTGCGCAGTGATGTTCCCACGCTGCTATGATCTCTTCACGCATCGGCACGCCCTTGATGCGCATGAACTTCTTGTATGCCTTCTTGTCAGCGCTATTGGCGAATCGAATGATCTTGTTGCACTCATAGATCATCAGCACCACCTTGATCTGCCAGTCGTCGAAGCCTTCTTCGATCAGTGCGCCCACAACATAGAGCCACAGCATTTTGCCCTTCGTAGTCTGTGAGTAGATGTAGCCTTCCATAGCGAAGCGCATCGTCTCGCCGAACTTCTCAGCACTGTCGTCGGCTTCCTTCATGGCGATGGCGGCAGCTAAAGCAGGAACCTCGATTCCCCGCATCCAGGCGAGGTCTTTTGGCGTGTAGCTGCCCTTCATCCGACCATTTTCGTTACTGATCTGCATCGCTCACACCTCCACCTTCACGCTGACACTGACCTTCTCAACGATCTCCACGCCTGGCACGATCTCGCCAGTGGCAGGATCGATATAGTATCCATCGGCCTTGTTCATCGCCTTCTTGAGGTCGTTCTTCTTGATCGACTTCTCCACCTTGACCAGCTCACCATGACCAGCGCTTTCCAGCCATGCCAGCGTTGCATCCTCGTCCACCCATTGTGGTGATTCTGTGCGACGACTGGTCACCTTGCCCCACGGCGTCTTGAGCTGGTACTTCGGATTCTGCTCGCGCTGGCGCTGGTAGTAATCGACCAACAGCTGGCGGAAGAATTCCGCCTTGCCGTCGATCTCTTCACGCTGCCCCTGATAGAACGCATCGATGCGCTCCACCTCAGCCTTGCGCATCTTGTCCACTTCGGCAACCTGACCTTCCAGGCTGCGCACAATGCGCATGTACTTGTTCGCACCTTCTTCGTCGCGGATGCGCCACTTGTCGCGCTCGTCGCCCATAGCCTCGTAGACTTCCAGCGCCTGGTCCAGCTCCTGCTGATTGATATCGTAGATGCTCATTGCAGCGCCTCCTCGACTTCCTTCAGCTCATTCTGAACCAAAGTGAGCTTTCTCCTTTTTGCTGCAGCATACACAGCATCGATGTAAATCTCTTTGTCAGTGCCGCTGTCTATGATTAATGCAAGCAAGCCGTCGCTGCCGAAGCTAATTAATTTGTTTACCTGCGCCACGCTTCCTGGTTTGTGCTCCATCTTTCGCACCGCATCATCATTCCAGCGATAATCACCGACAATAGCTTCAACCAATCCTTCAACCAATGCACGTTCGTTGTTCATATCTTGCATACCTCTTTCTTTCGTGTTACACTTACCTTGTCAAAAATTTCCTATG
>OGWZ01001083.1_pt1 | contig 27133 bp, 19 predicted proteins | sample 1576141 | NCBI WGS metagenome assembly OGWZ01 (sample SAMEA3541512, study PRJEB24748) | human gut metagenome | biome: human gut; feature: human-associated habitat; material: faeces | place: China | collected 2012
CCGCCATTCTTCTCTTTGCTGAATACATTGATGCTGCCACAACCATTGCCGCCCAGTCTGGCGGTGGCGGAGGTGGTGCCACCTCAGGTTGGGGACGTGACAAGGACGAGGATGAACTGTCTTGGGCGTATCGCTGCGCTATGATGGCTAATCTACTGTGCAGACCTCGCAAGAAGCAAGGGTATGGCAGATAACCGAATGTTCAACCAACAGCACTGATATTATGCCAATAGGTAAAAGTAAAATCTCAGATATGGATTTCAGATCTTTCGAGAACACGATAGACAAGAATATCGAAACGGACAAGACCTCGGACAAATTTGACCAACAACTTCAAGCCTACAAGGATGCTGGCAAAACGTTGGCTTCGGCAAAATCAGAACTTGAAACGGCAGCATTTTCTTTAAAGGAAGCAAAGGACAGCTTGAATAAAGCCACCGATAAAGCAGATGCTGTTACAAAAGCCATTGATAGCTTTATTGCCAAAGTGAGAGATATAAAATTCAAGGCTAAAGTTGATGATGCCGACATTGAGAAACTGACAGATGCCAGAAAGAAACTCATTGGCGATGAGTCCAAACTTCTTGAAGACCACCGAAAGGCGAATAAGGAAATCCTCACTCGCCATTTCTATGATATGTCTAATATGATGTCAAGAAATGAAGGTGTTTGGTTGTCGAATGGTTGGGTGAGGGCGTTGCTTTGGATATTCTTGCCGTGTTTCCTTTATACCGTCATTTCGATTGTTTATTTTGTCGCATCATACATAGACAAGTAAGCGGAGGATGGGGTGATTTGAGTTCACCTCATCCTTTTGCCTTTTATAGCCTATGCTACTTTTCTTCCCTATTTCCCAAGAGACTTGAACATCCTGGTGATGCACTTTTTCTTCTGCCCCATATTCGGGTGAACATAGAGATTAAGGGTTGTTCTAATGTTGGCATGACCGAGCAATACACTTACTGTCTTGTAGTCACAGTTGCTTTCAATGCAGCGTGTTGCAAAGCTGTGGCGCAGTCCGTGTCAGTTGAGGTATGTCGAGACGCTTCATAAGTCCATGATAATAGTTGCGGTAGGTGCGTGGTCTGTCATAATGCGGAAAGCCAACAGCCTTTTGACGAAACAAAACATCGCCACACACTCAATGAGGTTGGCGATGTCGCGGAAGGTCGGTATGACTGGAAGATTGATAGAGGGCGAGGATTTACTATGTAATAAGGCAATATCAGTAAAAACATTATTATAGGTTATATCATTCCTTGTTATTTTCACGATACTCTAACGGAGGTATTCCCGTCAATCTACGAAAATAACGGCACAAATAGGAAACGTCTTCAAAATGCAATGTAGATGCGATAGACTTTATAGGCATATCCGAGTTTATTAACAGACTCTTGATTTCTGAAATGGCTTGTTTGTCTATTAATTCTTTCGGTGACTGAGACATATATTTCCGAACAATTTTGTAAAGATAGGTAGGCGTTATGGAAAGTTGCTCTGCATAGAATTTCACATCGCGGGTTTCGTGACAATGAATAGAAAGTAGTTTTAAAAAGCGATTTATAAGCATCCTTGAATGGCTGCATTTGTTGTGAAACACACTCATGCCGCTTTGGTTTAATGCAGAATCTATTACAATATACAAGTTTCGGACGCTATTCGCTACAAGCTCTTTCTGCATCGGACTTTCATTTGTTATTGTCCATTTCATAAGTTGCCACCAGCCGCTCAATAGATGCTCAAAGTCATGAGATGGATGTAATATTGGTGTAGAATACAGTGCCTCCCAGAATTGTGTGGAAAGGGGTTTATAAATAACTTCCTCTAATAATGGATATGATAATGAGAAATATTGGACTAAAAAAGAAGCGGATATTTTATCTATTGAAAAACTACTGTCGTAAAATAGCAAAATAAAATCTCCCTTGCGAAGGATATTTTTTTTGAAATTGATAGTAGCTATCGCATATCCAGAAATAACCGACAATGCTATACAGCCATTTGTATCTATAAGACTTCCCTTGCTTTCACTAAAATTTGTTTGTCCAATCGCAAATGCCGTATCACCTTTTCGTAATTGATATTTCATTCGAATCTTAAATAATTAATATTTTGCTTGCAAATATACAAAACAAATCTCGCAAAAAGAGTATTTTGTATCGAAAAGTACCATTGTTGGAATGATATTTTCTCGGTGTTGATAAAAATTTAGGCTAATTTTGCACCATGAAATCATAATAGAATCTCGATATGATAAAAAGTTACACATTTCTCATCTGTGCCATCCTCGCCGAAGCACTTGGCACCACTACATTAAAATTATCAGAACAATTCACGAAGCCTGTACCTGCTATTGTAACTGTTTTGGCATATGCAACAGCTTTTTGTTTACTCAGCTTATCTTTGAAGACTATCCCTGTTGGAATAGCTTACGCTATTTGGGCTGCGGTTGGTATTGTTTTAATAGCAATCATAGGAGCGATAGCTTTCAAACAAACACCAGATCTACCCGCCCTAATCGGATTAGTACTAATCATAGCTGGAGTGATAATTATTAACGTGTTTTCTAAGATGAGCGTTCACTAAACACGTCATAATTTCTTTGATATAAAAATAATGCCACTTTCAAATTATGAGTTATTTGAAGGTGGCATTTTTGTTTATATGTATTGGGCAATATACATTTGACATAATATAATTGCCTCTTTTGTACCTCGCTTGTTCCATGAATCGGACATAGCATTGATTTTCAGCAGTGGTAAGCAATTCCTTGACAAGTCTTTTGCAATTTTGACCTCATTCCGAACCGTTATCTCTAAATAACAAAAATACTTATTAACTGTTAAGATTTAGTTAAATCTTTCACCCAAAACACACGCCTTTTCTAATCCTTTTACTCCCTCAAAGCAACTTTTTCACTTCCTCTTTTCCCTTAACGGATAGTTGTACCGTTATTTTCTTATATGGTTGATTTTCAGCGATAAAAGTCATTATCAAATAATCCTATTTTTTAGCCTAATTTTTTCATGATAGAAATAGTTTACTATAACAGGTTTTCCTTTTTGAGAACGCCCGTATGGTAAATCGTTTATACGATAAGGATAACCTTCCGCTTGAGCAAACGCAGCTACTTCCTGTTCCAAGACCTGCCAGTAATCTTTTCGTTTTTTGTTGTAGATATCATCATACAAGGCTACAAGCTCCGGATGCTTTTCCCGTATATACCCCATGATGTCTCTCTTAAATTGTCCACGAAGATTCAGATTTTCCAGCCATATCAAATCTGCATAATCTTTTACCCTATTAACGATAGCTTTCACATCTGTAATTCCTGGAAAAATCGGTGAAATAAAACACACGGTGCGTATGCCTGCATTATAAATCTGTTTCATGGCTTTAAGTCTTCGCTCAATGCTTACGGCACGATCCATATCACATCTGAATTGTTCATCGAGTGTGTTAACTGACCAAGATACTGTCACTTTCTGAAAGCCTTTAAGTAAATCAATATCACGCAAAACCAAATCTGACTTAGTACAAATCATGATTTCAGCATTAGTGCCTTTTAACTCTTCCAGCAGTTTACGGGTTCTGCAAAAATCTTCTTCATACGGATGGTATCCGTCTGTTACTGAACCGATAACAATCCGTTGTCCATCATATTTATGCGGATTATCAATAGGTTTCCAGTGCTTTACGTCCAGAAACGTACCCCAAGGCTCTGTATGCCCTGTAAAACGTTTCATGAATGAAGCATAGCAGTACTTACAAGCATGAGAACAACCTACATAAGGATTGACAGAGAAGCCCCCTACTGGTAATGAGGATTTAGTCATGACATTCTGTACATCTATTTCTCTGATTATTTCCTTTTCCATATTGTTTCTATAAATTGTTTTGGTAGTTCTTGAATCATTCGGTATTCTCCCATTATAGGCAAAAGGTATTCTTTCATAAATACCAAAATGTGATTTCTTTTCGCCTGTTCTACAATATGACGTACTCATTCAGGATTGGCATCTACTTTCCCTTTCCTTTTGCCTGTTTCCGTTCCTATAACAATCCATTCGTAACCCTCTTTTCAGGCTGTTTCCCAATCAGAGAAGTCGCTCATAATATTATTGTTTCTCCATCTTCTGGAATAATCAGGCGACTCATTTCTATTTTGTGATGCATGGCTTCGTTACGCAGAATTGCGCGTGTAGTCTGCCCATGATCGGTAGCTTCCATGTGGACTGCTATTAGTTTGATGTGGGCGGGAAGTTCATCGAGCATTGTCATAACTTCTTGCTCATCTGGAATGATAGAACCTTCTGTTTGAGAAAATTCAGGAAAAATTGCACCTCCACTGTTCACTATGATGTAATCTGGAGAAAATTGTTCAATGGCCTGACGGATACAGTCTTCCCATTTACAGTCACTCATTATATAAATAGTAGGGAAACTGTGTGCAGTAAGTACATAGCCTGATACCGGCCCCATCATTTCTCCAATCTTTCCGAAGCCATGGTGTCCTTGGATGCAATGAATGGTTAAATTTCCAATAGCTTTATCTTTTTCAATGCTTTCTACATTTGTAAAACCATCCTGTGTAATACTCTCTTTATCTTGCGGTTGTGTCAGGAACAGGATGTTCTTCGCTAAATGCTGTTTCACTGTCGGGTCGTAATGGTCAATATGGTTGTGTGTCAACAATACCATATCCAGACCGTCCGCAATTTCATTCATCGGCATCGTGAGGTGTACTCTTGGGGTCTTATACACACCTAGAGCCGACTGTAAAGTGCCTTTTCCGGCAAGCATGGGGTCAACAAGTATCTCTTTTCCAGCATAATGGATTCGCAATGTTGCATTACGGATCAATCGAATTGTTACTTTTTCTTCCATCATAATTTATTGTATTGATTATAGCCGCAAAGTTCGGTAAAAAAAATCGGATGCATTATGCCTTAAAAACAGGAATATATGCCATTTTGATAAATAAAAAATAGTATATTTGCCCCCAAAAACGAAATCTATGGATAAAATCGTCAATCCTGAACGTCTGGTCAGCGTTCCATTTAGCAAGACACGCTGTGGTGTGGACTTTTATATCAACTCAGGCTACAGTAGCGATGTATGTGGTGTCCTGACGGAAAACCGGGTGTTTAAAACAGATTTTTTTAGCTTCTATTTTTTTCGTAAGGCCAATGGGTATCTGCTGCTGAATTTCCGCAAATTTGAATTGCATGCCAATATGGTACTCCTCCTCTCGCCGCATCAGCAGCAGGAATGGCACGTGGATGAAGCAGAACTAGATTACTCTTTTCTTATATTCCGCGAGGATTTTATGCGCACATTCTTAGCGGACAAGTTTTTTGTGTATCGCTTGCTGTATTATTATCAGACCGACACGCCTCCCTATCTGTTTACTTCGCCGGAAAGCATGGCGGAGTATATTCGTCTTTTAGGAATCATAAAGCAGGAGCTTCTGCATCCTGTTGCCGATACTTATAATCTCATTGTATCTGTGCTTTACTACTTATTGGTTATTATCAACCGGGCGTATGCCGCCACTTATCATTTACCGATTGATGTACCTAAAAACAATTACGCATTCCAGTTTAAGGACTTGCTGGAAAAGAATATCCGTACGAAACAGCGGGTGCAGGAATATGCGGATATGCTCCGTGTGAGCCGTATTACGTTAAACAGTTCCGTGATGAGTCAATTCGGCGTATCTGCCAATCATCTGCTCAAGCAGCGTCTGTTGGAAGAATTGAAGAATGAGTTACTGTTTGCTAACCGAAACGTGAACCAGCTGGCCGAAGAGTTTCATTTCTCCGACCCGAGTCATCTGATGCGTTTCTTTAAACGTGAAACTGGAAAAACTTTTACGCAATATTTGCGCGACTACCAAAATGGAATATACGAATGAAAACGGACAGACTGGAAAGCTTGCAGATTGGCCATTCCCATACCAAAGATGTTTTCAACGACTTACAAATATGCTTAGTGGGAAATCCTATTTCAGCCTAAAATGTGCATCACATTCCGCAGTGTCAAGTTCACCATAGGATAAAAATCTATAAAAATTCTCTGCAATTCCATGCAATTTCAGAAGGTCACTATTGCAGAGTTTCGGATCAAAAAGGTCACCTGAAGGTCACCCGTAAAAGAAAAAGCACCTACAGAAACTCTGTAAGTGCTTGATTATTAGTGTGGACCAGCCTGGGCTTGAACCAGGGACCTCCAGATTATGAGTCTGTTGCTCTAACCAACTGAGCTACAAGTCCGACTTAACCTATGTGTTAGGATAAGTTTGCAGATGCAAAGGTAGTGTTTTTCGGGAAAAACGCCAAATATTTGGAACGTTTTCTGCATAAAACAATAAGAAAGAACCGAAAAAACAAGGATATTGCTACAAAAAAACAGAAAGTTTGATATAAAAAACAAGGCGATGAGGCGGGGAAGGACTGAAAAATCATTAATAAAAGTTATGTTTTGAGGGGTATTCGGTGAGGAAAGGGGGCGTTTGTCATTATTTTAACTACTTTTGTAAGCGTATGTTGATGGTCGGACGGCGGACGCGAACGACCATAGTATGTAGCATAACAAGGAAGATTGAGACGCACATTATTTATATTAATAGCGCTTTTTGTGTTTGTCTATGACGGTTTCGGTGCAGACAATCGCAGGTACACGCTTCAGACGATGAGGCGCGTGTTCGGTTATGCAGCCTTGTTGGACACCGCCGAGAGCCGTCCGAAGGAGGGTTATGCCTACACGAAATACTATATCCGCACGAACCGTCGCAACGCCGTGCTGCTCACGGTGCCCTCGATGTTTGCCATTGCAAACGCGAGCAAGCGCGAGGTGTTCGGCGAGACGTTCAACCGCATGTCCGTTGACAGCGAGGGCCGCATTACGGCGCAGCGTATTCTGGAGAACTCTACCACGCCGCGCAAGTCGCTGCCCATGCCGACGGTGCTTTCGTACCTCACTCCGCTTATCTATGAGGAGATGCTCATCAACGACCGCATCATTTCGCCTTTCCATAGACGCAACCGACGCTACTACCGCTATCGTGCGATGCCGCTGACGAAGGGCACGGCGCTGGTGAACTTCTCACCGCGGGTGCGCAGTACGCTGCTGGTGCGCGGTTGGGCGCAGGTGGACGAGAAGACGGGCCGCATCATTGAGCTGGCATTGGACGGCGAAAACGACATGGTGCGCTTCCATCTCTCGACAACGATGGACGAGGAGAAGGGACGCCGACTGCTGCCGAAGTATTGCAGTCTGAACTCGCGTTTTCTGTTCCTCGGCAACGACATTACGGCGGAGTACACCACGGCGTACGGACTGCCTTCTATCGGACTGACGGAGGAGGAGGCGAGGCTGCTGCCCGTAAGGAATGCGAAGAACGCTGCCGACACCATCCGGAAGATTGACGAGAGAAGGCTGCTCGAACGCGTGCGTCCGATGCCGCTGACGGAGCATGAGGAGTATCTGTACAGACAGAGCGTGAAGGACTCTGTGGCGGCGGACTCAACCGACGGATCGAAGAGCAACAAATACAACCGCCGACTGCTGCGCGATGTGGGTCAGGCGCTGCTGGGACGCATCGGCGGCGACATCGGCAAGGACAAGCGCGGAGCGTTCCGCATCGGTCCGATTCTGAATCCGCTCTACTTCTCGTACAGCAACCGTCGCGGTCTGACGTATATGTTCGACGTGCAGGGGCTGTACAACTTCACCGACAACCAGAAGATTCAGGCGCGTGTGAAGACGGGCTACTCGTTCAAGCAGAAGCAGTTCTTCTTCAACATTCCGCTCACCTACTACTTCGACAACCGCCACAACGGATTCGTGCGTTCGGAATGGGCTACGGGCAGACGCATACACAACTCGTCGGTGCTCGACTACGTGAAGGACCGGCGCGACAAGACGGTGAACTGGGACAGTCTGAACCTGACTTACTTCCGCGACCATAGTCTGAAGCTGTACGCCCATTACGACCCGACGCCAAAGTGGGGCTTCGAAGTGGGTGTGAACGGCCACCGCCGCACGGCTATACACGACTCGGGATTTCATGAAGCAGGAATGCCTACGACATACACGTCTGTGGCGCCGATGGTGGAGCTGACATATCGCCCGATGGGCTACAACGGACCTATCCTGACAGCCAACTACGAGCGCAGCATCGACGGATTCATGGGCGCCAACATCAACTACGAGCGCATGGAGTTCGACGCGCAGTACATCCACCGCATATCGGCGCTCAACTCGGTGCAGATGCGTCTGGGCACGGGCTTCTACACACACAGCGGAAAGGGCCGCTACTTTCTCGACTACTCCAACTTCCGCGAGAACAACCTACCGAACGGATGGAACGACAACTGGTCGGGATCGTTCGAGCTGCTCAACTCCAACTGGTACAACGCCTCGCAATACTACGTGCGCGGCAACGTGACGTACGAGACGCCGCAGCTGGCGCTCTACTGGATGCCGCTCATCGGCCGACTGCTGGAGAAGGAGCGCGTGTACGTGAACGTGCTCTCGGTGAGCCACCTCACGCCCTACGTGGAATGGGGCTACGGCGTGCAGACGCGTGCCGTGTCTATCGGCGTGTTCGCCTCGCAGAAGAACTGGCGCTTTACGGATGTAGCCGTCCGATTCAGTCTCGAACTGTTCAACCGCTGGTAGGTTTTAGCCGTATTCTTTTGCCATTCGTCTTAAAATCAGTATCTTTGCATGTATGAGATACGATTATTGCGCAACAATAGGTTTCTTCGATGGCGTACATCGCGGACACCAGTTCATGATAGACAGCCTCACGGAGATGGCACACGCACGTGGAAGACAGTCGCTCGTCATTACGTTCGACCGTCATCCGCGCCAAGTGGTGCACGCCGACTATATACCACAACTCATAACCACAGCCTACGAGAAGCTGCAGCTGCTTAAAGCCACCGCAGCCGACCGCATAGAGGTGCTGCACTTCGACACGGAAATGGCGCAGCTCTCGGCGTACGAGTTCATGCGCCGCGTGCTGCACGAGAAGTACGGCGTGGCGCTGCTGCTCACGGGCTACGACAACCGCTTCGGGCACAACCGCGCCGAGGGCTTCGACGACTATGTGCGCTACGGCGCCGAGATGGGCATGGAGGTGGTGCAGAACACGCCGATAGACATCGACGGGCTACGTGTGTCGTCGTCGCTCATACGGCGTCTGCTTGCTGAGGGCAACATTCTGGAGGCGAACAACTGCTTGGGCCACCCCTACTCTATCACGGGCAGCGTGGCGCACGGCTTTCAGGAGGGCAGACGAATAGGATTCCCCACGGCGAACATCGTGCCAGAGAGCACGGAGAAACTCGTGCCGCAGAACGGTGTCTACGCCACAAGGGTGAGCATAGAGGACGGCGAGTGGATGCCGGCAATGCTCAACATCGGCAACAACCCTACCTTCCAGCGCCAGCAGACCACCATCGAGGCGCACATCATCGGCTTCGAGGGCGACATATACGACAAGAACGTGTGCGTGGAGTTCGGCAGAAAGTTGCGCGACGAACGGCAGTTTGAAAGCGTGGAGGCGCTGCAGAAGCAGCTCGAAGCTGACAAGAAAGAGGTTGAACATCTCAACATCATATCTCAACACCTCAACATAACAACATCTCAACATCATAACACATGAAAAAGAAAGAAATACTGAACGTGGCGTTATACCTCTTCGCCTTCCTCACGATACAAGCGATAACAATTGCTGTAGTGATGTTAGTCAGTCAGACAGCAGGCATCACTGCCGGCATCACAACCATCACAACGCTTGTGAGCAGCCTCATCACTATAGCGCTGTTCTACAAGCTGCGCTGGACGCCCTGCTCCGGCGACTATATCAACACACGCCCGTGGTTCACGATGTTCTGGGTGGTGTGCCTCACCATTGGCACCATCGCCCCACTCGCCTATCTCAACGAACTGCTCGGCGTAGAACTGCCCGACACATATAACGAGATGTTCAAGGGCATCATGAGCCATAAACTGGGCTTCTTCACCATTGGCATCATAGCGCCTATCGCCGAGGAATATGTCTTTCGCGGAGCCATACTGCGTGTGCTCTGCGACATAACGGGCAAACACCGCCAGTGGGTAGCCATAGCTCTCTCGGCTGCGCTCTTCGCCATCGTACACGGCAATATGGCACAAGGCGTCGGAGCGTTCCTCTGCGGACTGCTGCTCGGCTGGATGTACGTGCGCACGGGCAGCATCGTGCCCGGCGTGGTGTTCCACTGGGTGAACAACTCTACCGCCGTACTGCTCTACCGCATCATGCCGCAGGCAGCCGACATGAAGTTCGTCGACTTCTTCGGAGGCGATATGAAGCGCGTGGCGCTCGCCATGCTCTTCTCGCTGATGATATTCGGAGCATCCTTGTTCCAGCTCAACCTCCGACTGAAGAAGCCTCAACAATAGCATCTCACCACCACACCACCTCAACACCTCAACACCACACCATCTCAACACCACACATCATGCCCGATTTCAGAGACATCACCGTCAGTCAGAGTGTAAGATTCTGCGACGGTAGCCACATAGGCAACGACATACTACTACTCGACGAAGTGTCGAAGATACCCATTCCGCGCGAACCGCGCCGCATGCAGTGTCTTCTGCTCGCCATGTGCCTCGAAGGCAACGTGAGCTACTATGTCGACTCGGTGAAGCACAACGTGGAGCCTGGCGACCTCATCATCATCAACCAAGGTCGCTCGGTGTACAACTGCACACTCTCGCCCGACTGCCGCGGCATAGGCATACTCGTCGACTACAAGTTCTTCAACGAGACGATAAAGAGTGTTCACGAACTGTCGTCGCTCTTCCTCTTCGCACGCAACCACCCCGTATTCCGACTGCCGAAGGAGCGCGCCGACTTCATACACGAGACTTTCTTCCGCATAAAAGCGAAGATTGACGAGCCAGAGAACCACTTCCGCCGCGAGATGGTGCAAGCTATGTTCCTCACCATGACGTACGAACTCTCGAACGTAATCTACAGCGTGCAGGCACAGAACGAGAGCTGCAACACGCGCGCCGAAGAGATATTCACGCAGTTCATCAAACTCGTTGAGAAGAACTTCCGTGCGGAGCGTCGCGTGGGCTGGTACTCCGAGCAGCTCTGCATATCGCCCAAGTATCTCTCCGAAACCATCAAGGCGGTGTCGAAGCGCACGCCGAACGAGTGGATCGACTCTTACGTCACCATCGAACTGCGTATGCTGCTACGCAACACGCAGAAAAGCATCAAGGAGATTGCGCAAGAACTCAACTTCTCCAACCAGTCGTTCCTCGGCAAATACTTCAAAGAACACACCGGCATGTCGCCGTCGGAGTATCGCCGCAGCTGAGAAAGCATACAACAAACAAAAATCGCCTCGCTTGGAAGTCTCCAAGCGAGGCGATTTTTGTATTAAGGCTGTTGGGGGGGGTGCACTTGTCTCAAGTGCACCAACAGAGAAAGGTGCACCAACAGAGAAAAAGTGCACCAATGTTATGTTGGTGGACTTATTGCGTTGTTGGTGCACTTGAGACAAGTGCACCCCCTAAAGTTTACTTCACGATCTTAACGCCGTTCACAACGTATACGCCGCGCTTCAGTGGGCGGAGCGATGTGGCGTTCTTCATCACGAGCTTGCCGTCTACGGTGTAGACATCAACCGAATGCTGAGCGTCGATTGTAACGCCGTTGATAGCGGTCTGGCAGTCGTCAGAAGAAACGCTTACCGACTCGCCACCGGTGTACACAGCCGATACGCTGTAGCGTGTAGGCTCTGCCTGCGGGTCGTAGTTGACGGTGTAAGATGTAGCGGTAGCCGGAAGCTGCTCAATCATCTTGTCGTTGCGATATACGCGGAAGCCCTCGAGCTTGCCGAAGCCTGCCTTGTAGACGATGTCGTCGAGCAGGAGCATGTAAGCGTTATCTTCAGGTGTAGCGCAACGTATAGCGAAGTAGCTTGCGCCCTCAGGCAGGTCTACTGTGTAAGAGTCCCACTTGCCGCCGCTGTGTGTGAAGGTTTCGAGCTTCTTGAAGTCGGCATGGTCGTTGGTCTTGTCAGAGTAGTAAACCTCGATGGTCTGCGGATAGCGGATGTTCGACGGGTCTGGCTGACCGTTGTTAGCCCAGAAGAGCACAGTCTGCGCCTCGCCAGAGAGCATCGGCGAGATGAGCCAGTTGTCAGCATCGTAGTAAACGAACTTCTTGTTGACAATCTCGCGAGCGAACATAGTCATCAGACACTTCTCGCCACCGTGAGGCTTGAGAGTGAAGTTCTGCGAAGTGATACCGTCCTGAATAGCATCCGGGTTGAACACGATATAGTTGTACAGCTCGTTCTCGTGCGGGAAAGGCATACCCTGCGAGCCCCACAGACCACCAGTCTCACCACTCTTGATAGAAGAATAGGTAGTCCAGTCGCCGAACTGGTTGATAGTCCAGTTGTCGTAGTTCTCGAATGTCTCGCGATTCTGGATGCTTGCCGGAGTCGGAACGCTCCAGTTCATGGTGAGCTTGCTTGCAGCCTGGTCGTTTGTAGCCGAGAAGTTCTTAGGCGAAGGAACGCCCGACTCAGCGAGGTCCACCATGCAATTAGCCGTATTGTCAGCCTTATACTGGTCTGCAGCATACTCTACGTCAGCCACGAGGCGCAACTTAGACGACTGGCTTGTAACGTTGCTCTTCACGTCTACGGTGAACGACTTTGTCTGGAGCGGCTTGAGCACCTCTGTCACGGCCTGGTCGAGCGCCAGAGTGCCGTCAGCGGTGAGCATCACGCGATAGTTTGAAGCATCCTTCTCGCCGTTGTTCGTCACCGTTACCGTAGCCTTGCCAGACACGCCTCTCTTCATCTTGGCAGGAGCCGAGATGCTCACAGCGAGGTCGTTGTCGTAGATGCTGCGAACACAGATATCGTCGATGCGAACAACGCCGTATGTGTCAGCCTCGCCTACAAAGGTGAGCATCACGTAGTCTGCCTTAGCCATCTCTGCCGGAATCTTGAACGATGTGCGGCGCCAGTCCTCAGCCTTTCCGCTGAGCTTAGAGTAGTCGACGGTGCCGATGAGCTTGCGTGTGCCGTCAGGAGTCTGAGCGTACACCTTGAGAACGCAGTTCTTGCCGGTTGTGCCATTGTAGCTGAAGAATACAGCCGGATTGTTGGCGCCGGCGAGAGCTATCTTACCAGAGCTGAGGTCGGCAGTGCCGCCCTTGCTGAACGATGTGAACGCGCGGCAGTGGCTGTCGCCGTCGCTTGAGGTCTGTGTATTAAGGAGGAAACCGATGCCGCCTTCCTCGTCGAGACCGAGCGACCACCACAAGCTGTTAGCCTCGCCCTCAGCGAAGTGAGAGGTGTAGGGCAGAGTGTATGCCTTGCCGGTGACGATTGGCGAAGACATTACATGCTCGCTCTCGCCCTTGCTGTTCTTTGCGCCTACAGAGTAGAGACGCACAGCCTGCTCGCCCTCGGTAGTGTTGAACTTCTCGGTGAACGAGTTCTCTGTAGCCGAGCCAATGAGCTGCTGACTTGTTACGCCGTCAGAGATGCGCACGCGGTAAGCGTTGTATGTTACGTCGTTGGTGATGACAGCACCACCGTTTGTGCCGCGATTAGAAGCCTTGTTCCATGTGAGCTTCACGCCGGTCTTCACGTCGGTAGCGTTCACGTTTGTGAGCGGAGCCGGCTTGTCGAGACCTACGTATCCGGCGAATACGGTCGGTGTGCCTGCGCCTGCTGCGGTGTAGGCTGTGATGGTGTAGTTGTTGAAGCCAGCCACCGGCGAGTTGTCCTCGCAAGAGAGAGTAGCTCCAGTCTTGCTTGCGCCGAACTCCTTAACGGTTACGCCGTCGCGCGACACTACAACCTTTGTAATATCTGCAAGCGCCTTGCCTGCTACGGTCTTCTTCGGCAGTGTGAAGCTGAGAGTAGCCTTCAGCGCTGTTGTTGGGTCGGGAGTGAACACAACGTTCTCCACAGCAGCCGGTCCGTTGATGTGACCGTTGTCAACGATAGAGAAGTCTTCTACGTAGATGTAGTCCATAGCCTTGTCGCTGACAGCGTGGATGCCGAGGAAGAACTGTTGAGCGGCAGAAGTGGTTATCTCCTTTTCGTATGTAGTGCTTGTAGCCGGCAGCTTTGTTGTAGCGAGGAAGGTGTTGGTGAGACTTGCTACGTCCTGCTTCGTGCCCCACTTGGCCTCGATCTTCTCGGGGAAGTAAGCGCTTGAAGAGCGTGCTGTGAACGCCACCTTATAAGAGTGGTTAGCCTCGAGCTGTATGGTCGGAGTGATGAGCCAGTCGTTGGCGCTCTTGCTCGCAGAAGCTGCGTAGTAAGCGCTCTGCTTCACCTCGTGCCAAGCCCATGTCTTGCCGTCGTTGTTCGAGTCGACAATCTTGAAGAGGTCGAACGCAGCCTCTGTAGAGAAGTCCTCGTAGTAAGGCGGCACGATGTTGTCGCCGTAAGAGACGGCGCCGGTGCGACGCTCTGCGCCACGCTTTGTGCCGTTGACGGGGATGATGCCGTAGTAGTAGTTGCGCAGGCTCTTGTCCTTGATAGTCTCCGAGAACGACAGACCGCTGATGTTTGTGCCTACGGTCTTTGCGTCGGGATAGCGCACGATGTCGTAGCGCAGCTCGCCGAGGTAGCCGTTGTGTACTGAGCCCGAAGGCTTGCCCCATGTGACGTTAGCCTTGCCGTTGGCGTCTATCTTCAGACGTGCGAACGACACCTGGTTAGGCTCGTCGTAGCCTACGTATGCCGATGTCTTGGCAGCCTTGCTCTTGCCAGCTGCATTGGAGAATGTAACGGTGAAGTTGTTCAGTCCTTCAGGAGCGGTGATTTCCTTGGTTGTTGAAGAGTTGGCAGGCATTGTGCCGGTGAGCACCTCTGTCTTGCCTGAGCGTACCGAGTAGCTCACGTCGCCGCTGAGTGTCTGTCCGCCGTATGTCTTCGACGGTGCTGAGAGCGACGCCCATCCCTTTGTTGAGGGTCCGTCGAACTTCACAGAGAAGCCTGTAGGTGTGCCCGGCGCTGCTGCGTCGGGTGTTGCCTCGGGTATAGCCATACCGAGTATCTGCTCGTTGTGCGGGAAGTCGGCGATGAGTGTTGCCTTACCGGTCTTGAGGTCTACCGAGTAGAGTGCGCCCTTGCGCTCGGCGTCGTATGCAGCCCAGTAGAAGGTGTCGTCGTCCTGGTCGATGGCGCCGCTCTGCGTGTAGCTCTTCTCCGACGAGGGAGCCACGTATACGCCAGTAGGTCCAACCTCGGTTTCTTCGCCGGTGAAGGTGTTGAGCTCGTAGAGAATGCCGTCGGTGGCGATGCCGTAGACGCGTTCCTCAGAGCTTACGCCCATTGCCACGAACTTGTGCTTTGACGGACCTATCGTTGTGCGGTCCATCTCGTTGTAGTCGATGATGCCGAACTCGAACGACGACATATCGCTTGTATAGAACTGGCCGTATGCCTTGCCGGTGAGCTGGCTGGTGGCTGTGGCTGTAGCGATGAGCGAGGGGTCGCTAACGAGTTCGGGGGCGAACTCAGAGTGCCAATTGTCTTCGGTGTTGAACTGATAGTACATCACGACGAGCTTGCCCGTCTCCTGCGACATTGAGAAGTGTACGGCGTGGTACTTGCCGTCGTAGTAGGAAGAGCCGCCGTTAGGCGACATAGTGCGCGAGTCCTCTGTCTTGAGGTCGCGGAAGTTGCCCGCCGTTGCTGCGTCGAACGCCATGTAGCCGAGCTGGTTGCTGGCTGTAGGGTACGCGTTGGCGTTGTTCATGTAGCCCCAGAGGTCGCGGCTGGCTGCACGCGCTGCAGCCTTCAGCGGACTGAGGAAGTTGGCACCGGCCTTCGCAGCCTGTGCTTTTGTCTGTGCCGATACCGGAAAAGCCGCCATAGCCAGTGCTACGGCAGCTATCGCAGAGGCAACAGAACGTCTGTTTCTTCTGTTCATAATATAGTATTTGATGTAAGTTGTTATGTCTTTGATTGTTACAAGTAGATATATTTTGCAAAATTAGACATAAATGCGCAAGTAGACAAGCATAAAAGGTTTATTTAACACAATAAACTTTAGTTTGGTCGCGCATGCTCATAATATCCACTACAATGCTGACAATACTTACTATCGCGAAGCATACCACACCCGAGAAGACGATGATGGCTGCGTAGCGCGAATACTGGCTGAGCGCTAACAGCAGTCCGTTCTCTGCGCCGAACGTGAAGAGTGGCTGTTCGGCTGGCATGGCGAGCATCAGGGCTATAGCGCCTCCGCCTAAGACGAGTCCCAGCACGAAGGCAGCGAGCATGGCGTAGCGGTAGCGTCTGATGCAGGCTTCTTCGTGCTGCTTCAGATACTCTACGGCGTCGAGGCGCTTCTCGAGTCTGGCGATGAATGCGTCGCCGTCGTCGAAGGTGGGTCGGGCTGCGAGGAAGAGTTCCTCAAGTGCTTTATCTTTCTTCATACGTTCAATATTGTTTTAAGGTTGTCTCTGCCGCGCGAGAGCTGCTTCTTCACGGCGTCTACGGTGCAGTCGGTGATGTCGGCTATCTCCTTCACCGAGTAGCCGCTCATGTAGAACATCACCACTGCCGAGCGCTCCTTCGCCGAGAGCGTGGCGAGCGCCATGTACAGCTCCTGATGGCGGAAGGCGGAGTCGGCTGTGGCGGCTGACGCCACGGAGCGCGCCGCGCTGATGTCGTCGAGCGTGCGCGTGCTTGCCTTGTGGTTGAGGAAGGTGTTGCGCGCTATCTTTAACAGCCATGCGCGGAACTTGCCCTCGTCCCTATAGCCAGCCGACGAGAGGTAAGCCTTCACCAGCGTCTCCTGCGCTATGTCGTCGGCGTCGTCGCGCTTGCCGCAGCAGAGGGCGAGCAGAAAGCCTCGCAATGCCTCCTGCTCGCTCTTCACAAGCGTTATGAATTGTTCTCTCGTCATACGTTGTTATTCTTGCTTCATGTTCTGCTGCTCTGCCTCCATCTCCTTCGCGAGCATACGGCGGCCTACGAAGTAGCTCACGAGGAAGGCGATGCCAATGGCTATCAGCGCTGGGCCCATGATGGGGGGCAAATCTGTTCTGCCCATAAATTCGAAGAAGTAGAGCAGCAGGAAGGCTACGCCCATAAGACAGCAGCCACAGCCGCGCTCGAGTCTGGCGAGCAGCTTCTCTTTGATGAGCTTATTCGACTTCTTCATGCGCTTCACGAGGTCTTCTACGTCGAGGTTGGGGTTCTTCTCCAATGCGGCAAGTATTATCTCCTTGCGGTTGCGATCTGATGCCAAAGCACTTTTGAACACGATTGCTACAATGGCGACGGGGAGCACTACTGCCACTCCTATCGGAATTAAAATCTCTATTAAGGCGTGTGCCAAAACTACATCCATAATCTTTTGTCGTTTTTAATTGTTATACTTGTTATTTTTTATGTCACTATGTGCAGAAGCGGTGCGTTTGCTGCTTCTTTCTAAAGCGGCTTGTTTGTTGCTTCTTGCTGAACCAGTTCATTTATATAACAAGCGGCACGGGCAAAAGGTGACATTGCACGAGCAAAAATAATGAAAACGATGAAACATATATTAATCTTTATAATCTCTTCTGCTCGTCCTTGCCTGCGCCCTGTCCCTTATACCTTGAGCGTTTGCTGTTGAAGAAGTAGTTCAATTGCAGTTCTACGCCGCGTGTATAGGAGGTGCTGTTCTTGTTGCCCTCAACCCTCAGCGTGCGAATGCTCCAGCGGTCGCGCTGACCGTTGAAGATATCGTTCACATAGAGGTTGCAGGTGAGCGTTCCGTTGAGGAAGCTCTTGAACGCACGCATATTCACCGATGTGTACGACTTGTGCTCCTGCGATCCGCTGTCGTAAGCAGATACCGCAGCGCCTTGCAGAGAGAACCACAAGGTTTTGTTGATGACAAACCGGTTCATCAGACTCGCCAGGAACTGCGGCTTGCGCAACGCTGACAGATAGTCGTATCTGCGGGCGTCAAAGAACTGCTGGTCGTAGGCTAATATCAGTTGCGGCTGATAGAAACCGAACTTCGGCTGCATGACGAGCGACACTCCGAGGTTCTGCTTGTGGTCGATGTTGCGCCAGTAAGAGTAGGAAGCCGCCTGCTGCTTGTAGATATCATACATCCAGATCATGTAGTCGCTCGTATAGGTATAGTCCAGACTGAGGTTTATCCACTTCCACATCGCCATAAACTCCACCTCATGGTTGATAGCCGGCTGCAGGTCGGGGCTGCCGCTCTCGTAGGTGAAGCGGTTGTCGTACTGCTGATAGCTGCGCAACTGACTGTAAGAAGGTCGTTTCGTCTTCTTGCTGTACGCCATCTGTATCGCCCAGTCGCCCTTGCTCCATCCTACATAAGCGTTCGGGAAGAAGTCGTTGTACTCGCGGCTGACTTCCTTGTCGCGCACGCCAAATGAATAGAAGTCCGACTTCACGTGCTCGTATCTGATACCGGCACCAGCCATCCAGTTGCCGAGATTGAGTCCGTAGGTCAGAAATCCGGCGATGTTGTTCCCCTTCATCTTGTTCTCCGAATCGTCGATGTAGCCCTCGGGGTTGTGGCTTTCGGCATTCACATGCGAGCGGCTCTGCTCTGCTCCGAACGACAGTTCTCCCTTCCAGAGTACTCTCGTAGCCGCAGCCTTCCACGCCCACATCCTGCTGCTTTGGCTCGACGATGTGTTGACGGTGCGTTCCTCAAGAGTAGAGCTTTCCTCTGCGATGTGCTGTCCTTGCTCCACCTTCGAATGAAAGTACGTACCGTCGAGGTCAAGATGCCATTTACCTATCTGTCCTACATAATATATGTCGGCGTTCTGGTTGTTGCTATCGTAGTCGTATGCGGTCTTTTGGCTGACTTCGCCTTGCAGAGCATCGTTTCTGAATACGTTATAGTTGGAATTCATCGACGCGTCATACTTCAATGTCTTGTTCAGACTGACTGACATGCCGACGGAATGGTCTTTGCTGAAGTCGTAGCTTAGACTTGCCGACGGCAGGAAAGACTGGGTGCGACATGAGAACTCGCCGTGCTGAACTGTCTTTTGCTTATAGTCAGTCATATTCAGCACACTCGTGAAGTCGGTTTTCTCAGCAGAAAAATTGTTGTTGTAATAAGGATAAAGGTTCAGTTCGAAGCCTTTCTTGCGATAAGTGGCAGACACGCCTCCCGCTTCGGCAAGCTCCTTGAAGTAGCTGCCGCGAACGGGTACAAAGAAACTCATAAAGTCTTCAAGACGCTTGATGGTGGTGATGTTGATAACCGAGCCTACTCCTGCGCTATAGCGTGCGCCGGGAGTCTACTACCACTTCCTTAAGAATGTGGCTGTCGTGACAGATCACGATGTCACCCATTCGTTCGTCCTTTACGGCAAGAAACCTTGTCTCGTATCCTACGCACGACACCTTCAGCAAGCAGCTGTCTTGGTCGTACGAGATAGAGAACGTGCCGTCGTCAGCCGTCGTCACGCCATTGATGTATGTGGAATCAGCCGAAAGTAATACTACGTTCACGTAAGCTATCGGCTTTAAGCTCTCGTTGACTATACGACCTGTCGCGTTCTGTGCTTTTGCAGCGATAGCCGCCAAGCACATTACGGTTATGAATAGTGCTCTTTTCATTGTGTGATGTGTTTTACATGTTCTATTTCATTTTTATAACAAAGTTACAGAATTACTTTGTATTATAGACGAGTTTTGCAAACATTTTGATGCAGAAAATCTCTTTCGATTCTTTATATACAGCCCATGTCTGATGGCATGGGAAGATAATTCACGTATCTGTCTTCACATGCAACTAATCGCTATTTTATCCCGAATTGGGGTATCTTATTATAAAAGTTTTCGATATTTCTTCTTCATTTCTTAAATTATTACTATTTTTGCAAGGTAATTTGTAACAAACAGACTGAGTCTATTGTTTAATTACAAGAACTATATTGTCTAACTTTTAAAATTTACAGAAGAAACAGATAGAAAAACAAGAATGAAACGCTAATGGTTTTGCAATTATGAGAATTGCGACCTGTCAATGGGATTTAATCGGGGAAGACACAATTCCTCGCAATCATTAACAATGCGTTTCCGTTCTATACTTTTGATATTGAGCTTTATTGCTCTTGTTCTCTAATCATGAATACCGCCAATCATTCAACGCATGAGAACAAGTAGTAGGAAGGTTCACGCTAATAAGGCGTGGACTGTTCCTCGCTTGTTATGCGTTCAGGTCACTTGGCGGTAACCTATGATTAGACAGGCAGAGGAACGGTTACACGCCTTTTTTGTATACATAATCCTATTGACCCACAGACAGTCACTTTTTTTACTAACCAGGCACAACACGCTAAAAAAACGACACAAACCGTGCGTGCCACAAACAAAATTATGTATATGAAAAATTTAAAGTATCTGTTCTTAATGCTTTTTGCCGTACTCGCGTTCGCATCGTGCGAAGAAGAAAACGAAGACAAGGAACCAACATTCTCTACCTACTTCAAGATGAGCATAACCAACTGCGAGCGCGTAGGCGATAATCTCAAGGTCGACTTCACGATGAAGAACATATCGGGAGAAGACCTGCAGCAAGTGCAGCTCAACGGCGGCAGCGTATGGGACATGTGTGAGGACAACACCGGAAAGCAATACTATTCGGAACTTTCTATCGGCGGAAGTTGGCAGACAAGCGTGCGCACCCCGATGCGCAAGGGTGAGAGCTTTACGGGATCATTCTTAATCAAAAACTTCAACACATCTACCAAAGCCAACAGACTCAACCTTATATTCAACTGCTCATGCCAGACTCTCGAATTCGACGGACGAGGAGAGATTGACAACATTAAAATCGTCGACAACCGCATTCTGTTTGACGGCATATGCACCAACGACCTCGGACTTGAATATACGCTCAAGAACGCCACAAAGAAAATTGTAGACGGAAAGAATGTTGCCGACATCACATTCACCGTGACAAACAACACCGACCAAGACCTGTACGACTTCCAGCTCACCACCGGCGACGCAAGAGACAACAACGACGAGGAATACAACTATATGGGAATATCTCTTAATGGTTACAACTTCCAGACAGGCATTGCCACCAAGCTGCGCCAGTCGGCAACACAGCAGTACACCGTCCGCATAGAAAATGTAAAACCCAACGCCAAGACATTCAGTTTCAAACTGTTCTGCAGTGCCAACGACTATCCGTTCGGCGACTATAAAGTTGCATTCCACGATATCGCAGTAAGATAACTAAAACCATAAAACTATGAGAAAACCATTCTATCCAATCATGGCAGTTACTATTGCTGCCATGACATTGACAACCTTATCGTGCAAGAACGGCGCAAAGGAACAGCCTGCCGCCAACGTAGAGCAGGCTGACACGACAGCCGCCACCCCCACAGCTACGGCACAGCCTGAGCAGCAGCCTGAGACCGAAGCCAACAAGCCCGGCGATCGCCCGACATTCCAGCTTGTAGGCAACGTGAAGACCTGCAAGTGGAAGAACGCCGAAGCCAACGGAGAGACCGTCACCTACGCCTTCGACGAGCAGGGCAATCTGAAGTCCATCAACGGCCGCAAGGAAGACATCTCACGTAACAAGCAAGGACTGATAGAGAGCTATTCGCTCGGCGAGAACGGACTTACCAGCTTTTCGTTCACCTATGATGCCGACAGCCGTGTGAAGAAGTCATCAATGAGCGATGCCGACTCTGGCACCGACAACTACACACACAAGTACAACGCCAAGGGATTCGTCAGCTCGCGCTACTGTAAGGGCGAGATAATGGAGATGGGCGCCGACGAACCGATAACCTACGAGGAAAACGTAACCTACGACTACACCAAGGTAGACGAGCAAGGCAACTGGACCAAGCGCACGTGCCACGGTGCCACCGGACGCGACCCGTGGACAGAGACCCGCACAATAGTATATTATTAAACCAATAAAACATTGCATATGAACAAAGCAACAAAGTGCATGATGTCGGCGCTCATCGCCGCAACGGCAATGCTGTGCTCATGCGGTAACAGCGTAGACGGCTACAACTTCTCGGGCAGCGGCGTGTTGGGAAGCATACCTGAGGCACGCGCCAAGTGCTACGAAGCCTACCATTCGGAGGCTGGCAACATGAAGAAGCTAATGGAAAAGGCACAAGACAATAGCAACTCGCACGCCATCAACGTGTCAAGCGACGACTTCCTGAAGGAATTCGAAAAGATGCAGAAGCGCATACACGACAAGATTGGCGACGACACGCGCAAGGCATTGGTTGACGACATGGCAAGACTTGAGTCGGGTAAGGACTTCCCGCTTGAAGACAAGACGGGCATGAAATTCGGCGACATAAGCATTATCGCAAGAGTTGACACAGCCGACGCCATGGGTGGCTATATAACCGTAAAGCTCAAACGTAACGACAACTCGCAGCTCACTCCAGAATTGTATTATCTCGGCAAGGCTGCCGACGGAACTGTGACAGATAAAGGAAGGGCACATTTCCGCTCATACCAGAACTTGCAGTTCACAATCGGAGAGAACAACGCTTACTCACTTGACGAGACTCTTGATGACGACGACAAGTATGACAAGCAGATGCATTATCTCTTGTCGCTCGACAGCATCGCTACCATCGAGCTTGTCGACTACGCCACCTACTTCGACTACACCGACATGCGCGCAACGACAGAAGGCGTTGGTCCTGTAAAGATTGGTGCGAAGATAAGCGATATGCCCGACTCGTGCTACATATACTGCTACAAGGAAGAGATACCGGTTAACCAGCCGGATATGACCGTTTGCGAGTTCAGCGACAAAACGCACACTACCCTCTTCACCGCTATCGGCGACAGCAAGGGAAAGATAAAGAGCATCGAGGTAGAGAGACTGCCGATAAAGCTCGGCGGCAAAGTCGTAAAAACGCATCTGTTCGTAAGAGACGCTGTAGAGATACTGAAGGATGCGGCTGAATGGTCGTATGACTCGGAGTCGCAGAACGCCATAGCCTCGTTCGAGGGCGGCAAGGTGACGATAAGCTTCGGCAACCAAGTGTTCAACGAGAGCGGATGGGCTAAGTACCAGCAGCTGCAGAAAGGTGCGAAAGGCGTAAAGTTCGATTTCAACGACTTCAACGACTACGACACGTTCGAGACATACACAATCAGGGCTAAATAGCAACAAGAAAAATGAAGAAGACAGACATTATATTTTTGTCAACAATCATGTTGGCATCATCCATCTTGCCGTCTCATGTCTCGGCACAAACCGCAGACGAAGCAAAGGAGACGGCGTTGAGCTTCATGACCCGGAAAAAAGGCGGAGCAGTAAAGCTCTCCACGGTTAATATCGGCAAATCCATAGCAAAGGTAAAGGGTAAAGGCGCAACGGCTGCCGACAATGGCGGCGTGTATGCCTTCAACGCCGAGGAAGGTGGCTACTGCGTGGTGTGCGTCGGCAACGGCAACACGCAGGTGGCGGGCTATTCCGACAAGGGTTCTATCGACCCCACCAACATGCCAGACGCCATGAAGGTGTGGCTCGCACAATACCGTGAAGCCATGACAGCTACGGACGCCACTTCCGAACCGCACTGGGAGGGCAAGACGGTGGCGCCGGTGGCGCCAATGCTCAAGACACAATGGAATCAGGGCGCACCATACAACTGCAAGTGTCCGTCAGACGGCACGAAGACGGTAGTGGCTGGTTGTGTGCCCGTGGCATTGGCTCAGGTGCTCAATTACTATCATCAGGACCGCAAGGGTGACGGCAAGCTGGAGTATGCCGACGTAGAGTCAGAGACCGAATACAACATCGACTACTCTACCACCACCTACGACTGGGACAACATGCTCAGCACATACGATGGCGTAGACGCCACAAAGACACAGAAGGACGCCGTGGGCAAGCTGATATTTGAGGCTGCAGTAGCCAGCAAGGCAAAATTCGGTTACGACGAAACCAGCGCTTACCTTCCATTCGTAGCCCTCAACCGATACTACAACTATGACTGCATGTACGTGAATCGCGAACTGCATTATTATGTCGACATGTACCACAGTTCCAATTACTACATTTCTACGGACAAATGGATGAGTATGATACAGGAAGAGATGGAGGCAGGACGACCTATCATCTATTCTGCAAGCGACGTGAGCGGTACGGCAGGAACCATCTACAAACCCGCGAGAAACCACGCCTTCGTCATTGACGGCATTGACGACAAGAACTATGTACACGTCAACTGGGGATGGGGCGGCGTTGCCGACGGATATTACGACGTGGCTATACTCAACCCGGGAGGAAAATTCAATTACGAACAAGGCTATCGTTGCCAGCACTCCATGATTATCGGCATACAGCCGCGAACCACCGACTGGCAGGAGGCGTGCTATCAGCCGTTCCACGTTTGCGACTGGGCTGCTTCGCGCGGCGACGCCGTACATGCACCGCAACACAACGCTAAGGCTGCGCCGGCAAGAGCAAGCGAGAGTATTGTGACTTCGAAAAGCGCCATGTATTACTTCATGGTCACCAATACGTACGACTCGAAAAAAAGAAACATGATAACCGTTCTTGCCAATAACGGTCATATAGTGACAAATCTCACTTCCGGTGTCTACCAACTGGACATTAAGGGATGGCCGGAAATCACGCGCTACAATCTTTCAAAGAGCTTCGAAAAGGTGCCTAAAGGTGTGGCTGACGGCGTATACGAACTGCGCATGGCTTATTATGACAAGGACAACAAGCCGCAACTCTGCCCTATGCCGAAGCAACTCATACCTACCCTCGAAATCGTGAATGAAGGAACGGGCATGATAATACGTGGCTTGGAGGGAGAAGACCTTGTGAAGACTCTCACCATCGAAGATGTTACGCCTGCCAGCGAAATATACGCTGGTACACGCTTCTATCTGAACGTAAAGGCATCGGGCGTATCACAGAACACCTACCTGCAGTTCCGTAATGTGGATACCGGCAAACTTTACGGCACCAGCGGATCAAGCTCTGTATCGTTCAATTTCGTCTACAACAACTACACAGCCACAAAAGCCTTCAAGTTTGAGCCAAAGAATGTTGACAACAACTTCACCATGCCTGCCGGACGTTATCAGGTGTTGGTGCCAGAGGGACAGACTAAGGTGCTGATGGTTAAGGACATTTATATAGATGTGGCGGAGAAGCCCGACTACCCCATCCTTGACGGCACCGATCTGGTGTATGCATACGCCGGTTTAGTGATGGATAATGATGAGCTGAATTGTAAAACGTTTGAAAACGTGTATTGTTTGGACTGCTTTTCACCAAACTTGAAATACGCTAACAAAAACACGAGTCCGGTGACTCTGCGCATATACGCAGTAAACCAGGACACCAAGGAGGAGAGACTGTTGACCGTAAAAGAGAACTGGACAGCAGGCACAACTATTCCATACACCAATCGCCTGTATCCGCTTACGGGCAACTATGAGTTCAAGTGCCGCTATGTGACACCTGACGGCGAACGTGCCGGACTGATGTCACGCGACTTTTACGACAAGCCTTCTTATTGGAGATACGAGCTGAAAAACAACTTTGACGAATCCAATATGCAGCTTATCTCATGCAAGATGACGTCAAACAACGCTACCACCAGGGCGGCATACGCAGACAACACGCACTATACAGCCAATCTGCAGTTCGATCTGAAGTATCACCACGCATACGCTCGCGAGGACGGAAAGGAAATGAGCAGACATGCTGTCGTTAAGGCAATATTCTACGACAAGGAAAATGGCGAGATTGTGACAGACTCGGTAAGGCATGTGATATTGCAGCATAACGTAACGCAAACCATCACGCTTACGCCGATGCTCACGAAGAACGCCAAGTACGACGGAATGCTCTTTTTCAGTGAAGAAGACAACAATGGACAATACTATACCTTCGTGGTTACGCCTGACGAGAAAGACATCGCTGACTTTACGGTTGATCCCGAAGCATTCACAGGTATTGGCTCCGTCCGCACGTTTGACAAGGTGTTTGAGATGGGTGATACGTTGAAGGTGTACGGTCTCGACGGAGTGCTCGTCACCACTACAACCGTGACGTCCGACCTATGGCCGCGCCTGCTCTCGACGTTGCCTCAAGGCGTGTTTGTGCTGAAGTCGGGCACAAACACTATAAAGCTCAGGAATTAAAAAGAGCATCCTACTTTTGGCACACTTTTTGCGCAAACGATATTTGCACGTTTTGCCCCTTCATATCTCGCGAAAAATCAAAAACAAAATCCGTTGTCGGTTTTTCGCGAGTTTTAAGCGTGCAACGATAAACAACTGTTTTACAATGTGTTGCAAGGTTTTATTCAAAAGTGTGCAATTTTTGCTTCGGCAAAACCCAACTTTTCGTGAGACTTTACATGGTAAAAGCATAGGTTTTACTAGGTAAAGTCTCAAGAGTTACAGTGTAAAGTCTCACGAAAAGTTTGTAAAAGCTATCGTTTTACACTAAAAAGTCTCAATTTTTATTGCCTTTCGCCCTACTTTCGCCTTTTTAAACCTAAAAACGCGCCTCTCATTTCTCTAGAATGAGTTTTTTCGCTGCACTCACTTGTACAATATTTGCATGGGGTTAAGCGGATTACAAAAAAGTTTTTTTTGAGAAATTTTTCGGATAAAACGGATGCTAATATAGGAGGGTATGGCATTCCTGCCGTACCCACGCAGCCACTAACCTCCAGGGGGTGCAGCTGTCTCAGCTGCACCAACAAAGCAGACGGCATTCATTTGCCTGATTGGTGCACTTGAGACAAGTGCACCCCCTGAAAATAGCATCCGTTTAATCTGCTTGTTTATTCAACGCACCCATCGAATCCGTTTAATCAGTTTAATCCGCTGTTAAAATTTCACAGCAAGAAAATCCGATTAATCCGCTTTCAATTCATCGTACCATAACCATCTGTGTGCATCTGTGATATCCGTGGGAGAACATAGCAGCAGAAGGTTCTGTGAATTCGGCGTGTTCTGTGGGAGAATAATAATACAGAAGGCTGCGTGGAGGGTGTGTCAAAACTCTCTTATTCTAAAAAAATCACAAAGCCCTGACTTTC
>OGWZ01001086.1_pt1 | contig 27017 bp, 21 predicted proteins | sample 1576141 | NCBI WGS metagenome assembly OGWZ01 (sample SAMEA3541512, study PRJEB24748) | human gut metagenome | biome: human gut; feature: human-associated habitat; material: faeces | place: China | collected 2012
ATGTTAAATTATGTTACTACCCATCAGAGATTCCAACACCAATACGGAAGAACCATAATTATTAGAAATTTCAGCAAGTTTGCCGAATAAGACAATGCGATGCCATTCTGCAGTTTCGACTGTTTGTCCGCTTTCTGGATTGCGTCTTACCTCGTTAGTGACCATAGTCACGTGGGCTACCGCTAAACCGGTACTAGTTTGCCTTAAGATGGGCTCATCGGCGGTATTACCGATGAGTATGACTTTATTGATGCCGCGGGACATAAGAAAATTTCTCCTTAATGTGCTTTTTATTAAAGTTGATTCCGTAAAATTGCTTAAATCTTAAGTAAACTTGAAATAAGCTTTATTGAAAAAACCGCACTAAGTGCGCAATTCGGGCATTAAAAAAATATAACTTATTGAAATTTAATAAAATAAAAAATATGGAAGAGATTTTTATTCGTGGGGCGCGCACCCATAATCTGAAAAATATCAATGTCAAAATTCCGCGCAATCAGTTATGTGTGATTACCGGTTTATCCGGATCGGGTAAATCCTCCTTAGCCTTTGATACGCTCTATGCTGAAGGTCAAAGACGCTATGTGGAGTCTTTATCCGCTTATGCCCGTCAATTTCTCTCTTTAATGGATAAGCCTGATGTCGATGCTATCGACGGTCTCTCTCCAGCCATTTCCATCGAGCAAAAATCGACCTCTCACAATCCGCGCTCGACTGTAGGTACGATTACCGAGATCCATGATTATTTACGCTTGATGTGGGCGCGTATCGGTGTGGCTAAATGTCCAACTCATGGCACTATCTTAAAGGCGCAGACCATTACGCAAATGACCGATGCGGTGATGTCTCTCCCTGAAGGGGCGCGCTATATGATCCTAGCTCCCGTAGTTCGCGGCCGTAAGGGTGAATATAAGCAGTTGTTTTTAGATTTAGCGCGTGATGGTTTTATCCGTGTCCGTGTCGATGGGGAGATCTGCGATCTGTCCGATCCGCCGGATTTAGCCTTGCGGGTTAAGCACAATATCGAGATTGTAGTCGATCGCTTAAAGATTAGAGCTGATGTAAGACAGCGCGTAGCTGATTCCTTAGAGACAGCTTTAAAGTATGCTGAGGGCTTAGCTATAGTAGCGCCTATGGATGAACATCAAGCTACAGACGAATTGCTCTTTTCAAGCCATTATTCCTGCCCGCATTGCGGTTATTCCATCTCTGAATTAGAGCCGCGTAATTTTTCCTTTAATAATCCGCATGGCTCCTGCCCGCGCTGTGAGGGCTTAGGTGTTCTGATGGTCTTAGATGAAAAGCGTATTGTGCCCGATCCGCAAAAGTCCATTTTTGAAGGAGCTATTGTCGGCTGGGATCGCCGCTCGGTGTGGTATTTCCGGCAATTAGAGGCGGTGGCAGCGCATTTTAATATCGATATCCATCAAAGCTTTGCAAGTCTTAGCCGTAAGGAGCAAGAGATTTTCCTCTATGGTAGTGGCAAAGAAGCGATCCCGATGGAATTTTCCTATGCCCACGGACAGAAGGTGGAAACCTCCTATCAGCCCTTTGAAGGCGTTATTCCTAATTATGAGCGCCGCCTTAAGGAAACTGATTCAGATTATGTGCGCGATTTTATCTCAAAGCTCATGACGCCGTCTTTATGCCCAGAGTGTCATGGTGCCCGCCTAAAGAAGGAATATTGTCATGTCTTTGTTGGCGCTAAGAGTTTACCTGCTATCAATGAGTTGTCGATCATTAAAGCGCGCGATTTTTTTGAAAATTTAGCTTTAACTAAGCAAGAGCATGGGATTGCCGATCGTATCTTAAAGGAGATCAGAAATCGCTTAGGCTTTCTTATCAATGTCGGTTTAGGTTATCTCAATCTTGCGCGCAGTGCCGAGACCCTTTCAGGCGGAGAGGCACAGCGTATTCGCCTTGCAAGTCAGATTGGTTCTGGCCTTACCGGCGTTATGTATGTTTTAGATGAACCAAGTATCGGTTTACATCAACGCGATAATAGTAAGCTTATTGAGGCTTTAAAGAATTTAAGAAATCTAGGTAATTGTGTAATCGTCGTTGAACATGATGAAGATACCATGCGCAATGCTGACTTTATTTTAGATATAGGGCCTGGAGCTGGCATTCATGGTGGTAGTGTCGTAGCTTGCGGTAAGGTTTCTGATCTAGAGCAAAATAAGAATTCACTTACAGGTGATTATTTAGCTGGCCGGCGTCGTATTGAAATTCCGCAACAGCGCGTGAAGCCCACAGCTAAATTCCTTACCCTTACAGGTTGCTGTGGTAATAATCTTAAAAATATCGAGGTTAAATTCCCGGTAGGTTGTTTTATTACCGTAACTGGCGTGTCAGGCTCGGGTAAATCGACTTTGATTAACGATACCTTAGTGAGGGTGGCAGAACGCAAGCTCAATCGTGTCAGCGCTAATGAGGAACCGGCACCGTATAAGTCCATTGAGGGCTTAGAGTATTTTGATAAAATTATCTGCATCGATCAAAGCCCCATTGGCAGAACACCGCGTTCAAATCCTGCCACCTATGTCGGTCTCTTTACCGATATTCGCGATCTCTTTGCTAAGACTGCTGAGGCGCGTAAGCGTGGTTATGGGCCGGGCCGTTTTTCTTTTAATGTTAAAGGTGGTCGTTGCGAGGCCTGTCAAGGTGACGGTACCATTCGCGTCTCTATGAACTTTTTACCTGATGTTTATGTTAAATGCGAAGAATGCCAAGGACAGCGCTACAATCGCGAGACTTTAGAGGTTACCTATAAGGGTAAGAATATCTCTGAGGTCTTAAATATGAATGTAGAGACTGCTTTAGAATTCTTTGAGGCGGTGCCGGCCATTGCTAATAAACTTAGAACCTTGATGGATGTTGGTTTATCCTATATCACCCTAGGTCAGTCGGCTTTGACTTTCTCAGGTGGTGAGGCGCAGCGTATTAAACTGTCCAAGGAATTGTCGCGCCGTGGCAGTGGCAAGACCCTCTATGTCCTAGACGAGCCGACAACTGGCTTGCATTTTCAGGATGTAAAGCAATTATTAGAGGTATTATTGCGCCTGCGCGATCAGGGGAATACTGTGATCGTAATTGAGCATAATTTAGATGTAATTAAGACGGCCGATTATCTTATCGATTTAGGCCCTGAGGGCGGTAGCGGTGGTGGCGAGATCATCGCCTGCGGTACCCCTGAGGACTTAGCACAATGTAAAAAGTCCTTTACCGGACAATTTTTAAAACCTATTTTAGAACGTGGTTATTAGGAGACTTCTATGTACGAATTAAGCGAGCGCGAGTTTGAGGCTACTTTAAAGCTCAATGCCGAATACAGACAGGCAATGTTTATCAACAAGACCTTAGAGCAACAGGTGCTGTATATACTGATCCAAGAAGAAGGTCCATTTATGCTTGAGGACAATGGCCAAGAGGGCGAAGAGCAGGCTATGATTTTACCGGTATGGTGCCATGAGCGTTTTGCTGAGAGCTATTTAGAAGGCTCACAGATCCCTAATGCTAAGGTTCAGGCTGTAACCTTAGAGGTTTTCCTAAAGCAGTGGGTTCCGATGCTTAATGACAATAAGATCCTCTTAGGCTTTATGCCGGTTGTCGATGCAGAGTTTGCCGTTGATGAGCCTTCTTGCTTGGCTAAATAAGCGCTAAATTTTGAGCATAAAAAATCCACCTAAAAAAATTAGGTGGATTTTTTTTTTGAAAGCTAAATCTTATTACTTAGCAGCACGAGCGGCAGCATCGGCAATAGAGAGCTTGGTGGCAGCAGCCTTTAAGCTTTCTAAGTCGAGGTTAGACATAGCAACGAGCTCGTCCTTGGTATAAGGGAGCTGATCGACGAAGTACTTCTCGTAATCGGCATAATCCTCAGAGGAGGAAACGTAGAGGTACGGGAAGGTGATGTCTTCAAACTTACCCTCAAAGTTGGTGTAGTTGCCCTTAACTGCGTTGTAAACAGCCATGAAAGCAAATAAAGGATCGCAGTAGTGACCACCAGACTGACCGGCCATAGAGCCGTTCTTTAAGCGCTCACCTAAATCAGGTAAGAAGTCAGTAGAGACAACAGCAATCTTGCCGGTCTTGCCAGCACGCTCAACTGCAGCAACAGCACCCTGTAAAGGATCACCGCCACCACCAGCCGGGATTAAGGCGTCGAGGTTAGGGTTAGCAGCCATTAAAGCTTCAGCAGCCTTAGAACCACCCTCAGAAGAGGTACCGGCATACTGCGGCTCACTTAAGGTAGCCTTGTCATCCGGATGATCCTTGTTCCACTGCTCAACACCGGCCTTGTAACCTTCCCAACGGCCTAACCAGGTAGCATCACCTTGCTCCCAACCGATTAAACCGATGTTACGGCAACCCTTGTCGAGGAGGATCTTAACGAGGTTAGCACCGTTCTCAGGCTCGTTCTCGTGAACAGCACCGATGAAGTAAGGAGAATCGGTAGCCATCTTATAGATGTCCGGGCTTGCAGTCTTAGAAATGATACGGAAGAACTGGGCGAGATATACCTCGTTATCGTTTGCAGTCTTGATAGCAGAGGTCATTTCAGTATCAGCAGAGTTGCAGATAATGATACCTTGGCAACCGGCTGCTACTAATTGCTCAACAGAAGCGGTTACTTTCTCAGAAACGTGGGCCTGGTCAACATACTGAACCTCAACGCCTAAAGCCTCAGAGGCCTCATCGAGGATACGTTTGCAGCATGAACCTAAAACGTCGGTGGAGGACCAAATTGAAACACCGATCTTGATGTCGCTGTTGTCAATTGCTAAGGCCTGCGTGCTGAAAGCGGCCATACCGGCGGCTAAAACACTGCAAGCGATGCCTTTTGAGAACTTATTTAAAGTAAATCTCATACCAAACTTCCTTATGTAGATTTTGATGAAATTTTTTTTGGTTTAGAGCCTGATGAATGGAGTTTTTATGAACGTGTTTTTCAAGCCCTCTGGTACTAAATAATAGCGATTTTTTAATTGTAAACGTATGCATAGGTCACAAAAACAAAAACTCATTCTGAAAATAACTCAAGGTTATTTATTTTTAACTTTAAATATCAAAAAGATAATCTATAAAAAACAAAAAATAAAAAAATATTAATTTTGTAAAAAATAAGCGCTTGCTCAAAATTAGCAAATTTAAATGCAAGAACAAAAAGAGCGTCAAAATACCTCATATTATTTTATTTGTTAGGGCTTATAAAAATTTAACAAATCGCGGTTTTATCGTAAAACTGACACTTTTTTATAAATTTAGGCATTATTTTTTTTATTGCGATCATGATCAAAAAATCATGAAAATGATCCCAAAAAACGTGCGCTAGCTTGGATAATCGTAAACGTTTACGACATAACAATGGAGCTTAGCTTATTATTGGCTTGTAAGTGCGCTGTAATGACAGTGTGCGTTAACTGCAAGCTTTTTAACGTAGTTACGACACTAAAGTTATGGACGCATAAAAAATTTAGTTATTAGAGAATCAATTTTAAGTTTACATAGGGAATAGCATATGACTGGAATTAAAAATCTCTCCGGTGCTACTAAGGGCTATATAGTCTTAATAGCATTGGTATTTCTTTCCTGGCTTATTTTCAAAATCTTAACTCCGGATAATTTCGGATCTCCGAGCAATTTATTGAGTTATTTCCAGGCCAGTCTGATTGCCACAGTTGGTGCCATTGGCTTCTATTTCGTTATGGATATGGGCCTGTTCGATTTCTCTATCGGCGCTAATATCATTCTCTCAGCTATTGTCGGTTGCCAATTAGCCACTAATTTTGATTTAGGCTATGCCGGCTTAATTTTAGGGGCCATCGCCACTGGTGCTCTCGTCGGTTTATGCAACGGCTTTTTCTATGTAAAACTCCGCATTCCGTCAATGATTGTAACAGCGGGTTTAGCTTTAATTTATGAGGCTTTAGCTAACTATATCGCCGGCGGTAAAGAGATGACCTTACCCTCTGAGCTGCGTGCTTTCGGTCAGATGCCGGGCAATATCATCTTAGCCTTTGTTACCTTCATCATCGCTTATGTAGTTTTAAACTACACTAAGTTTGGTACCTACACCTATGCTATCGGTTCTAACGAGTATGTCGCTAAGAACATGGGTATTAACGTAGATAAGTTTAAGGTTTTAGCCTTCATCCTCAGTGGTGCTTTCTTCGGTGCTATGGCTGTTTTAACCATCAGCTATGGTTCTTCCATGGTGGCAGTAACCGGTATGTCTTCAATGAGCCGTAACTTCATTCCGACCATGGGCTGCTTCTTCGGTCTTGCTTTCATGAAATACGGTATTCCGTTACAGGCTATCATCTTAGGTGAGTTTATCGTCAACATTATCTTCTTCGGCTTCATTTCCTTAGGCGCTCCTACTGCTATTCAGGACGTGATCACCGGTTTAGCCTTGCTCGTCATCATCACCTTCACCACTAAGGTCACCAAGGGTGAGATTGTTAAATAAGGGGTAAAAAATGAGCGAAGTAAGATTACAAGTTAGAAATATCAGCAAGCACTTCGGTATTACCCGTGCGCTTGACAATATCTCCTTTGATATCAATAAAGGTGAGGTTCACGCCCTTATCGGTGAGAACGGCTCAGGTAAGTCCACTATGACTAATATGCTTACTGGTATTTATCCTATGGAAACTGGTAAGTTCATCTTAGACGGTGTTGAAGTTCACTCTAAAAATCAGGTTGATGCTAATAATCACGGCATTTCCATCATTGTTCAGGAATTAGGTACGCTGTCAGGTTTAACTGTTGCTGAGAATATCTTCTTAGGTCACGAAGATCGCTTCATTACTGGCGGTTTCCGTAATACTAAGGCCATGAACGCTGAGGCTAATCGTTTATTACATGAATACGGCTTTGATTATATTAAAGCTCATGTCTTAGTCGATGAGTACAACTTTGAGGATCGTAAGCTTATTGAGATTGTTAAGGCTACTTATTTCCATCCGAAGATTGTAGTTATCGATGAGACCACCACTGCCCTCTCTCAGGAAGGCCGTGAAGAGCTGTACAAGCACATGAATCGTATTCGTGATGAAGGCAATACCGTTATCTTCATTTCCCATGATTTACCGGAAATTTTAGATAAGTCCGATACCATCACCATTTTACGTGACGGTGAGTACATCGATACTGTTAAGAGTAAGGATGTAACTGAGGACGATCTGAAGCGCCTGATGGTAGGTCGTGAGGTTACCGGTAAGTATTATCGTAACGATTATGGCGAGAAGGTTTCAGATGAAGTTGTGCTTTCCGTTAAGAACGTTACTGTACCTGGCCTCATCCATGATGTCAGCTTCGATTTACACCGTGGCGAAATCTTAGGCTTTGGTGGTCTGTCTGAGTCGGGTATGCACGAGATCGGTAAAGCCATTTTCGGTGCTAGTTATGATCGTGAAGGTCAGGTAGTACTTGCAGATGGTACTGAGCTTAACGATATTCCCACTGCTATTAAGCACTCAGTAGCCTATACCTCTAAAGATCGTGATAACGAGTCTATCGTTTTAAATCAGAGTATTCGCGACAATATCGTTTTACCGTCTTTAGATGATTTAACCGTAGGTAAGACTAAGTTCCTAAGCTGGTCTAAGATCAAGAAATTTGCTGGCGAATTTGCTAAGGAAATGTCAGTGAAGATGGTCAATACCGATCAGTTCGTCTCTGAATTATCCGGTGGTAATAAGCAAAAGGTAGTCTTAGCACGTTGGATCGGTAAGGGCTCTGATATCGTGGTTTTAGATAGTCCGACCCGTGGTATCGATATTAAGGTAAAACAGGATATCTATCAGCTTATGGATCAGATGCGTAAGGACGGCAAGTCCATCATCATGATTTCCGAGGAGTTGATGGAACTTATTGGTATGTGCGACCGCATCATTATCATGAAAGACGGCGCGATTAAGGGCGAGCTCCCGCGTTCTCGTGAGCTTAATGAAAACAGCCTGATTTCCATGATGGTTTAATGGGGGAAGACGCATTATGTCAGACGCAATTACTGAAAAGAATAAAGAGCAAGAGTTAAAATCTCTGCACAGAATGAGACTAATCCGTTCACTGCTTCCGATTGTCGGTTTAGTTTTAATTTTCATTTTATTTAATTTCTTAACTCACGGCAGATTGATTAAGCACCTGCCATTGGCCATGTCACAGGTCTATGTGACCATGATTGCCTCTATGGGTGTGTTCTTCATTATGACTATGGGTGGCTTGGACTTCTCTCAAGGTTCAATCTTAGGTTTGTCCGCCATCGTCTGCTGTTATTTATCTCATTACAATATTCCGTTAGCTATTGTCGGTGGTGTAGTCACCGGTGCTCTCATCGGTGCGATTAACGGTTATTTCTATGTCAACCGCAAGATTAAATCGTTCATTGTGACTATTTGTACGATGTTCCTCTTCCGTGGCTTGATTAAGTTCTTAACCACCAACTCTCCAGTTGCAGGTTCTGCTACCTTAGTTTCTATCGATAGCACCACCTTCAAGGTTGTCTGCACTGCTATCGTTATTGCTATTGGTTATATCTTCTTCGTTTATACCAAGTTTGGTATCTACCTTAGAGCTATCGGTGCTGGTGAAAAGGCTGCCATGTTCTCTGGTATCCGTACGGATAGAGTTAAGTTCTTAGTTTATGTATTAGCAGGTGCAATTACCGGTTTTGCCGCCTTTATCAGCGCCATTAAGGTTGGTTCTGTAACTTCTTCAGGTGGTAATCAGTTAGAGACTCAGATCCTTATCGCCTTAGTTTTAGGTGGTATGCCGATTTCCGGTGGTGCTATGGCCCGTTTTGGTAACTGTGTAGTCGGTTCTTTACTCTATGTAGTCCTAAGCTCCGGCTTAACCATGATTGGCTTTACCACGCAGATGATGCAGTTAATTCAGGGTGTAATCTTCCTCATGTTCGTAGCTCTGTTTGCTGATCGTAAGTCTATCTCTGTAATCAAATAATTTAACCCCCTGCCTGCGGGCAGGGGCATCTTCACAAAAGGAATATAAGATGAATAAGTTATATTTTGTTGTAGGTTCTCAGGATCTTTATGGCGAAGAGTGCTTAAAGCAGGTTGCTGCTGATGCCGCTAAGATGACTGCTTTCTTTAACGAGCACCTAAAGGGCGTTGAAGTTGTATTATTACCAACCGTTATCAACTCTGAGACCTGCATTGAAGATATGCGTAAGGCTAGCTGTGATGATGAGTGTATCGCGGTTATGACCTGGATGCATACCTTCTCTCCGGCTAAGATGTGGATCAAGGGCTTACAGGAATTAAGAAAGCCTTTATTACATTTACACACTCAGGCTAATGAGAAGCTCCCGTACGCTACCATCGATATGGACTTCATGAACTTAAATCAGGCCGCTCACGGTGATCGCGAGTACGGTTTCATTCTCGCCCGTATGCGTATTCCTCACAAGGTTGTAGCTGGTTTCTACGAGCATGAGCACGTCATTACTGAGATTTCCAAGTTCTTAGATGTAGCTCGCGCCTTAAACTTCTCTAAGCATCTGAAGGTTGCCTCCTTTGGTAATAATATGCGTGAGGTTGCTGTTACTGACGGCGATCGCGTACAGTCTCAGATCCAGTACGGTTGGGAATGCAATTATTTCGCTATCGGTGATTTAGTTAAGGAAATCAATGCCGTTACTGAGGCTGAGATCGACACTAAGATGGCTGAGTACACCTCTAAGTACACTATGAAGACCACTAATTTAGAGGCTGTCAAAGAGCAGGCTCGTTATGAGGTGGGTTTAGAGAAATTCTTAGCTGCCCGTAACTTAGGTGCTTTTGCTGATACCTTCCAGGATTTATATGGTCTGCGTCAATTACCAGGTCTTGCCGCTCAGAATCTCATGGGCAAGGGCATTGGCTTTGGTCCTGAGGGTGATTATAAGATTTCCGCTTTCTCTGCGGTCTTAATGAAGATGGCTGAGGGTCGTCAGGGTGCTACCGGCTTTATTGAGGATTATACCTATGATTTAACTGAGGGTCAGGAATTAGAATTAGCCTCCCACATGTTAGAGGTTCCGGTAAACTTTGCAGCTACTAAGCCTGAGATCGACGTGCTGCCTTTAGGTATCGGTGGTAAGGAAGATCCGGCCCGCTTAATCTTCGACGGTGTTGAGGGTGATGGTATTCAGGTCACTATGGTTGATATGGGTACTCACTATCGCATCATCTGTGCTGATATTGAGCTCGTAAAGCAGCCTAAGCCGATGCCAAATCTGCCGGTTGCGCGCATCATGTACCGTCATAAGCCTAATTTCAATATCGGTACTGCCGCTTGGTGCTATGCAGGTGGTGCTCACCACAGCGTAGTTTCTACCGCTTTAACCCGTGAGGATATCGCTTTATTTGCCAAACTCACCGGCACTGAGTTCATCGCTATCGGCGACGATACTACCGAAGCTGATTTACAAAAACTTCTCTAATAACTTGATTGTTTTTAGGCCCCGTAATGGGGCCTTTTTTTTGAGATTAAAATGTAAAGCTTTAAAAGCTTTGACTATTCCTGATAAGGCGCTACGCCGGCTTTTTCCCATTTCTCTAAATTGCGCTCACGCAACCACATCTGATAGGCATTGACGGCATTTTGCCACAGGATATAACAGCCAGGAGCAATCGCGGCGGTAGGGGAGAGATAGGTGAGAGCTATCCACAAACCAAAGACCATATTTTTCTGACCTAAGCCTTGACCTGCGGAGATACGCTGATGTTCTAAGTGACCTAGAAGCTTGCCTAAGGAAAATTGTATGGCCGTACATAAGAGACCGACAAAGGCTAAAAGCCATAGATAAGAGGCTTCTTCTTGCGAGTTGAAGATATTAGCAAAGGTGCGGCAGGAGATAACCATGAGGGTAAAGCCCCATAGATAAAAGCCTAAATCCTTAAATTTAGTCACGATGATTTTATGTAAGGGTTTGACCCAGGCTCTGACTACAAAAGCTAAGAGCAAAGGAAGCACAATTACCGGGAAAACTTTGTGTAAAAGCACTAAGAATTGATCTAAGAACGAGCCTTGTACCACATCGGAAAATAAAGGGAAAATCAAAGGAATGGCAATAGCTGCAGTAAAGTTACTGATAAGAGTATAGGTGGTAAGGGAGGACTCATTACCGCCTAATTTGCCAGCTAATACAGCCGCAGAGGCGGCGGTAGGGGTGATAAAGCAGACGATGATGCTTTCACAGGTCAAGGTGTATTCAGAGTCGGGGTTATAAGCTATATATAAAGCTACGATGAGGCTGACACCAGCTTGAATGAGCGCTAAATAAAAATGCCAGAGTTTAGGTTTCATCTCGCGCCAACTGACTTTGCAAAAAGCGCAAAAGAGCATGATAAAGATAAGGCAAGGTAAGCCATTGTGGGCAAAGCTTTTAGCCGGAGCTTTCAGGGGATGTAAAACAGGCAGATAGTGGAAAGCAAAAAATATCAATAAACCTAAGCTGATGGAGATAAGAAGCATATAGGTTCTAAATTTTTTGATGAGCAGATTTTTATTGATTTGCATAATAGTATTGTATAAAAACGTTGGACCTGAGGATTTTTTTTCAACCTTAGTCGATGTTTGCTATATTATGGCAAATATTTCGAGGATGATAAGATGAGCAATTTTAATGCAAAAATTCACGCTTTTGAAAGCCAATTAGAGGAGTCAGCCTCCTTTGCTATCGCCGAGGCCCTCAAAAATGGTGCCGATGAGGCTGAGATCGCTATTGGTGGGGCTACCGGTCTAAATGTTTCAAGCCGTGATTGTGATATTGAAAATATCGAATTTAACCGCGATAACGGCATGGATATTACGGTTTTTTGCAATAAACGCCGGGGTAGTGCTTCGACTAATGATTTAAGTAAAGAAGCTATCAAGCAGTGTATTGTCTCAGCTATCAATATTGCCTCTTATGCCGATGAGGATCCTGATTGCGGTTTATGCGATAAAGAGTTGCAGTGTACTGAATTTCCCGATCTCAATTTGCTTTTTGAACCTGATGCCGATCCAGAAATGGCAGCTACTAAAGCTGTAGCTTTAGAAAAACAGGCGGTAGCATCTTTACCTGCAGCCATTAAGGCCTCTGATGGCGCTTCTTATTCTTCTTGCGTCTATACCAATGTCCTCGCTAACTCACAGGGTTTTTGCCATGCTAAATCAGCAAGCTCCTTCTATAAGGGCTTGACGCTCTTAGGTGAGAGCGATGGCCATATGGAGCGTGGTAGTGGTTATAGTGTCGCCAGAGAGGAAAGTGATCTCTATGCTGACGATAAGATTATCGCTGAGGCTTTAGAGCATACTTTAGGTAAACTTAAGCCTCAGAGTGTGCCTACTGGCACTTATAATGTCATCTTTACTAAGGGCGCGGCGGTTTCTTTGTGGCAGACTTTAGCAAGTGCTATAGCAGGAGGCGTTTTATATCGTAAGACTTCTTTCTTATGCGATAGCCTCAATCAAGTGATTGTGCCTGAATTTGTCTCGATTAAAGAAGATCCGACTTTAAAGAAAGCCTTTGGTTCTGCTTCCTATGATAATGAGGGGGTAGCAGTTAAGCCTTTACAAATTATCTCCTCGGGTATTTTAAAGGAGTATTTACTGTCCACCTATTCAGGACGTAAGCTCTCAATGCCCTCTAATGGCCATAGCGGGGGTATCTACAATTGGTTTATCGACTTTGGCGAAAATACTATGAGCTTTGAGCAGATGCTCGATAAGGTCGGTGAAGGCTTGGTTATCGATAGTCTCATGGGACAGGGTATCGATCTTATCAGCGGTAATTATTCCCGCGGTGCTTCTGGTTATTATTTTAAAAATGGTAAGCGTGTGCATGCGGTCTCTGAGATCACCATTGCCGGCAATCTTAAGGATATGTTCTTAAATCTTCAGGCTATGGCCACGGATATCGATCCGCGCTATAAGATTAAAACCGGCTCTCTATTATTACCCCCGATGACAGTGTCGGGAAGTTAAAAAAATCTCCTAGTCTTAGGACTAGGAGAAAATTATCTTCTAAGCTTTTTTAGTCATCGGTAGGGGCTTGGATAAGATTTTTGCCACTATTGAGAAGTCTTACATCGCGCGCGCCTAACAGCGGTTTACAAGCATTAGCTAGTTTCTGCAGTTTGACGTGATTGACGCTGATCTTATTTTCCGCATTGAGCGTAATGTATTGATGGCGCTTTAGAGTCTCACACATGATCTTAAATAAGATCGGATCGGCAAATTCCGGGGAGTTATTCGTAACCTCCCACGGCAGGCGCTTAGCATAATTGAGGCAGTTGTCGATAAAGGTCTTAACGTCAATGGTGCCATCTTCAGTATGTTCAAGCGCGGTTTCGGCGACTAGATAACGGATGAGGTTATGGTAGATACAGCGCGAGAGAATAAAGAACTCAGTATAACCATCACCTGAAACATAGATCATGTCGACATTCTTAGTGATATAGCCTTGATGCAAGAAGGTCTCTAAATACTTATCGATAAGTTCATCAAGCTTATCTTCCTCATCGGGAGCAAAGAGCTCATGGCGTAAGAAATAGAATAAAGAGCGCGCATGGGCACGTACATCTTCATGTTTGATATGGCCGTTACGCAGAATAATATTGGCAAGCAAGGCCGGTAAAGCAAAGAGATGGACAATATTATTCTGGAAATAGGTCAGCTGTAGCGATTGGCCGTGGCTTGGTCGTACAAACTTCATATCCTCACCGACATCGTAGAGCTTAAATTTATTAAGTTCTACGGCTTGTTGAATTAAGATCTCAGGAGGATCTTTCGGAATGGATTTATGGCGAGCCTCATCTACATGTAAGAGGGTGAGATAGAGATTTAAACATTTACGCAACTGTCCCATGCTCATAGCATGATCCGGGACATTCATGATCGCGAGGGCACAGAGATTGATGCCGTTGATAGTAGCGGCGTCATTGAGATTGACGATCAGGCGGCGGGCAAGCTGATTGACGGTTTCATGTAACCACTCAGGACGCTTTAAGCTGGTAGGATCGATATCATTACGCCAATTCGGGACGTTTTGATTTAAAAAGCGGGTGACGACTACAGGCTCGCCAAAGGTGACATAACCGCGGCCATAATAGCGGAAGCGCTTGAAGATACCTAAAAGCTGTTTGGCGCTTTCTTTGGCCTTTTTCTGGCCATCAAGCTCGCGCATATAGGTACCGACTTCAGAGACATGTTCATAACCTAAATAGGTCGGCACGAAAGCGATAGGACGCTCTAAGCCACGCAACTGTGCCTGAATGGTCATGGCCACCATGCCAGTTTTAGGCGGTAAAGTGCGTCCGGTACGGGAGCGACCACCTTCGATAAAGAATTCGGTGGCATAACCGCGCTCAAAGAGTAAGGACAGATATTCATTGAAGAGGGCAATATAGAAATTATCGCCCTTCATCTTGCGACGGATAAAGTAAGAACCACAGCGCTTGATAAGCTGACCTACAGGGAAGAAGTTAAGATTGTCGCCCGAGGCTACCTGCGGGATAGGCAGACCTTCATGGAAGATCACAAAGGAGAGGAGAATATAATCCATATGACTGCGATGGCAGGGAATATAGATGATTTCATGTCCTGTCTGTACCAAAGCGCGGACGCGATCGGCTCCAATAATGGTCTGACCGTGATAGATGCGATTCCACACTAAGGTAATTAAAGAATTTAAAAACTTAAGTAAGGAATAACGGGTATCGGCGACCATGACGTTATAGATAGCGCGGGCTTGATTTTGTAATTCCTCAGCGCTTTTACCAGTTTTAAGCCCCTCTTCTTCAATTGCTTTAAGAACCGCCGGACGTTTGACGAGTTCATCGATAACCATCTGTCGATTAGGCAAGGGTTTACCGATAATGGAGCGCGCCTTCTTTAAGAAGGAAAGCTTGATGACACGGTGCATCAAATGCTTTTTATTGCGGGCTTTGACGCGTTGCTTGAAGGTAAGCGCATCGATAGGATCATCGATAATGGTACAGTTATCGCGACCGGCAAAGGTCAGCATGAGGAATTTGCGTAAAGAAGGGGTAGCGGAGTTAACGCCGCGCAGGGCCTTACCCTCATAACCGGGATTGCGCGACCAAAGCACGGTAATAGGGAGGATCTGTACCTCTTGGCCTTTTTGCATAGAAAGGTCAAACCAAGAATTTAAGATAGGCGTGATATGACAGCTTTTAGCCGCTTTACTTGAAAAGAAGCCTGGGCGGCGTAAATAGCACAGACGCTTATAGGTTTTACCGTTGACCACTAGGGGCTCAAAGGGGGATGGCAAACCGAGTTTTTGCGTCAGACGCTCAATACACATGAGGTTTCCTATGGAGGAGGATACCGTCATATAGCATATGGGGCGCTTGTGATCGATTTTTATATGTTTAAGAGGCTCATAAGGAATAGGCACGCAGGTGGTGGTTAGTCGAAAGGGCCAGTAAAAAAGTGCCCGCAGTACTCTATTTAAAAGCATATCTCTTTCCCTTCTATGTGCAAATCTAATCTCATTATAGGTGCTATCTTGAAAAGCCGTTATAGCTTTGAGTTGTTTTTGCAAATAAAGACTTATTAGCCTTAGTCTACCGCTAAAGAATTGGTATTATATTCAAACTTAGATCATCACAAGCTTAAAGAAAAATGACAGAGAATATCAATGTAAAAGCAGATGAGGTGAAGGCACCTCAAACTTATCGCCGTTTGGTCATGCTCGCCGGTTTAGCCTCGGTAGCGACGGCTACTACCCTCATTGCGGTTAAGGCCATCATTTGGTTTTATAGTGGCTCAACTAGTATTTTTGCCTCACTTACCGATTCTATGTTCGATGCCTTAGCTTCCTTTATCAATTTATTGGCTTTGCGCTATTCACTCACCCCGCCTGATCGCGATCATCGTTATGGTCATTATAAGTCGCAATCTTTAGCTTCATTGGCACAGGCTGCCTTTATCGGCGGTTCAGCGGTCTTATTGATTTTGCATGGCATCAATCGCTTTGAAAATCCGCAGGTAGTGGCCCATGTAGATCTGGCTATCTATGTCAGTATTATCGCTATGGTGCTGACTTTAGCCTTAGTGCTTTTTCAGTCCTTTGTCTTCAAGCGCACTCAAAGCGAGGCTATCGGTGCCGATCGCTTCCATTATCTTTCGGATATTGTCTTAAATTTAGGCGTACTTTTAGCTTTAATTTTAAGTCAGCAAGGTTTTCTCTGGGCGGATGGTTTATTTGCCTCGCTCATCGGTCTCTTTATTTTAAAGGGGGCTTGGAGTATCGGTAGTCATGCTGTAGATACGCTTTTAGATAAATCCCTAAGTGGCCCTGAGATGCTTGAGATTACCAAGACCATTATCTCAGTGCCCGGCGTCATTTCCATGCACGATCTAAAGACCCATAGAGCCGGACCTAAGGTCTTTATTCAATGTCATGTGGTCTTGCGCGGTTGTATGAAGGTCTGTCAGGCCCATCGCCTTGTCAATGAGGTTGAAAGTAAACTTGAAAAACTCTTCCCAGAATCGGAAATTACTATCCATATGGAGCCGGATATTCCTGAAACCTATGCAGATGTGGTTTTTAAGGATTAGTGTCATAATTGAGTATAGAGAGTAAACGAGGTTTTTATGGCAGCTCCAAGTGTAAGCGTGGAACAATTTTTTGATGAGTTAAAAGCAGAGGCGCAGGAGATCTATAAAAGAGAGCCGATGTTGAGATCTTTTTTAGATCAGGCCATTTTACATAGCTCGGGTTTAGCTCATAGCTTAGGCCGTATGATTTCGCAATCGCTATCTTGTGCAGAGGTTGGAAGATCAGAGTTATTTCAGGTCTGTGCTCAGGCTTATGCTGATTGTCCCGATCTTTTAGATTGCGCGGTTAGCGATATTACCGCGGTAAAAAACCGCGATCCGGCCTCGTCATCTCTGTGTGAAATCTATTTATTTTTAAAAGGCCCTAAGGTTTTAGAGTCATGGCGTGTTTCTAATTGGTTATATAAAAAAGGGCGCCATGAATTAGCCGCTTTCATTCAAAGCCGTATTTCAAGTCAGTTTACGGTAGATATTCATCCCGCAGCCACTATTGGCCGTGGCATTATGCTTGATCATGCCTCAGGCATTGTTATCGGTGAAACGGCGGTAGTAGCTGACACTGTCTCCTTATTGCATGATGTTACCCTAGGCGGTACCGGTAAGGAACAGGGCGACCGCCATCCTAAGGTCGGTCGCGGTGTCATGATTGGAGCTGGCGCTAAAGTCTTAGGCAATATTCATATCGGCGAAGGTGCGATTGTAGGTGCAGGCTCGGTAGTCTTGCGCGATGTCCCGGCACATACTACAGTTGTAGGTGTACCGGCACGTGTAGTGGGTCGTCCGACTCAGCAGATGCCGTCCTTAGTCATGGATCAGACTTTAAGTGAAATGACCACTCCGATCGAGCCTTTATGCCCGATAATCGATGTCAAACAGGTTTAAGGATGTGTTATGCGTATTCGTGATTTGCTAAATCCACAGGCTATTTGCCTAGAGGCGACGCCTAAAAATAAGGAAGAGGCGATCAATACCCTCGTGGACATGCTGTCGCGTACGGATTGTATTTTAGATTCTAAGCTCTTTCGCGAAGGAGTATTTGCGCGTGAAGCTCAGGGCTCAACTGGTTTAGGTGAAGGTGTAGCCATTCCGCATGCTAAAAGTGCTGGAGTAGCTAAACCGGGCCTTGCGGCCATGGTGGTCCCAGCCGGTGTGGATTTTGATAGTTTAGATGGTAAAGAGGCCTATCTATTCTTCCTCATAGCCTCTCCTCAACAAGCCTCCGATGCCCATATCGATGTTTTAGCCCGTCTCTCTAGTCTGCTCATTGATGAAAATTTTAGAAAATCTCTGATTGCTTCGCATTCGGTGGAAGAATTTTTAGCTTATATAGATAAAGCCGAAGGCATTGAGATTGCCCATAAAGAAGAGGTAAAAACTCAGGAAGCTGAAGATAAGGCCCATAAAAACGAGCAACCTCATTATGATCTCGTAGCCGTTACCGCCTGCCCGGCAGGTCTATCGCATACCTATATGGCCGCTGAGGCCATTGAGCATTGTGCTAAAGAGATGGGTTTTACCATTAAGGTTGAGGCCGATGGCGCTGCCGGTAATCGCAATCGCCTCTTACCTGAGGATATTGCCAATGCTAAGGCGGTAATCGTCGCGGCTGACCGTATGGTCGAGATGGATCGTTTTATCGGAAAACCCTTAGTCCGTACCGGTGTGGTCAGTGGTATTCGCAAGCCTGATGAATTGATAGCTAAGGCTTTAGATCCTAATTGCCCGGTCTATTCACCCGGAAGCATGACCGAGAGCACCTCGTTTTCCATGCGCTTGTATCGGCATTTGATGAGTGGCCTTACCTATATCATGCCGCTTGCAGCTACGGCCGGTATTCTCTCGGCGGTGGCGCGTCAGGATATTTTAGCGTCAACTAATTTAGGTCTGTTTTTAGATAGTATCGGTTATAGTATCGGTACTTTATTATTCCCTGTATTAAGCGCCTTTATCGCTTTTTCAATTTCAGGGCGTATGGCTCTTGTGGCCGGATTTACCGGTGGTGTTATGGCCGATATGGCCGATGCCGGTGTTATCGGTGCGGTCATCAATGGCTTTGTCGGTGGTGGTGTCGCGTGTGTGTCAGCGGCCTTTGGACAGAGGTTTTTAAAGGGACATGATGCGATGTTTGCGCTTTTGGTCTATCCCTTAGTGGGAGCTATCGGTACGACAATCATTGCGCAATTTATTACTAATCTGCCGGCGTCCTTTATCAATTCGCAGATAGATTATTATCTCGTTGCCTCACCTAAGATAATTTTAGTGCTGATTGGGGCGATTTTAGGTGGCATGATGTCGGCGGATATGGGCGGACCTTGTAATAAGATAGCCTATGCCTGTGGTGTCCTCTTATTAGCCGATTGCTTACCTGAAAGTGGGCCTGGCAGTGGGATCATGGCCTCGGTGATGGCCGGAGGTATGGTGCCTCCTTTGAGTGCCGGTATTGCCGCAATGATTGCGCGTCCCCTCTTTACTCGTCATGAAAAGAATATCGCCTTTGCTACTATGATTAAGGGTTTATTCTTTATCACCGAAGGTGTCTTACCTTATTTAGTCTATGCGCCTACGCGTATGCGTATTGCCTGTATTGTAAGCTCGGCTACAGCCGGCGCAATCTCGATGTGGTATAGCTGTGGCTTATGTGCGCCGCATGGTGGTATCTTTATTATTCCTTTAGCTGAAAGACCCATTTCCTATATCACAGCGCTTGCAATAGCTACGCTCTTAGGTATAGTGCTCTTTATTTCTTTGCGTATAGGACATACGCATCATCAAGATTAGAGATGAAAAAAGCGGGAAATCCCGCTTTTTTTAATGTGGTAATTCTAAATTCTGTAAAGTCTCTTCAAGCTGACGCTTCCACGCTTGCATAGTTTCACGCAAGTGGAGGTTTTCCTGTTTGAGGTTTAAAACCTGCTGATGTAATTGCGTAAGTTCACGCTCAGAGGCCGCAAGCGACCTCTGGGTATAGGCAAGCTTTTGCGCTACCTGCTCTGACAATTGCGTGAGTTTAGCTAACTCTTCAAGCAATTGCCGGTGACGGGGGCTGAAATTATCTGTCATTAGAGAATATAACGGCTTAGATCTTCGTTTTTGACGAGAACATCTAAGTGCTTATCTACATATTCAGCATCGATAACTAAGGTAGTACCCGGATTATCAGGTGCAGTGAAGGAAATATCATCAAGGAGTTTTTCCATCAGGGTGTGTAAACGGCGAGCGCCGATATTCTCGGTAGTCTCGTTGACACGATAGGCATCTTCAGCAATACGGCGAATGGCACTGTCATCAAAGCTGATTTTGACGTTTTCAGTGGCTAGGAGGTGCTCGTATTGAACAGTGAGGCTATTGTGCGGCTCTTTGAGGATGCGCTCAAAGTCATCGACAGAGAGTGGCTGTAATTCAACCCGGATAGGCAGACGGCCTTGTAACTCCGGAATTAAATCAGAAGGCTTAGACATCTGGAAGGCACCGGAGGCAATAAAGAGAATATGATCGGTTTTGACCATACCGTATTTAGTGCTGACAGTAGAGCCTTCGATCAGAGGTAAGAGATCGCGCTGTACGCCTTGACGGGAAACATTGCCTCGATCTTGACCTTCTTGGCAGATCTTATCGATTTCGTCGATAAAGACTATGCCGTTATTTTCAGCTAAGGAGACGGCCTGAGCTTTAATATCATCAGGATTAGTCAGTTTTTGAGCTTCTTCTTCGATGATAAGCTTTAAGGCCTCAGAGATCTTCATCTTCTTTGAAGACTGACGATTAGCGCTGAGATTATCAAATAAGGACTGTAACTGATTGTTCATGTCCTCCATGGCCGGATTGCCGCCACCGATGATATTGACCATCGGGCTCTTTTCCTGCACATTGATCTCAATTTCCTTATCATCAAGCTGACCTTCACGGAGCTTTTTGCGGAATAATTGACGAGCTTGACTGGAGTTCTTCTCCTCAGCTGAGGCACTAGGAGCTGGCAGTAAAGCATCTAAAATACGCTCTTCTGCGGCATCTTCAGCCTTGACGCGATTGCGCTTGAAGGCTTCTTCACGAACCATCTTGACAGAGATTTCCATCAATTCGCGGATGATGGACTCTACATCCTTACCGACATAACCGACCTCAGTGTACTTAGTAGCTTCAACCTTAACGAAGGGGGCGTGGGCAAGCTTAGCTAAGCGGCGGGCGATTTCGGTTTTACCGACACCGGTAGGGCCAATCATTAAAATATTCTTCGGGACAACCTCAGAGCGCATATCCTTATCAAGTTGCATACGGCGCCAGCGGTTACGCAGGGCAATAGCAACAGCTTTTTTGGCACTTTTCTGGCCGATGATAAAGCGATCGAGCTCAGAGACAATTTCGCGGGGAGTAAGTTCTGTCATAATCTTTTTCTAGTATTTAATAGTTTCAATTACATGATTGCCGTTGGTGTAAACACAGATATCGGAGGCAATCTGCAGGGATTTCTTGACGATTTCTTCAGCGGAGAGATCGGTGTTTTCGCACAGAGCACGAGCGGCTGCGAGGGCATAATTGCCACCTGAACCAGTAGCGAGAATATCATCATCCATACGGACGACATCGCCAGTACCGGTAATGAGGAAGGATGCTGTTTTGTCAGCGACGATCAAAATAGCTTCAAGCTTACGCAGGGCTCTATCAGAGCGCCATAATTTAGCTAAGGTTATACAAGCGCGCTCTAAAATACCCTGATGTTCCTCAAGCTTTTGTTCAAATAAATCGAGCAGCGTAAACGCATCGGCAGTGGAGCCGGCAAAGCCTGCAATCACACGATCATGAAATACCTTTCTGACTTTGATGGCATTGCCTTTTAAAATGGTGGTCTGACCCATGGTAACCTGACCGTCGCCACCTACGGCAACGACATTGTTACGTCTTACTGAGACTATGGTGGTCATTGATTGCTCCTAGTAAATAGCGACAAGGCAAGAAGGGGTATATTGATTTAATCTCAAAGTAGAGGCTAACACCTTAGCTTCATCGCGTTTGAAAAATGGTCCGATTTTTATATAAAAGCTATCCTTATAGGGAAGCACTTGTGATTTCTTATAAATGTGGGGTGCAAGACGCTTTTTCAAGCTCAAGGCTAAAACTTCAAAGCTAAAGTTACCGCAATATACGTAATTTTCAGGTAATTTTTCTTCATTATCTGGAGCATAGGGAATATTTTCAGGCCTTAAGTTTGGGGAAAAATCACCTTCTTCAAAGCTACTAAAATCGAGGGGATTTGGCAGATAGTTAACCTTACTGTAGCGTAAGGGCAGTTTTTGCGGATCGAAAGTCCGAGGCAGGGTAATGGCGAGATCCTTTTCGTAAGGCTGCAGATTTTCATTAAAGGTTAGAGAAAGCTCACTATTGTCGTAAAGCTCATAATTGCGCAGAGGGGGAATATGATTGTCAGCATAGTGGTCAGGTAGGTAGAAATAGCTATCGCTTTTTTCTATGACTTTGACCTGATCGGCAAAGTAGGGATAACCCACTACTGTCATAAAGGATGACAATCCTAAAACAAAAATGCTGCTATTTTTAGCTATAAGTAGCCGGCGTTTTCTTTCGTCTTGGGGATTGTCAGCCTTAGGCGGAAAATATCTTTGTAAATCTACCTTAGGTAGATACCTAAGCAGGAAACTTAGCTGCTTAGGTTCAAAAAACACTATACGTAAATATAAGTGCCAGAAAAATTTATAAAGACGCTGTTTGATTACAAAGATAAAAATTTCCACTCTACATCTGTTCCATGACATTGATGCCTAAGAGGCCGAGGCCTTGCTTAAGCACCTTGGCGGTCAAATCGCAAAGCGCTAAGCGGCTGCGTTTAACCTCCTCAGGAACCTCATCCTTAAGGACCGGGCAGTGCTCGTAAAAGCGCATAAACTGATTTGACAGCTCATAAAGGTAATTACATAAAAGGTTAGGCATGCTCTTAGCGCCTACACTTTCAACCGCCTCCGGGAAGGCTAAGAGCTTGCCGGCAAGCTCTTCCTCAACACCGTCGGTGATGATGATATTACCGCTTTGAACTTTGGCCTTTCTGAAAATAGAGCAGATTCTGCTATAAGCGTACTGTAAGTACGGGGCAGTATTGCCTTCAAAGGCCAGCATTAAATCCCAGTCGAAGATATAATCGGTATTGCGATTTTTTGAGAGATCGGCATATTTAACGGCACCGATAGCGATATTATGGATGACCTGCTCGCGCTCTTTACCCTGTAAAGGTGAACCACGATCTTCAAGCATCTTTGCAACACGATTTTCAGCTTCATTTAAAAGATCGCGTAATTTAACGGTGTCACCACTTCTAGTCTTAAAGGGCTTACCATCCTTACCTAACATCATGCCAAACGGGCAGTGCTCTAATTTGACATTCTCCGGGACATAACCGGCTTTGCGGCAGATAGCCCAAGTAATCTCGTGATGCTGTTGCTGACGGGAGTCGGTGAAGTAGAGAATGCGATCGGCATGTAAGGTGTCGATACGATATTTAATGCAGGCAATATCAGTGGTGGTATAGAGATAACCGCCATCACGCTTACGGATAATATTACCTAAAGGATTACCCTCTTGATTTTTAAACTGCGGCAGATAGACAACGATAGCGCCATTATCTTCAACTGCAATGCCTCTATCGATGAGATCCTGTACGAGCACCGGTAACATATCGTTATATAAGCTCTCGCCCATGATGTCCTTGTCAGTTAAGGTTACATCTAAACGATCATAGAGTTTTTGATTTTGTTCCATGGTCATATTGACGAGTTTTTTCCACATAGTGCGGCAGTAAGGATCGCCACCTTGTAGCTTAACTACATAATTACGAGCCTTTTCGGCAAAGACGGCATCCTCGTCATAGCATTTTTTAGCCATACGATAGAAGGCTTCAAAGTCGCTCAGATCCATGCCAGAGCCCTGCTCATTTTCGGCTTTCTCTAAATAAGCGATGAGCATACCAAATTGAGTACCCCAGTCACCGATGTGATTGGCACGGATGACATTATTGCCTAAGAACTCTAAAACGCGGACGCAGGCATCACCGATTACGGTAGAGCGGATGTGGTGTACGGCCATTTCTTTGGCGACATTAGGTGCAGAATAATCGACAACGATATTGCTCTTATGTGCGCAACTTTTAACACCTAAGCGCGGATCGGCGGCCATGTTTTCTAAATTTTTGGCGATAAAGTTCTGATTGACAAAGAAATTGATAAAGCCAGGACCTGCAATTTCGACACGTGAGATGCGCTCATCTTTAGGCATATTCTCAATTAAAGCAGTGGCGACATCGCGAGGGGATTTCTTTAAGCTTTTAGCTAACATCATGGCGGCATTAGAGGCAAAATCACCATGGGCGCGATCCTTGCAGCGCTCGGTTTTGATTCTGCTTAAGATTGCAGGATCGATAGTATTTTCAGTATCAATGGCGCTGACACTTTGACAGATAAGATCGTTGATATGCTGTTTCATAAATTTTCTCCGCAAAACCGCTTAGGACGGCATAAGGCCGCATTGAGCGGCTGAGGAATGATTTTTTTTAAACTTATAAAGATATCACAAATCGCTATTAGTACATAGTGAGAGGATCGACCTCAATGGCAAAACGGGTGTCGGCGCTGAGGACGGTGGTGGCGACTAAAGCTGAGGTCATATCGAGAAAGTCAGAGAGGATCTTGCGATCGATAGCACTGACAAGGATATGGAAATGATAGCGATTTTGTCTTTTCTCCATTTTATCAGAGAGTACGGGACTTAAATTTAGATTAGGATAATGTTGGAGCTGTTTTTTTAGCTTTGAGTTAAGCTCAATTAAAAAGGCATGGGCCCGAGCGCGATCGCTGCTATTAGAGAGTAAAAAGGCCATATAGGTCAGAGGTGGTAATTGTTTATGCTCGCGTTCTTTTAGGAGATATTGAGCAATCTGCCAATATCTAATCTCAGGGGAGATGAGTTTATTGATAAGCTCATCGTCAGGATAGTGCGTTTGAATAAAGACTTCACCTTTCTTCTGTGAGCGTCCAGCGCGACCTGAGACTTGTAATAATAGCTGTGCACAATTCTCGCGTGAGCGAAAATCATCAGAAAAGAGGCTCGAATCCATATCTAAGATGCCCGCTAGGGTGACATCAGGGAAATCATGGCCCTTAGCAATCATCTGTGTGCCTAAGAGGATCAAACTTTTCTTTTTCTTAAAGCGCTCTAAATGCTCTTCAAGCTCGATTTTATTTTTAATATTGTCTCTATCGATGCGCTCAATGCCGACATCAGGATAGCGTAGCTTTAAAAAAGCCTCGATTTGTTCAGTACCAAAACCGCTTTCTAAAAGACCAGAGCTTTTATGACAGCGCGGACAATGTGAAGGCAGATGGGTGATGTATTCACAGACATGGCAACGCAAGGTCATATCACCGCGATGTACCGTCAGGGGATTGTCGCAATGTGGGCAGATAAAGATATGACCACAGTGATGGCAGACTAAATTGCGCGCGTAACCGCGACGATTTAAAAATAATAAAACCTGATTGCCCTTGACCGTTTCCTCACCGATCTTATTTTCAAGGCTCTTGCAGATACCGGCTTTAAGACCATCGCTTAAAGGCTCAGCTCTCAAATCGATAAGCTTAAAATCCGGCAATAAGGCGCCACCGGCGCGTATAGTGAGATCTAATTTTTGATAAAGACCACGCTCAAAATTAGCTACAGTTTCAAGACTTGGGGTAGCTGAGCCTAAGATTACCGGGCATTGGCATAAACGGCCACGCATGATTGCAAGTGCGCGTGCATGATAACGAAAGCCGTCAGTTTGTCTAAAGGAGCTATCATGCTCCTCATCTAAAACAATTAGACCTAAATTGGGGATGGGCGTAAATAAAGCGGTTCGGGTACCGATGAGAATACCTGAGTTACCTCTTTGCATATCGATATAGGCATCAAGGCGCTCTCTATCGGATAGGGCTGAATGCATAGAGGAGATAGGAACTCTAAAGCGGCGGTAAAATCTATCAAAGGTCTGCGGGGTTAGGGCAATTTCTGGTACAAGAACTAAGACCGCTTGTCCACGTTTTAAAACAGCTTCAATAATCTGTAGATAAACCTCAGTTTTACCCGAGCCGGTAATACCGTTGAGGACAAAGACTTTAAATTCCTGAGTTGAGCTTATGGTAGTGATAGCGTGCTTTTGCTGTACATTAGGGGGAAGAGGCTCTTCATTTAAAAGTTGAGTGTGAAAACTCTGCCATGCTTGTTTTTGCTCTTTAAGATCGATCCTCTCGACTAATTCTTTTTTGATAAGGGCATTTTCACAAGCGGCGCTGATACCGCGCTCGCGCATTTGACTTCTAAGTTTAGGTCCTGACTTTAATATAGCTAAGAGCTGTTTTTGTTTATCGGATCTTAAAGTCTCGCTATCAAAGCTTGCGCCTTTAGCGCTGAGCTTTAGACCTGGAATTTCCTCATAGGCACATTTTTTGCCATCGCGGAGAATTTTAGGCAGGGCGCTTAAATAGCATTGCCCCTTAGGATAATGATAATAGCTAGAGCCAAAATCGATCATGGAGAGCACATCTGTAGAGATAAGGCCATCCTCATCTAAAAGCTCGCAGCTTTTAATATGCTTTATATTGTCAGGAGCTCTATCTAAGACTTTAGTGATAATACCGACACTCTTTGCGCCGGCAAAATTGATGAGAACGCGGGCACCTCTAAGCTTATCTTTAGCTGTGGCTTCTACCTTATAGGTAAAATCCTGCCATAAGGGGCGGTTTACGGCTACAGCTACATAAAGATAGGCTTTTTTCTCGGTCATATTTAGATCATATAAGCTTAAGTTTCATAAAAGTTTAGAAGACTATATTAATCTGAAAGCTTAAAAAGAAAAATCCTTTTACTAAAAAAGATTAAAATAAATATATATCAATAATTTAGTGTTTTTAATGAGAGTTTTGGAGCCTTTTTAGGGAGCAAGAGGCTTTGAGAGCTTAGAAAAAAAGATTCTAAGCGTATTTATTCCTTGCAAAAGCTTATTTTATGCATTAATATATGCGCACCTTTTTTTTCCATATTATGCGTGTGGTATTCGGCGCAAGGGATTGTGGCTGAAAGCGCGACACGTAATTTGAGGTTATCATGAAAGAAAACATTCATCCTCAGTACGAGGAAGTCAATGTACGTTGCTCTTGCGGTAACACCTTCAAGATCCGTACTACTGCAGGTCACGATTTATCCTTAGACGTTTGCTCTAAGTGCCACCCTTTCTTCACTGGTAAGCAGAAGATTGTTGACACCGGTGGTCGTGTTGAGGCCTTTAAGAAGCGTTTCGGTGGTATCTCTGCTTTCGCCATCAAGCACTAATAAAGACCAATGCTTTAAAAGCCCCTACGCGGATTTTGTAAGTTTTTTATGACACGGCAATCCGCTAATATTAAAAGTCC
>OGWZ01001088.1_pt1 | contig 26997 bp, 27 predicted proteins | sample 1576141 | NCBI WGS metagenome assembly OGWZ01 (sample SAMEA3541512, study PRJEB24748) | human gut metagenome | biome: human gut; feature: human-associated habitat; material: faeces | place: China | collected 2012
AGAATTATGAACGCCTTTAAAGGCAATTCTTTGGAATGTTAAAAAATCTCTAATGGATGTTAAATTATGTTACTACTCATCAGAGGATTCCAACACCAATACGGAAGAACCATTTATTTTGATTATAAAAAATCCCTGATGAGAACATACGGTTATATTCTTCATCAGGGATTTAAACTTGTTATAGAAAAACTAAGCTATAAAGTAGAGTTGAAGGCCTTGAAGATTAACATACCAACAACGGCACCTTGATCTTCTTTACCTAAAACCTGATCACCGTAATAGACTGCGCGTCCAAATTTAGCGACCATTTTTTTTGACTCTTCAACACCTTCTGCTGCCGCTATAGCAGCTGCATTTAATGAAGCAACCATATCTGTACCTGAAGCAACGCTTGATTCAAAGGCTTTTTGTGCAGGGAAGATAGAATCAACAATGGTTCTATCACCAGGAGAAGCCTTTCCACGAGCCATTACTCCGTCGACGAATCCTTTAAAGAATAAGTTTAAAGAATTATTGTCAAGCTCAGTATTTCCCTTTACAGCTTTACCTGCGCCTAAAAAGCCACTTGCAACTAAAGTTCCCATGGTTGATGGAACCTTTTTGGAAATAGCCATGCCCATTTGTGCAGTCAATTTGCCTAAATCAGTTTCGGCAGATGCCTGTACAAACTCAGCTGCGGCAGCGAAGCCTGCTGTCATAGTTAAGCCTAAATCGCCATCACCAAATGCAGAATCCAGATCGATTAGATACTGCTTGTTTTGCTCCATTAAATTGGAACATTCTAAGATAGCTTTGATTAAATTGTCCTTAGTGAAAACCATGATGCCCTCTATAACTGATTTTGAACAATGAATGGAGTTTCATAAGGAGCTTTCAGATATGTTTTAAGCTCTTCATCTAACTTAAATAAAGAGATAGACATACCGGCCATATCCATGGAAGTGGCAAATTCGCCAATATAGTTATTGAAAATCTTTATATTTTTGCTTTCTAAAATCTCAGCGACTTTTCTGTAAACAATATAAAGTTCTTCTTTAGGAGTGGCACCTAAACCATTAATTAATACAGACACCTCATCGCCAGACTCGTACGGAAGATCCTCTAACAGAGGTTTCATCATCTGTTCGACGATTTCATCGGCAGTCTTTAAATCTTCGAGCTTAATTCCAGGTTCACCATGAATGCCCATACCGATTTCCATTTTTCCATCAGGTAAAGTAAAGTTTGCTTTACCCTTTTCAGGAATAATGCAAGGAGTGAGAGCCATTCCAACGGTACGTACGTTTTTAGTTGCTTTAATAGCTAATCTTTCAACTTCATCAATTGAAAGCATAGCTTCAGCAGCTGCACCGGCAATTTTGTAAACATAGAAAATACCAGCAACGCCACGGCGCTTATCTTCTTGTCCTTTAGGAGAAGATAAAACATCTTCACCGGCGATAACTTCACGGACTTCGATATCTTCCATTTCAGCAAGATCTTTTGCCATGCCGAAATTCATGATGTCGCCACCATAGTTACCATAGATATAGAGAACACCAGCACCGCTGTTAATTTCCTTGGTAATTTCTAAAATTTGATCGGGGCTAGGGGACTGGAAGACTCCGCCAACACCGCAACCATCTAAAAGGCCTTTACCAACATAGCCTAAGAATAAGGGTAAGTGACCAGAACCACCACCAGTAGCTAAGGCTACCTTACCAGTTTTTTTATACTTAGAAACCAAACAGCGCTTGTCGTCAGCAACATAGGTGAGCATATTTGGAGCAGACTTGTAGATGCCATCTAACATTTCATCTACATAATTCTTGGGATCATTAACTAAACGTTGCATTACCAACTCCTAAATGTTTTTGTTATGTAGTTTTGTTACTACAAAGATCAGTGTTTATAGCTTATAAGCGATTACAGGTATTTTTGCACATTAGCCCATAATTGCTCAGCATCATCTTTTTCCATTTCTAATAAAGGTCTTCTCATCAGAGCATTGTCATTAATGCCTCTTCTTCTTAAGACCTCCTTAAATACACCCATATCGCTTCCGCAACGTAATAAATCAATTACATCGCAGGCAGTACGCTGATATTTAGCGGCTTTTTCAAGGTCACCTTCTTTGTAAGCCTTATAGATTTTAACAAAAGGCTCTGGCATAGGGCCTGCAACACCAGAAACAACACCCTGAGCGCCACTAATTAATCCTGCTAAGAATAATTTATCCGGGCCAACTAATACGGAGAAATTTCCATCCTTGATTTTTAAATAATTAAGGATACGAATCATGTCAGGATAGCTGTACTTAATACCAACGATATTGCTACAAGTTTCAGCTAGTTCGGCAGCTACTGCAGGTTGAATATCATTTCCTGAGCACTGAGGAATAGAGTATAAGTACAGCGGGAAATCAGGAGATACTGAAGATGCGATGTCCTTGTAGTATTGTTTAATGGCTCTATCAGAGCAACCAAAGTAACTAGGGGTTACTGCACCAATACCGTCAGCACCAATTTCTTCGGCATGTTTGGCTAATTCACAAGCTTCAGCAGTGGTCATTGAACCCACATGAATATAGACAATAACGCGACCTGCGGCTTGTTCAACTACAGTTTTAGCAACTAATTTTCTCTCCTCGGTGGATAATAAATACATTTCACCGGTGGTGCCTAATGGATATAAGCAGTTGACACCTTTCTCAATTAAGAATTCAACCTGCTTTTTTAAGCCTTCAGTATCAACCTTTCCCTCAGTGGTAAAAGGGGTTGTCATTGCATTGATAACACCATACATAAGCTTCATTTTATTTTCCCTCTATTAGTCCTGTAATAAATGAAGAGCGAAACCGTTAAAGTCTTCTTTGATATAAGCGCAAATAATTTGGCCATTTGGAGTTCTAGTAATAGTATCTTCTATAAACTCGACACCATTGCGCTTTAAGAAATGGTAAGCGCGAGTTGCATCTCTAGTGCCGATAGCAACATGACCTCTCTCGTGATAGAAAGGTTTATGCATAACTTCTACTAGAGATCCAACAAATGTACTTACTGGATTGGGTAAAACCTCTTTAAACAGAGTCTTAGATAATCTTGATGCTAAATCTCCTGCCTCGTCGTTTGAAGAGGCATTCATACCTATATGTGCAATATGGAAGTTGAGGTATTTAGATATAGTTTCAGCAACATCGCTTGTGATTTTTTCATAGTTATCACTATGAATATCTTCATACTTAAGCATGAAGTCTCCACCAGCGGCAGCAACTTTATTAAAGCCTAAATATTCATATGCTAAAGGCTTGTCCAAATCACCTGTAGGAACAAATGTGACATCAGGGTAAGGTCCGCTTAATAAACGCATGGCCGGAACACCACCACACTGTACTGCAGGGAAGAATTTTAAGACCTTAACACCTAAGTCTAAAGCGGCTTCAACCTCTGTAGGGCTTACACAACCTGGAACAATAGGGATATTTTTGCTTACTGCAAATTTAACTACTTTAGGGTTGAAACCAGGAGAAACTAAGAATTTAGCTCCTGCATCAATAGCCTTTTGTGCCTGCTCCTCAGATAAGATTGTTCCTGCGCCAATAATAAAATCAGGCATATTAGCTGAGATTTCTTTAATGCAATCAGCTGCTACAGGAGTTCTAAACATAACTTCCATCAGAGGTAAGCCGCCAGCCTTTAAAGCCTTTGCTAAAGGTATTGCTCGCTCTAACTTATCAATATTAAGAACAGGGATCATGCCAATTTCGGCAATTTCTTTTAATACTGTCATAATTTAAACCTTCTTTTTAATGAAATGTTTTTTAATTACAGGGAAGAACAAGGTCAGTACGATTAATACTAAGAGCACTAAAGTGACTGGTCTTTGGAAGAAGATATCAATGGAACCTTGAGACATTACTAAGGCGCGTCTTAAATTTGATTCAAGCATACCTCCTAACAGTAAGCCTAAAATGAAAGGTCCCGGAGCATAACCTCCACGTTTGAAAATGAAGCCTACCAAACCAGCTGTAGCCATAATAAGTACGTCAGAGAAAGAGTTGTTTAAAGCATAGGAACCAACAACACATAGCACGGTGACAGCAGTCCAAATGGTTTGAGGTTTTGCATTTAAAATTTTAGCTGAAAGCTTAGCTGATAAGAGACCAAAAATAATGATGAAGACGTTAGCTAACAACATTAACTGCATGATTTGGATAACAAATCCAGCATCTTCAGTAAACATTTTAGGTCCTGGTTGCATGCCATACATCATGAGGGAGCCAATTAAAATAGCTGTTACAGCATCACCTGGAATACCTAAGGTTAGCATGGTAGTTAGTGCACCGCCTAAAACACCATTGTTGGCAGTACAGGAGACAGCGAAACCTTCAGCAGAGCCTTTACCATATTCTTCTGGTTTAGAAGACATTCTTTTAGCCTGACCCCAGCAGATGATGGAAGCAATATCACCGCCTGCAGCTGGAATTGCACCAATAACAGTGGATTCTGCTGCTGTAATCGCAGTTGGTTTAAAAAATTGTTTTACTTCAGACCAAGTAGGTAAGATACGACCTAATTTAGAAGAAGCGGCTTTGATAAGCTCTAAATTTTCTTTTTCTTTAGATTTTTTGTATTCGTAAATTTGATTTAAAACTTCACCTAAACCAAACATACCAATCATAACCGGCAGGAAGCTAATACCAGCTGCTAGAGAAGTAGAATCCATAGTAAAGCGTTTGACAGCTAAAATTGGATCGATTCCTACGGAAGATAGTGTTAAACCAGCGAATCCAACGGCCATACCTTTGATGACATTATTTTCTGATACAGAAATCATCATAATTAATCCAAATAGGGCTAACATGAAATACTCTGTCGGACCAAAGGTTACAGTAAAGCTAGCAATAGGGAAGGCTAGGAAAATTAAGAATAATGTACTTACCACACCGCCAAAGGCTGAATAAATAACGTTGATGCCTAAGGCTAAGCCTCCTCGACCTTGTTTGTACATAGTGTAACCGTCAAAGGTTGAGGCAATGGAAGCAGTGGTGCCTGGAGTGTTAATAAGTACTGCAGAGATGCCACCAGCAAAAATTGCGGAATTCCAAACACCTATTAACATTGCGAAACCGCAAGAAGGTTCGAACCAGAAAGTAATAGGGGTCAAAATGGCAATTGCCATAGTAGCAGAAAGACCCGGTAAAGCACCGATAATAATACCGAAAAAAACACCTGCAATATTAAAAAGTAATACATCCGGTGTAAGAATGGCTAAAAAACTACTCCACCATAAAGAAAGATCCATGGTTACTCCTTACAGCGCAAATTGAATATATAAAAGTTTTTCGAAAATGCCGTAAAGTAAAAGTACGATCACCACTGTAAAAATAAGGTTAAATACTAAAGTTCGGCCAAAGATAAAATTAAATGCTAAACATAAAATAGCTATACCTAAGAAGAAATTGATGAAGTACCAAATAGCTAAAAAAACACAGAAGGTAGCAATTAAAAGAAAGATAATTTTGAAATTGCTTCTTTGTTCGGCATCTTGGCCAAAGAAATCTACACTACCGTTTTTTACTGCATCAAAAATTACCCACAGACCAAAGAAAATAGTAAATGAGCTTGTAACTAATGGAAAGAAACCAGCTCCTGGTCCGGGTAAGCCTTTAGGAGAATCTATACCGTATTCAATTGACGGCATTAAGAATATAAGTCCAAAAATTACAAAACATAGGCCTAATAAAGGATCGCCTTTTAATTTGTCCAAAGTATATTTCCTCCTAAACTTGGATTCGTTGTAATGGCATATGGCCATAAGCCATACGCCATTTAGTGCTAATTATTTATTTAAAAGTTCAGGAATAAGTTTCTTGTACTGTTCTAACTGATCTTTTGCAAAGGCGTCCATATCAGCACCAGATAAGTAGGCATGCTCGAAGCCTCTTTCTTTTAAGAGCTTGACTAATTCAGGAGCCTGAGCGACTTTAGCTGAAGCCTCATCTAAGATCTTAACGACATCAGCCGGGGTATCTTTAGGAACAGCGAAACCACCCCAACCCATGGCAGTTACGTCATAACCCAATTCTTTGGTGGTTTTGATGTCAGGAACTACAGAGGATCTATTGTCACCGATAACAGCTAGAACCTTGAATTGACCTGCGTCAACATTGGTCTTAACTTCAGCCGGGCTTACGGCGACTGCAGTGATGTTTTTACCTAATAAAGCAGCAATGGCAGGAGCAGCACCGTCAAAAGGAACGTGATTAAATTTTACAGAGGCGGCTTTCTCTAAAGAAGCGGCAGCAACGTGCCAAATAGAGCCAGAACCAGAGTTGCCTACCATAACTTTGCCCGGGTTTTCTTTAGCATAAGCTAAGAACTCTTCAAGGGTATTCCAAGGAGCATCAGCAGATACGGTAATAGCAGCAGGAATGGTCATTACACGGCATACGAACTTAAAGTCATCGCTAGAGACGTCAGCAATACCTAAAGCAGAAATCATAGTTGATTCTACCGGCATGTACGACATGGTGTAGCCATCAGGTCTTGAAGTTTTTACAGACTCTAAGCCAACAGCGCCAGAAGCACCAGTTCTGTTAACAATGATGACTGGTTTACCTAATTGATTTTCTAATTCTTTACCATAGATACGAGCTACGGTATCAGAAGCTCCACCCGGAGCATACGGAACCACAATTTGGATCTGTTTTCTCGGGAAGTTAGGGGCTGCATTGGTGGCTGTGGTAGCAGCAAAGCAACCTAATACTGCACCAATGGCAGCGTATTTAACCATCTTTAACATTTTGCTATTAAACATGTTAATGCTCCTTATATTTATTGAGGTTAAAAATTAAATCTAATAAAGGCTTTCGCCTGAAAATCCTAATTTACGAGAAATTTCTAAAGCTGTTTCTACTAATTTAACTGCGATCATTTGCTTTTTACTTTCTGTCATAGAGTCGTAAAAAGAGGCTACAGAAATTGATGCTATAGGATTATTAAATCGATCACGGATAACTGTTCCCATGCAATACATGTTGACGCCGTCCTCTCTATCGTCAATTGCGTATTTACGGGCGCGAGTTTCTTTAGCATCTTTTAAAATTTCAACGCTAGTTGTTTTGGATAAGGGGGTATTTACAGGATAAGGTTCATCGCCTAGTAAAGATAAGATTTTGTCATCAGAATGAGCATACAAAATTGCTTTGCCTAAGCTAGTAGTATGTAAATTTCTTCTGCTACCTAATTTGGCTTGGGCTTTGAATATGGAATGATCTTCGGCTCTATCTATATAAACAATTTTGCCATGATCCTCAACGCCTAAAAAAACAGTTACCTCCGGTAATGCGATTTAATCCCTGAATATATGGTCTTGCAATATCATGAACACCGGTATCAGATATTGCACAACTGCCAATTTCAAAAGCTAATAAACTTAATCCATAAGTTTTTTTATTTTGATCTTTAACTTCTAAAATGCCTTTGTAGACAAGAGTTTTAACTAATTCAAAAGCTGAACTTTTAGGGAGATTCAATAATTCAGCAATATCTTTTAATGAAAGATATTTATCTGTATTAACAAATAGTACTAACAAATCAATGGTACGAGCCACAGATTTTACTAACTTAACTTCATGAGACTGGTCGCATTCTTGAATTTCAAGACTCATAATACAGAACTACCTTTAAATTTATGACAAATAATTTTATTTAATTCATCATTCTGTATTGAACATAGCACAGAATAATCAACAAGCTAATTGTATTTAAACTAAGCTGTAAATATTGCAGACCTGTTCACATAAGGTGTTCGCAATACCGAACTATTTGTATATATGAACTGTATTTCACATATACGAATAAATAAAAGGTGACAGTAATCACTCTTTTTCTTTAAAAATAAGGAAATTTGATCAAGTATTTTTTTTAGATAACAAGGATAGGAAATTTATGTGTATAAGGTCTTTAGATTAAGTGAGATTGTCATACCATACTCTCAATAAAGCCTTTATCTAAAGAAGAATTAGCGGATTTATTTAAATAGACACAAAAGGAGCGTAAAGCTCCTTTTGCATTTAAGGCCTTAGCCTAAGAAAGGATTGTGATGACGTTCATAGCCTATGGTGCTGTCCTCACCGTGACCGCTGAGAACGCGAGTTTCATCTGGAAGTTGCATGAGCTTTGAATGCACGGAGTCGATCAGGGCCTCATAACTGCCACCGGGGAAATCGGTTCTGCCGATGGAGCCACTAAAGAGAGTATCTCCGGTAAGTACAAAGCTAAAGCTCTCGCAGTAGAAGCATACGCCACCTGGGGTATGACCGGGTGTTTTCAGCACCATGAAGGTGAGATTAGGTATAGGGGTAATCTTTTCACCATCATAGACATCTTTAAAGTCAAAACTCTCTACAGAGGGTAAGCCTAACATCATAGATTGTTCGGAAATGCCTTCAATGAGGGCTTTATCCTCAATGGCAGGACCTATGATCTGAGCTTTAGTGTCCTGAGCTAATTGAGCTACGGCACCGATATGATCAAGATGGCCGTGGGTGAGTAAGATAGTGGTCACCTTAAGCTCATGTGCTTCAAGTTCCTTTTTAATGTGCTCAAAGTCCCCACCAGGATCGACGACTAGGGCCTGCTTTGAGGCTTCATCGTAGATGATACGGCAGTTCTGACCATAAGCTGTCACATTAAGCTGTAGAAGTTTAATCACAAAGCCTCCTTATAAAACAGCGATTTCAAGACCCTTTAGATAGAAAGTTTCAGGGCAAGGCAGTGAGACTACATGATCATCATCTTGACGTAAGGTGGTGATGATACGACCCTCAACCTCGGCCTCTAAAGCTGCGTCGGCAATAATCTTTTGGAATAAGGCACTGTCCATGAGACCTGAGCAGGAGAAGGTTAAAAGACGACCTCCTGAAGCTACAAGTTTTAAGCCTAAGCGATTGATATCTTGATAGCCACGGCACGCACGCTTTAAATTAGCGGCGCTTTCGGCAAATTTAGGTGGATCAAGAATGACTAAATCATACTTAACGCCGTTTTCAACCTGCTTTCTTAAAAATTCAAAGACATCTTCTTTAATAAAGTGGCAACGACCTGGATCTAAATGATTGAAGGCCACACCAGTTTTAGCGGCATTAAGGGCTAAAGAGGACACATCGACATTATCGACAGATTTAGCACCACCCTTAAGGGCCCAAAGACCAAAGCCTCCGGTATAGGAGAAGCAGTTTAAGACGCGAGCGCCTTTAGATAAGGTACTAGCATGATAACGGCTCTGTCTTTGATCAAGATAAGCTCCGGTTTTATGGCCGTTTTTAATATCCACAGGCATAAAGATGGCATCATTTTCCTTGACGTATAAAACATCAGGAGGCTCTACACCATAGATGACACCACAGCGCTTAGCTAAACCTTCTTTAAGACGGGATTTAGTATCAGATCTCTCATAAATTGAGCACTCAGGATAGAGCTCTCTTAAGGCGGCAATAATGGCCTTATGGAAACGCTCCATGCCACAAGAAGAAATAGAGATCACTAAAAATTCATTGTATTTGTCGACAATGAGGCCTGGTAGAAGATCACCTTCTGAGGAGACAAGGCGAACACCGTCATTTCCACGAGCGATGAGACTCTCACGCAGAGCTTTAGCTTTAAAAATACGCTCATAGATGAGAGCGTCATCGATTTTAACTTTTTCATCAAAGGATAAAGCTCTCACACGGATCTGCGATTTGGGGCTATATAAGCCATAGCATAAAAATTCCCCGGCGTGGGATCTGACAGTGACAATACTGCCACCTTTGAGATTTTCATCCTCATGGGCAATAGCCTTAGAGAAGATCCACGGATGATGGCGCAACAGGGACTTTTCACGACCCTCTTGTAAAGTAATAGTAGCTTGCATATTTTTCCTAAATTTTGCGGTTCTTCTTATTCTAAAGGTTAAGTCCTAAACGTTTAAGCAAAACTTAGCTTTTTTTATGAATTTTTTCGTAAATGTTTCAAATTTAAAAAAGTTTTAATGCTGATTATGAGGAGTCTGGGAGTGTAAATGCATAATATACAGAGTAAACAAATATTGTAAGTTTTAAGTTAAATGCCTTATAAAAGGGCAATTTTAACTTGGATAAAAATATTTAAAGTCTTTGTTTTCTAAAGATATTCTTTAATTTAAGCTTTGCGTATATACTCAGTCCTTCGCCACTTTTATTATTTAGTTGAATTCTAAGTTTTATCTAATTTAGTAAAACCATAATATAAATAAAATTCTAATAAAAGCCTAAAAGAGGATGTGGAGGATTTATATGGCTAGAAGTAAAAAAAGGTTTATCACTTATACAATTTTGCTATTAATTTTGGTAGCTGCTGTAGGTTATGGCATTTATGATTACTTCAAGCCCCAAGCTCCTAGCTATATGACCGTCCATTCAGAAAAACGCGATATCAATAAGCAAGTCTTTGCTACCGGTGTGATTTCAGGTATGACTGAGGTTGATGTCGGTGCGCAGGTATCAGGTCAGATTTTAAAGCTTCATGTAGAGACGGGAGATGAGGTCAAGCAAGGTGATTTACTCTGTGAAATCGATCCGAGTACCCAAGAGACAGCCTTAAAGAAGGCTAATGCCAAGCTTTTAAGTATCAATGCGCAAATTAAAGCTAAACAAGCTGAGATTAAGAAATTACAGCTTGAATATGAGCGTCAGCGTAATTTAAGAAAAGCTAATGCCTCTTCAAAGCAAGATTTTGAAGCTGCCGAGGCTTCTTTAACTATAGCTAAAGCTGAATTAGAAGAACTCAATTCCTCCTATGCACAAGGTCAATTAGATGTAGATGATGCTAAGACTAATTTAGGCTATACCAAGATCTTAGCTCCAATTGACGGTACCGTGTATGCGACAGTAGTCTCCGAAGGTCAGACCGTTAACGCCAATCAAACCACGCCTACTATCTTAAGATTAGCCACCATGGATCATATGAAGGTGGAAACTGAGATTTCTGAGGCGGATGTCGTCAATGTCGCGCCGGGCATGGAATGCACCTTTACTGTTTTAGGTCTACCGCATCGCAATTTCACCGGTGTCTTAGGGCGTATTGCTCCAGCCCCGTCATCTTATGAAAGCTCTTCAAACTCCAATTCTTCATCAGGCTCCTCATCTTCATCTGAGGCTATTTATTACAACTCTGATATTGAAGTTGAAAATTTAGATCGCGTCTTACGTATCGATATGACCGCTGATGTCGTCATCAATGTAGTATCAAAAAAGCAGGTACAAGCTTTAGCTATTACCGCTTTGAGATCTGAAGGCAATGATAGTGCGACAGTCTATGTTTTAGAAAACGGTAAGGTGGTAGAAAAAGAACTTAAGGTTGGCATTCGCGATTCACAGTATGTAGAGATTGTTTCAGGTTTAAGCCCTGAGGATAAAGTCGTCATTGGCGATGATGTTAAAACCGCTGAGAGTGAGGCTTTAAGCAATACTAGACGCAGAGGACCCTTCTAATGGCTGAGACTTTATTAAAGCTCTCCGGTATTAGACGGAGTTTTGGGCAAGGCGCCTCGGCGGTCGAGGTTTTGCATGGTATTGATTTAGAAATCAATAAAGGCGAGCTGGTAGCCATTATTGGACCTTCAGGCTCGGGTAAATCGACGCTTATGAATATCATCGGCTGCCTTGATACCCCGACAGCTGGTAGTTATGAGGTTGCAGGTCATAATACTTTTAATCTCAGTGCCGATGAATTAGCTAGTTTACGTCGCGATTTCTTTGGTTTTATCTTTCAGCGCTATCACCTTTTAGGTCATCTTGATGCTAAAGAAAACGTACAGGTGCCGTCTATCTATTCAGGTTATAAAAAATCACGGCGTGAGGCCCGCTCTATTGAGCTTTTAGAGCGTTTAGGCTTAGGGGAGAGAGTTGCTTATAAACCTTCACAATTATCAGGAGGTCAACAGCAGCGCGTCTCTATTGCTAGAGCCCTCATGAACGGAGGTCAGATTATTCTTGCCGATGAGCCTACCGGTGCTTTAGATAGTAAAAGTGGCGCTGAGGTGATGAAGATTTTAGAAGATCTGAATGCGCAGGGTCATACCGTAATTTTGGTAACTCACGATCCGCGTATTGCCGCTCATGCACGGCGTGTTATAACCATTAAAGATGGCTTGATTGAAAGCGATACTATCAATGATAAGGTCAAAGTTCAAGCACAGATACAAGATGAGACCTTAGTTATTAAAAATAATTGGTCAACCTCATTGGGGGCCTATTGTGATCGCTTTAAAGAGGCCTATGTGATGGCAGTGCGCGCTATGATCTCAAATCGCATGCGTACGCTCTTGACTATGTTAGGCATTATTATCGGTATTATGGCGGTAGTTTCGGTCGTAGCTTTAGCTCGTGGAGCTTCTGATAAAGTCATTGAGAATATCTCTTCAATGGGTACTAATACTATTACCGTTATGCCCGGTGAGCGTATGGGTGATGTGAGATCGGGGCGTGTACGTACCCTTAAGGTCAACGATCTGACGGCTATTCAAGGTCAGCCCTTTGTGGACTCAGCCTCGCCTACCATTCAAACTTCAGTACTCCTGCGTCATAGCAATATTGAAAATAATGCTACCGTTTATGGGGTTAATAATGAGTATCTGCGGGTGTATGGCATGAATGTGGCTAAGGGGCGCTTGTTTAATGAAACTGAAGCGACTACTAATCCGCAAATCTGTGTTATCGATGCTAATACCGCTAAGACCTTATTTCCTAATACTAATCCCTTAGGGCAAAGGCTCTTAGTCAATGATATGCCAGTGCAAGTTATAGGTGTGCTTGAAGATAAGGAGGTAGCCTTTAGACCGCGTGATGCTCTATATGTCTATATGCCCTATAGTACCTTGATGTCACGCCTTATCAATCAAAATTATCTCTCCTCCATCATTGTGCGTGTCGCTGATGGCTTTGCCCCAGCGGTAGCTGAGAAGAGTATTACTGCATTATTGCAAGCTCGTCATGGTCGCAAGGACTTCTTTATTCAATCCTCTGACACGATTATGAAGTCTATAAGTCAGACTACCGGTACTTTTACCTTGCTTATTTCAGCCATTGCCGTGATCTCCTTGATTGTTGGCGGTATTGGTGTAATGAATATTATGCTAGTATCAGTGACGGAACGCACCCGGGAAATTGGTATACGTATGGCGGTAGGAGCGCGTCAAAGTGATATCATGACACAGTTTTTGATCGAATCTATCACCGTCTGTATCATTGGCGGTCTGATGGGTGTAGTCTTTTCAGTAGGCTTAGGCTGGATTTTAGGTATGGTTATGCCATCGATACCATTATCCTTCTCGGCAGTGTCGATCTTAGTGGCGGTTTTAACCTCTTCGATCATAGGCGTGGTTTTTGGTTTTATGCCGGCCCGCTCAGCTGCAAGATTAAATCCGATTGAAGCTTTAGCTCGCGAATAATTCATAATTTTAACTAAGGGGTATGTAATGTTTCAAAGTGCAAGTGTTAAGGCCTTAGAGAATTTAAGAGTACAAGATGAACTTGTCGATATTTTCTGTAATTTAGTCGCTTTTGATACCAAAGCCGATCCGGCCTCTAATACTGTACCGTCAACAACAGGCCAGCTGAAGCTTGCCGCTTATTTAAAGGAACTTTTAGAGTCCTATGGTTATGAAACCTCAATTGATGATAAAGGTGTAGTTAAGACCTATGTTGAGGCTTCAGAAGGCTATGAAAACTGCAAGGGCTTATGCTTATTAGCCCATTTAGATACTGCTCCTGATGCCTCAGGTGCTAATGTCAGCCCGCGTTTAATTGAAAACTTCCAAGCCGACGGCATTTTATTAGATAGTGGCTTAGTTACCGATATTAAGCTGTGCCCGCGTCTTTTTGATCACAAAGGCGATGACATTATTGTTACCGACGGTACTACCCTTTTAGGAGCTGATGATAAAGCTGGTGTAGCTGTCATCGTTAAACTCTTAAAGACTCTCAAAGAGCAAGCTGAAATCAAGCACGGTCCTTTATGTGCCGTCTTTACTGTCGATGAGGAATTAGGTACTTCTACCTCCCACATAAATCCTGAGGATTTTAAATGCGATTATGGCATTACCATCGATGGTTGTAATGTAGGTGAGCTTGATGTTGCCACCTTCAATGCCTCTAAAGCTCATGTTGAATTTAGAGGTGTCAGCGTCCACACGGCAGTTGCCTATAAGGCTTTAGTCAATGCTACTGCTTTATTAGCTAAATTTATGGCCTTAATCCCTGAAGGTCAAAAACCTGAGACTACCCGTGAGGCTGAAGGCTTCTATCATATCCACAATATCGCAGGACAAGTTGAGCAGGCTCATTTAGATATGATTATCCGCGACTTTGATGCTGAAGGCCTTAAAGCACGTGAGGCTTATATTCAAGAATGTGTAGCCTTTATCAATAAGCAAGTAGGCTTTGAGGCCTGCAAGGTGAAGATTACACCGCAATATCGTAATTTAGCTGAAGCATTAAAGGCTAATCCTGAGATTTTGGATTTATGTCATAAGGCCTTTGAAGATGTCGGACTTAGCGTAGTTGAAAACTACGTTCGCGGTGGTACTGATGGTTCTAACCTCTCCTATAGAGGCCTGCCGTGTCCGAATATCTTTACCGGTGCTTTAAATTGTCACGGCCCTTATGAATGTCTGCCGGTTAAGGCTTTCCATAAGTCCTATGCCGTAGCTGAGGCTTTAGTTAAGAGAATGGCCACCACTCATAAATAAGAGATAAAAACATGGCAAGAGTATTAGTAACTGGCGCCCATGGTCAGCTGGGCATGGAATTAGGTATTGAGCTTTTAACTCAGGGCTTTGAGGTAATTAAGGCCGATCATGAGCTTTTGGATATTACCAATGAGTTTGAGGTCAAAAGTGTTATTGCTGATTTAAAGCCTGATGCCATTATCAATGCCGCAGCTTATACCGCTGTGGATTTAGCTGAAACTGAAGAGGAGAAAGCCTATGCTGTAAATGCTTTAGGCTCTAAATATTTAGCTTTAGCTTCCAAGAATTTGGATATTCCGCTTATCCATGTTTCCACCGATTATGTCTTCTCTAAGGTTACAGGCGCAAGCCATACTGAAGATGAGGAAACCTTTTGTGAAGGGGTGTATGCACAAACTAAGCTTGATGGTGAGAACTTAATTCAGGAAAACTGCTCAAAGTATTTAATAGTCCGTACCTCCTGGGTCTTCGGGCGCTTTGGCCGTAACTTTGTTAAGGCAATTTTCAATAAGGCTAAGACTACTGATACTCTCTGTGTAGTTGCAGATGAATTAGGCAATCCCACCCCAGCTCGCGGTTTAGCTGTGGGCCTTGTGCGCATGCTTAAAGATTGTCTACAGGATGGTTTTGATAAATACGGTCTTTATCATTTTTCAGGACAGCCGGCTTTAAATCGTTATGAGTTTGCCCTTGAAATTATCAAGATCGCCTCCGAGCTTAAGCTTTTAGATCATGAAGTTAAAGTTCAGGCGATAAAAAAGGCTGATTTAAATTTAAAGGCTAAGCGCCCTGATGACAGTCGCTTAAATTGCGATAAAGTCGTTAAGACCTTTAATTTAGAGCTGCCTTTATGGCGTGATTATATTGAGGAAACTATATGCTAAAGCAATTGAGTGTGCTCAGCTGTGCTTTGATGCTATGCTCTTGTACCTCTTATCTAAGTGATTATGAGCGTCAGGATATGCCTTATGTAAGCTCCTATGCAGGAGCCAAGGCTTATACAGGCAGTGTGATTAGCGAAAATTTCTGGCAAAGCTTTCAGGATCACAAGCTCGATGCGCTGATGACTCAGGCTTTACTCAATAATTATGATATGCGCACCGCGGCTGTCAATGTGCAAAAGGCGCTCTTAGCTGTAGATATCAGTGGTACAAGCCGTCATCCGACTGCTAATGCCTCCATTGGTACTACCGCTCAAAGAGCCTTGGATTATCACGACTCCACGCAAAAAAAGAGCTCTACTTCCTTAGGTTTTTCCTATCAAGTAGATCTCTTTGGCAAGATTGAGGCGCAAAATCTGCAGGCTGTAGAGGCCTTTAATGCTACAGCCTATGATTATTGGGCTATGCGTTTAACCATCATCAATTCCTTATCAGAAGCTTATTGGCAATATGCCTATGCTAAAGAGGCAGTTAAGCTTGCAACTGAGGATTTAGCTGATTCGCAAAAGCGCTTGAGCCTTGTGCAGAGCATGTTTAGTGCAGGAGCTGCAAGTGAGGTTGATGTATCCGATGCTAATATCAATCATATTAAAGTCGAGCGTACTTTAGAGGCGAAGCACTTAGAGCTAAAGAAAGCACGTACGGCTTTAGCCACTCTTTTAGGTACCACCGCCGATCATGATTTTGAGGTAGGTGCTTTAGATGATGCCAAAATTCCAAGCTTTAGCTTAGATATTCCGGCTAAACTCTTAGCTCGCCGTCCCGATCTTATGGCAAAAGAAGCTACCTTAAAGAAGTATTATGCCGCCTACGATGAGGCTAAACTCTCATGGTTCCCGGATTTTACCCTCTCAACTACTTTATCTTTAGGCGCAGCTACCTTTGGTAGATTCTTATCTGATCCTATAGGTGCCTTAGGCGCTGCCATTACTTTGCCGTTTTTAAACTTCAATCAGTTAATCTACGAGCAAAAGTCTGCCCTTAAAGATGTAGAAATTGCCGATTTAGATTTCGTCTCTACCTATATTAAAGCGGTACAGGAAGTCTATGATGCCGTAAGCTCTATTGATTATTATCGTAAGGAAGTAATCAATACTAAGGCTCAGTACGATTTAGCCTCTCGCAGTTACGATCTCTATCAGGTGCGCTATAGCTCAGGCTTAGTCTCGCTTAAAGACTTTTTAGATGCCGCCGATGCTAAACGCTCCTCGCGTTTAAGTCATTTAGAAGCTAAGCGTAATAATCTGCAAGCGACTATGGCTTTAATGATAGCTTTAGGCGGTGATACGGAAATTAAGACTGCTGATAATCAATAAGAACATAAAGGAAGGCCTCAAAACCTTCCTTTTTAAATACTAGAAGAGCCTGTTTTTAGAGCTAAAAAAGCCGCCTTTTAGAGGCGGCCTTTAAATTAGTGTTGAGCTTTAAGCGTACATTGCTCAACGCCGTATTTAGTGGCGCAATAATCGATAAGTTGTTTTTCTAAAGACGGCGCATCATAGCGGTATTTTTCCGAACTTAAAGAGGCCTGTACATCGATAACTAAGGCTAGAGCTACAGCTAAGACAATAAAAGCCTTTCTAATGTAAGGGGTTCTCTCGATAATCTCGAGTACCGGGATGAGGCAGAAGACAAACATAATGATGATCTGCCAATAATTGAGTACTAAGGTAGCGGCACCGGCGGCAATTAAAGTTGCGCCTAAGCCGCATAAACTAAGCTCACGTCCAAAGTTTTGCTCGCGGCTTTCACCTCTGAATTTATATAAAACCTTATAGTTAAAGTAGGCAACAGCTAAAGCGGTAATACCACCTAAGACATTGACGACAATATTATAGCCAACAGCTAAAAGACCCTGTGGATCTTGTAATAAGGCATTGTGGGTTAAAGAGAGGGAGCCTAAACGGATCCAATACAGCACCGCCTTAAGTAAGGGATAGACGTGTACTAAGCCATAACCTAAGTAACGCTCGTTTTTATAGGCTGCAGGTGAGGTATTAACAAAACCTACCTCTAAGACTTCCTGAAAATAGGGAATGAGGCTTACTAAAACGATGACCACACCAAAGATTAAGCCTAAATAGCTAACCTTAATACTGCGTCTTAACCATAAAAGACCGCACAGAGCTAATAATACCGGCCAGCTAAAGTGGAATTGTAAGGACCAACCTATACCTAAAACGGCTAAGGCTGAGAAGAAAAAGCGCTTTTTATAGCTAAGACTTGATTGACCACGACCTAAATCACAGCGCAGATGCACAAGTGCATTGAGTACTAAGGTAGCACCTAAGCAGAGATAAGAGGGATTATAGCTAATAGATTCAAATAAGAACCACGGATTTAAAAAGAAGATGGCGGCAGCGTAGGTGACAGTACGGGGACTGTAGAGTTTACTTACGGCATTGAGGAATAATAAGCCGGAGATGATCTTAATGATGGTCAAAAGTATCATAGGCGACCATAAAGAAAAATAGATCTTTAAAGGAAAACCTATGATAAATGAAGATAAGGAGCCGGGCACATTAGAAGTTGTTGAGGCTTCATTACCGTGGGGAATATAGATATTGTCAAAGACCGCGACGATGCCACGCTCGAACATCTGTCCTTGATCGTAATGCGGTAATTGATTGAGTTGGAAAAAAGTACAAAAAGCTACAGAGATAATGATGCATAGCAAAATTATCAGTCTTTGTTGAGAAGAAAGAGAATTATTGTGCATAGTAAAAATCGCTTAAAACTTAAGATGCTTAAGATTATCAAAAAAAGGTGGATATATAAAGGCAGAGCTTTAGCACTTTTTGCTAAAATTCAAGCAAATGATTTGGAGAAAATACAATGGAATATAAACTTGCCTCGTGGAATGTTAATGGTATTCGCGCTGTTTGTGCCAAAGAAGATTGGCAGTGGTTTGAAAATACCCAATATGATGTCATAGGTCTTCAAGAGACTAAGGCCTCAGTTGAGCAATTGCCTGAAAGTCTTGTCAATAAAGAGGGCTTTCACTCCTATTTTTGCTCATCAGTAGTCAAAAAAGGTTATTCAGGTACTGCCGTCTATTCTAAATTTGAGCCATTAAACGTCGAGCTTGAATTACCAGATCCGGCTTTTCAGGGTGAAGGCCGCATTGTGCATTTAGAGTTTGAGCATTTTCATTTCTTCAATGGCTATTTCCCTAACGGTGGCGGTGAGGTTTTAGATGAAAATGGCAAGCCTACAGGTGAGTTTAAACGCGTGCCGTATAAGATGGGCTTTTTTGAGTGCTTTTTAAATTATGCCAAAGAGCTTGAAAAGACTAAGCCTATTGTTGTCTGTGGCGATTTTAATATTGCACATCGTCCCATCGATTTAGCTCGTCCTAAGACTAATGAAAAGAATACAGGCTTTTTACCTATTGAGCGTGAGTTCTTTGAGAAGATGCTCAATTCAGGTTTTGTCGATACTTTCCGTCAGGTTCATGGCGATAAGCCTGAGTGTTATAGCTGGTGGTCGTATAAAACTCGAGCCCGTGCTCGCAATATTGGATGGAGAATTGACTACTTTTTAACCTCCAAATCCTTAGTGCCCAATATTGTCGATGCCACCATTGAGTCGCAAATTATGGGTTCAGACCACTGTCCGGTGACCCTCACTTTGCGGTTTTGATTAAAAATTGTGCAAAATTTGGTCTAAAGGGCCTGAATTCATATAAATTGCGTTAGCTCTTGTAAGTTGTGTCAAAGCGTTTATATAATGAAGGAAAGTTAGACAGCTTTTGTTGTTACAGAGAAGGCCTAAGGTCACGCTTGGGCTTTAATTTTTTTTATAAGGTGATAATCGTGAATAATATCAAAATACGCTTGCGAGATATAAATCCTCCGGCTTCAGTGTTCAAAGGCAAGACTTTAGCAAATGACACTATTCGATACTATTGGCGATTTTATTCTTTCTATAAGTAAGGCGGTTATATGACTATTGATAAAAATTTGATTCTCACGCCGCCTAATGAAGCGGGGCGTGGAATCGTAGATACGAGAATTAGTGAAATGTATCAGGTTCTTCCTCCGATCGCGGTAATTGAAAAATTCCCGACGACTGAATTTACTACACAGTTGGTTTCTCAGACCAGACGTGATATCCATAATATTGAGCAGGGTTTAGATGATCGTTTAATTGTTATTGCTGGTCCTTGCTCTATTCATGACACCAATGCTGCGATTGATTATGCCAATCGTCTCATGAAGTTACGTCAGAAGTATGCTGACACTTTATTGGTGATCATGCGTGTATACTTTGAAAAGCCCCGTACCACCGTAGGTTGGAAGGGTCTTATCAATGATCCGGGTTTAGATGACTCTCATGACATCAACCGTGGTCTGCGCATTTCCAGAAAGCTTTTATGCGACATCAATAGCTTAGGTATGCCGGCTGCTACTGAGTTCTTAGATCCGATCACCGTTCAGTACATCGACGAGTTCATCTCTTGGGGTGCTATCGGTGCTCGTACCACTGAGTCGCAGTTACACCGTCAGTTATCCTCTGGTATGTCCTGCCCGGTAGGCTTTAAGAATGCAACTGATGGCTCTGTCAAGATTGCCATCGATGCTGTTATCGCCGCTGAGAATGAGCACACCTTCATGTCCGTTACTAAGATGGGTCATGTAGCTATTGTGCACACTCGCGGTAATGAGGATTGCCACATTATTTTACGTGGCGGTCATAAGCCTAATTACAGCCATGAGGATGTTGAGGCTGTATGCTCTGCCTTAGAGAAGGCCGGTCAGCGTCCGATCGTTATGATCGATGCCTCTCACTCTAATAGTCAGAAGCAGTACAAGAAGCAAATCGAGGTTGTCGATGATGTAGCCTCTCAGATTGCCGCAGGCGATGAGCGCATCTTCGGTGTTATGCTCGAGAGCAATATTGTCGAAGGCCGTCAGGATCTGCCTTCTGATCTGCGTAATTTAGTCTACGGTCAGAGTATCACCGATGCCTGCATCGGCTTTGAGGATACTGAAAAGACCCTAGAGACCTTGAGCAATGCGGTGCTAGAGCGCCGAAAGCTTAAGGCTAAATAATCACTTCTAAAAAAATGAAAAGTGTTGGAGTGTTCCGACACTTTTCTTTTTAACACCATACAAAAATTTGCGAGGTTAAAACATGCATCCGTCTTTATCTCTTGGCAAGGACAAGATCCGTATCTTATTGTTAGAAGGTGTAGATCCTAGTGCTGTCAAAGCTTTAAATGATGCTGGTTACACCAATGTCGAATATCAGAAAAAGGCATTGGATGGTGATGCTCTCTTAGAGAAGATCGAGAACGTTCATTTTATCGGTATTCGTTCCCGTACTCATTTAACCCGTGAGGTTTTATCTCATGCTCACAAGCTCATTGGTATTGGTTGCTTCTGCATCGGTACTAATCAGGTAGATCTGCAGGCTGCCGCTGAATTAGGTATTCCGGTATTCAACGCTCCTTACTCTAATACCCGCTCTGTAGCTGAGTTAGTTACCGGTGAATACTTACAGCTTTTACGCGATATTCCTGCCCGCAATGCTTTATTACACCGCGGTGGTTGGAATAAGGCTGCAACTGGTTGCTTTGAGGCTCGTGGTAAGACCTTAGGTATTATCGGTTATGGTCACATCGGCACTCAGGTCGGTATCTTAGCTGAAAGCTTAGGTTTATCTGTAGTCTTCTATGACATTGAGAATAAGTTAAGCTTAGGTAATGCCAAGCAGGTAGCAAGCTTAGATGAGTTATTTGCTGTCTCTGATATCGTCACCTTACATGTCCCTGAGACTGAGATGACTAAGCATATGATCAATGCCGAAGCCTTTGCTAAGATGAAGGATGGTGTGCGTTTCCTCAATGCCTCTCGTGGCACTGTCGTTGATGTCGATGCCTTAGCTGATGCTTTAAGATCAGGTAAGGTTGCCGGTGCTGCTGTTGACGTTTTCCCTAAAGAGCCGGCTTTCAATGGCGATGAGTTTGTAACTCCTTTACGTGAGTTTGACAATGTCATCTTAACTCCGCATATCGGTGCTGGTACTGAGGAAGCTCAGCGCAATATCGGTACTGAGGTGGCTGAGAAATTAGCTCTCTACTCTGATAATGGTTCTACCTTAACTGCCGTCAACTTCCCTGAGGTTTCTCTGCCGGCTAAGCGTGATAACGTTTCACGTTTATTACACATCCACAAAAACGTCCCGGGTGTAATGCGTCAGATCAATGAGATCTTCGCTAAACTCGATATTAACGTTGCCGCTCAGTACTTACAGACTACTGCCGATATCGGTTATGTGGTTATGGACATTCAGTACGACGAGCCTGAGAAGGTTGTACCTTTACTTAAGGATGTCACCGGTACCTTAAAGTGCCGTATCCTCTACTAATAAGCTTTTAAGCTTATAAGTTTTTAAAATCCAAGGGAGAGGTTCTTCCTTGGATTTTTGCTTTTTAAGCGGTACTTTTCCTCTTTGAAAGCTTTTACTCTTTTGACGCTAAAACCTTATTTTGGTGATTGCCTTTTTCAAATGCTAAGTTTTATCAATAACTTAAGTCTATACTTTTTTTTGTTATTGAAAAAGGAGATTTCTATGAAAACAGCTTTGCTTATCAATGGCTCTATGGTTTTGGGCTCAGCTAAAGGTCGCCTCAACGCCACCTTACAACAAGAAGCTCGGGAGACTTTAGAGAGTTTAGGTTATAACATTAAAGAAACCGTAATTGCAGAAGGTTACGATATCAAAGATGAAGTTGAAAAGATTTTAAGTGCCGATGTCATCATTTGGCAGATGCCGGCTTTCTTTATGGGCGAGCCGTGGATTGTCAAAAAATACATCGATGAGGTCTTTACTGCAGGCGCAGGTCGCTTCTTTAGCTCAGATGGTCGCCATCGTACTAATCCTACTGAAGGCTATGGCACCGGTGGTTTAATGCAGGATAAGAAATATATGTTCTCGGTGACCTGGAATGCCCCGATTGAGGCTTTTACCCGTGAGCATGATTTCTTTGAAGGTGTGGGTATTGAAGGGGTGTATTTACATCTGCATAAGGGTATGCAATTTTGCGGTATGCAGAGCTTGCCTACCTTTAGTTGCAATGATGTGATTAAAAATCCGCAGATTGAGAAAAATCTTGGTGATTATAAAGCTCATTTAGAGAAGTATTTAGGTTAAGTTAATTCATAAATTTATAAAATTTTTCAATCACAGGACCTTTAAATAAAGTTCCTGTGATTTTGAGTATTTAAATATGTGTTTTTGTGAAAATTTTATTTTTTGTATTGATCTATAAAGCAACTTCTATATTGCAATTATTTGATTTAAAAAGATTTTCGAAATTTGGCGGTAATGGTTTATCTGTAATTAAAGTATCAATATCAGAATAATCGCAGTAGGTATAAGGCGCAAATACATCGATTTTAAGATGATCTGCCAAAAGAAAAACTTTTGTTGCTGATTTTACAGCAGTACGCTTAGCGGCAGATTCTAAGGGCGTTGAATTGGTTATTCCTGATGATAAGGAGAATCCGGTTGTTCCCATAAAAGCTTTTGTAATATTGTAAGTTTTCAAAATTTCAGCAACTCTGTCCCCAACAAAAGATAAAGTATTATGGTCGTAAACGCCTGATAGTGAAATTAAGTGGACGTTTTTAAAACAAATTGCTTTATTGATAATGAGCATATTGTTAGTAATGACAGTGAGGTTGGAATTCTTGCTTAGGTATGGCGCTACTTCGCCTAATGTTGATCCAGAATCAATAAATATAATGTCATTGTTAGAGATAAATTGAGCTGCTTTTCTAGCAATTTTGATTTTTCCATTGCGATTTATTTCAATACGCTCAGAGAGAGGGGTAAGTTTTCGTTCTTTTGTACTTTCAACTCCACCATAAATTTTTCTAATGCTACCTCTATCTGCTAATTTATTTAAGTCTCTCCTTAAAGTACTTAAAGATATTTCAAATTTTTCACAGAGTTCGTCCAGACTGACTTTGCTTTTTTCCATTATATAAAGTTGCATTTCTTCTAAACGATAATTGCTCATTTTATTGTTCTCTCAAAATCCGATATTAATCATATTTATATTAATTATATGACTAACTTTGTCAGTTTTTTAACAAAGAAATGATCATATTAGAAATATTTGATCATGTTATCATTTTGGGTCATTTTGACTTCATATACTCAAAATCAAACAAAGGCAGATTTTGATAAAGGAGATGAAAATCATGTTGTTGGGCGAAGAAATTAGATTAAATCGTTTAATATCCGACCCAAGTGGCAAATATCTTGGTATTACCGTAGATCATGCTATGGCCAGAGGTGTTTTGCCCGGACTTGAGCATATTGATCAACTTATTGAAGAAATTGTCAAAGGAAGACCCGATGCTCTTACCATGCATAAGGGCTTAGCAGAGTATTGTTATCACAAACACGCAGGAAAGGTTCCTTTAGTTGTCAAATGTACAACATTCTCTCCTGTTCATCCTAAAAAAGATGTTCCGGTATGTACGGTTGAAGAAGCTGTGGCTTTAGGTGCAGAGGCTATTTCTGTAGGTGCAATTTTATTAGGTGAGCATCAAGAATCTCAGCTTGAAAATTTAGGCCGCCTCGCAGGTCAGGCTCATAAGGTAGGAATGCCTGTTTTAGCTCATATTTATCCACGTGGTCTTGAAGATCCTAAAGAATGGAGAAAACCTGACAATCTTAAATATGCAGTAAGAGCTGGTGCAGAACTAGGTGTTAACTTAGTTAAGACCATGTATACAGGAGATATTCTGTCATTTGCAACTGTGGTGCAATCAACTCCAGCAAAGGTTGCTGTTGCAGGTGGTGATGCCGGCTTGCATTCGGTTTCAGAATGTTTGCAATTAGCTCGCGATGTTATTGATGCCGGTGGTGTAGGTATTACTTTTGGCAGATGTATCTTCCAATATGAAAAGCCTGCTAATTTGATAAAAGCCTTGGCAAAAGTTATTCACGATAATTACAGCGTCAAAGATGCTGTTGACTATTTAGAAGAAATTAATCATCAAAACTAAGGAGCTCGATTATGAAGAAAATTAAAAGCTTAGTTGCAACTGCAGTTGCATGTGCATGTATGAGCATGGGGCAATTAGCATATGCTGCTGATTTTGATTTGAGCTTAGCTCATTCAGCTGAGACAAATCATCCTTGGCATAAAGCTTCTGAAAAATTCATTCAACTTGTAGAAGAAAGATCCCAAGGACAAATCAAGTTCCACTCTTTATTCTCTGCAGGTGAAATGGGCTCTGAGCGTGAAATGGCCGAAGCCATTCAGCAGGGTAATTTAGACATGATTTTGGTTGCCACCATGGGTATGAGTTCTTTTGATAAGAACTTGATGATCTATGACTTCCCTTATATGTTTAAAAATTTCGAGGTGGCATATAAGGCATTAGACGGTAAGTTAGGCGATTTAGTATCAGCTAGTATTGAGAAAAAAGGTTTCCATGTTTTAGCTTATTTAGAGAATGACTTTAGGGGTTTCTCTAATAGTAAGCGTGCTTTACATCATCCATCAGATCTTAAGGGTTTGAAATTAAGAGTTCCTCAGTCTCCGGTATTAGTTGAATGGATGAAGTCAGAAGGAGCTTCTCCGACCATTATGCCTTATAACGAGGTTTATTCTGCAATTCAGACAGGTGTTGTAGATGGTCAGGATAATGGTATTTTACTGTCTTATACCCACAAGATTTTTGAGGTTAACGATCACTATACACTCTCAAATCACATTTATTGCCCGGCTCCGCTTATTATTAGCACCGCTGTTTGGAATGAAATGAGCCCTGAGCAACAGAAGATTATGACTGATACTGCTAAAGAGGTACGTGATTATCAGCGTAAGTTAAACGAGGAATATAGAGTTACCTTTGAAAAAGAAGCCAAAGCTAATGGCATCAAGATCAATACGTTGTCTGATGCTGAAATGCAGGAGTTTATAGATTCTGCTAAGCAGGTATGGCCTAAGTTTGAAAAGGAAATTGATCCTGCAATCTATCAGGCCATGATTGAAGCAACTAAATAATTAAAAATATTAAGGTTCTGCCCTTTGGGGCAGAACCATTATTTATGGGGGCTGCAATGAATAAATTATTATCCTTTGAGGAAAAGTTAGCCAAATCAGAAGCAGTGCTAATCGGCATAATGTTGTTAATTATGTCTTTTCTTGCTTTTCTTCAAGTATTAACACGTTATGTGTTTTTCTATTCAATTGTCTGGTCGGAAGAAGTTACTAGATATTTGATGGTGTGGCTTACCTTTATCGGTGCAGCTTTAGCTATTAGCAAGCAGGACCATATTAATATCGACATGTTTACGAGCTTTTTTAAAAAGAAAACCGGTCGAGATTTTAGGGTAGTGCTTAATTTTATTATTTTTGTTTTTAGTATTGGCTGTAGTTATTTTGGAGCCAAGCTAATTATGAAGACTTATGCTATGGGACAGCTTACAGAAGCCACAAGAGTACCAATGTATTTAATTTATGTGGTTATGGAAGTGGCTATCTTGTTGATGGCTTTTCATGCTTTTGTAAGACTTATTGATAGGCGTACAACTCAGGATAATAAGGATTAGCTATGCTTCTATTAATTATTTTTGTATTGCTTATTGCTGTGGGATTGCCTATTGCATTTTCTTTTGGTGTTGCAGGTTTAATCTATATTCTGAGTTTTACTCATTTTCAGCCACAGCTTATTACCACCGTTTCATTTTCTCAGCTTGATTCTTTTTCCTTGATGGCTGTACCTTTCTTTATTTTTGCTGGCGATATTATGCGTTATGGTGGTGTATCAAGCCGACTGATTAAATTTACAAAGAGTTTATTTAAGCAGTCTACTTCAGCTGTAGGTACGATTACTGTAGTTGCTAGTGCTTTCTTTGGTGCTATTTCTGGCGCGGCAGTAGCTACTGTAGCGGCTATTGGCGGCATCATGCTTCCTGAAATGAAGAAAACTGGATATAAACACGAGTATTCCGCTGCGTTAGCCTCATCTGCTGGTTATTTGGGAATTTTAATCCCTCCATCTATTCCTTTATTAGTTTTTGGTGTTACTTCTAATCAATCCATTGGTGATCTTTTCATTGCTGGTATTATTCCTGGTTTAATGGCTTGTACCGGAATGGTATTGTTAAATGCTTGGTTACACAAAAAATGGATGGTAGATAAGACGGAAATGGTTATTGAAAAACCACAAAAAATTGAGGCTTCGTGCATAGTTGTGGATAAAAACGAAGTCTCTGTATAATATATTTTGCCCTTTTAGATCATTTAACATGATCTTAAAAGTTCTTTGAA
>OGWZ01001089.1_pt1 | contig 26977 bp, 25 predicted proteins | sample 1576141 | NCBI WGS metagenome assembly OGWZ01 (sample SAMEA3541512, study PRJEB24748) | human gut metagenome | biome: human gut; feature: human-associated habitat; material: faeces | place: China | collected 2012
GGGCGCTGCGGCGGTTTGCGGTCTCGGTCTCGCTATATTGGGGCGCTGGGCGGCCGGAGTTCGGCGTGCGGCGCACGCTGTCGAGCGGCAGCTCGGTAAAAAGGGCGCTCTCGCGCTGGGATGCAGCGCCTTCCCGCTGCGGCGGGCGCGACGCGCCGTCTCTTCGATAATAGCTGGATTCGCGGTTTTCCATGTGGAAAGATACCTCCGCACAATAATACAACGATATTATAGTGAATTCTGTCTTAGTATGCAAGTAAAAAAAGTGTTTCGTTTTCCTTGCGCAGTAGCGCTTGGCGTGGTATAGTAATTTGGTTAAAATAGAGTTATTGTACGCAGAAGGAGTTTTCCCATGTGGATTGCCGATAACTGGAAAGATTATGAACTGATCGATGCCTCGAACGGCGAGCGTCTGGAGCGCTGGGGGCAGCACATTCTCGTGCGGCCCGACCCGCAGGTCATCTGGAAAACGCCGCGCACCTCCCCCGTCTGGAAGCGTCCGGAGGGGCGCTACAGCCGCAGCCACACCGGCGGCGGCTCGTGGGACAAGGGCGGTCTCCCGGCGAGCTGGGACATCCGCTACGGCTCGCTCACGTTCCATGTGAAGCCCATGAACTTCAAGCACACCGGTCTCTTCCCCGAACAGGCGGCAAACTGGGACTGGATGCAGAAAAAGATCCGCGAGGCGGACCGTCCGATCAGCGTTTTGAATCTCTTTGCCTACACCGGCGGGGCGAGCGTCGCCTGTCTCGCCGCGGGCGCGAGCGTCTGCCACGTGGACGCCGCGAAGGGCATGGTCGCCTGGGCGAAGGACAATGCCGCGTCGTCCGGCGTTGCGGACGCGAACGTCCGCTGGATCGTGGACGACTGCGCCAAATTCGTCGAGCGGGAGATCCGCCGCGGGCACAAGTATGACGCCATCATCATGGATCCGCCGTCCTATGGCCGCGGGCCGGGCGGCGAGGTATGGAAGCTCGAGGACAATCTCTGGGACTTCGTTTCGCTCTGCTCCGGCGTCCTCTCGGACGACGCGCTTTTCGTGCTCATCAATTCCTACACGACGGGCCTTGCCCCCTCGGTGCTCTCGTATATCACCGACAGCATCTTCACCGCCCGGCGCGGCGGTTCCTCGCGCGCGGAGGAGCTGGGGCTTCCCGTCACGCAGAGCGGACTCGTGCTCCCCTGCGGGGCGAGCTGCCGCTGGGAGGCTTAAATGGCAAATTCCGTCATCACTCTCGATAACGTATCCTTCCGCTATCCCGACGCCGGGCGCGACGCGCTCTCCGGCGTCAGCCTCTCGATCGAGGCGGGGTCGTTCATCGCCGTGCTCGGACACAACGGTTCCGGCAAGTCCACGCTTGCAAAGCTCCTGAACGCCATTCTTGTGCCGACGGAGGGTACCGTGACCGTCAAGGGCATGGACACGCGCAGCGAGGAAAACCTTCTTAACGTGCGCCGGACGGTCGGCATGGTGTTTCAGAATCCCGACAACCAGATCGTTGCGAGCGTTGTGGAGGACGATGTGGCGTTTGCGCCCGAAAACCTTGGCGTTCCCCCGGCGGAGATCCGCCGCCGCGTGGACGAGGCCCTGAAGCGCGTCGGTATGTACGAATTCCGCAATAACGCGCCGCACCTTCTCTCCGGAGGGCAGAAGCAGCGCGTCGCCATCGCGGGCGTGCTCGCCATGCAGCCGGAGATCCTTGTTATGGACGAGCCCACCGCTATGCTCGACCCCTCCGGACGGCAGGAGGTGCTGCGCACGATCGCCGATCTTCGCGCCGCGACGGGCGTCACAGTTGTTCTCATCACGCACCACATGGATGAGTGCATCGATGCCGACCGCCTGCTCGTCATGTCCGACGGCAAGCTCGTGCTCGACGGCGCGCCGAAGGACGTCTTTTCGCGCGTTGAACAGATGCGTTCGATCGGTCTGGACGTTCCCGCCACGACGGAAACGCTCTATGAGCTGCGCGCCGCCGGGGCGGATGTGCCGCTTGGCGCGCTCTCCGACGCGGAAGCCGCCGATGCCATTGTCCGCTGGCTCGGAAATTAAATCCATCAGTAAAGGTTTTTCGTTATGCCCGATATCCGTCTGGAGTCTCTCCGGTGCGTATACAGCGCCGGGACTCCGTTTGAAAAGGTCGCTCTCGACAATATTGATCTCTCCATCCCCGCCGGTCAGTACGCGGCGCTGCTCGGTCATACCGGCAGCGGCAAGAGCACGCTCATCCAGCATCTCAACGGGCTTTTGAAGCCCGCCGCGGGGCGCGTGCTGCTCGGGGAAGAGGACATTCACCGCTCCAAGGAGGCGCTGCGCGCCGTCCGGTTCCGTGTCGGTCTAGTGTTCCAGTACCCGGAATACCAGCTCTTTGAAGAGACGGTTTACCGCGACATTGCGTTCGGTCCGAAAAACATGGGATTGAACGAGCAGGAGGTGGACGAGCACGTCCGCTTCGGCGCAAAGTTTGCCGGAGTCGATGAATCGCTCTTCGAGGCGTCCCCGCTCGATCTTTCCGGCGGACAGAAGCGCCGCATCGCGATTGCGGGCGTGATGGCCATGAAGCCGGAGGTGCTCGTGCTCGATGAGCCGATGGCGGGTCTCGACCCCGCCGGGTGCCGCGAGATCCTTGCAAACATCGCCGAATACCATCGCTCCACGGGGAGCACCGTTGTGCTCGTCACGCACGATATGGACGTCGCCGCGGAAAACGCCGAGCGGCTCATCGTCATGCGGCGCGGCAAGATCGCGCTCGACGGCGCGCCGGAGGAGATCTTTACCCACGCCGCGGAGCTTCGTGAAATGGGTCTCGGCATTCCGGGCGCAGCCGCTCTCGCAGAGGAGCTGCGCGCGCGCGGCGTTGCTGTTCCGCAGGGCATCTATACCCCGCACGATCTCGCCGCAGCCCTGTTCGCAAGGAAGGAGGGCGGCGCATGCTGAAAGACATTACGCTCGGCCAGTACTTCCCCGGCAATACCATCGTGCACCGGCTCGACCCGCGCACGAAGCTCATCGCCGTGGTGCTCTATATTGCCGCGCTCTTCACCGCCAACAACTGGAGCGCTACTGCGCTCGTGCTGCTCACGCTCGTTTTCTGCGTGGCGCTCTCGCGCATCCGCCCGAAGGCGCTCTTCAAGGGGCTCAAGCCGCTCATCGTGATCGTGATCTTAACGGCGGTGCTCAATCTCTTTTACTCGGACGGCAATGTGATCTGCTCGTTATGGGTGCTGCGCATCACCGATAACGGCATCCGCCGCGCGGTGCTGATGGTGCTTCGCATCATTCTGCTCGTGTGCGGAACGTTTCTTCTGACGTATACGACCTCTCCCCTGCAGCTCACCGACGGGCTGGAGCAGCTTTTGAGTCCGCTCAAAAAGCTGCGCTTCCCGGTCCATGAGCTTTCCATGATGATGAGCATCGCGCTGCGCTTTATCCCGACGCTCATCGAAGAGACCGACAAGATCATTTCCGCGCAGAAGGCGCGCGGCGCGGATTTTGAAAGCGGCAGTCTTGTCCGCCGCGCGAAGGCGCTGCTGCCGATCCTTGTGCCGCTGTTCGTGAGCGCGTTCCGCCGCGCCGACGAGCTGGCCACCGCGATGGAGTGCCGCTGCTACAACGGCGGCGAGGGGCGCACCCGCATGAAGGTGCTGCGCATGGGCCGAAACGACTACCTGGCTCTCGCTTTCTGGGCGCTGATCCTGGCCGGGTCGATCATCCTGACGAGGTACGGCATTTGAGAAACATTGCACTCCGTCTCCGATACGACGGCTCCGCCTATCACGGCTGGCAGCGGCAGGCCGGTCTCCCCACGGTACAGCAGACCGTGGAGGACGCCATTGCAAAAATACTCGGTACAAGCGTCCATGTAACGGGCTGCGGACGCACGGATGCGGGCGTACACGCCCTGCGCTACTGCGCGAACTTCCGCTCCGACTGTACGATCCCGATCGAGAAGGTCCCACTCGCGCTCAACGCCCGGCTTCCCGGCGATATCGCCGTGACGGACGCCTGCGAGGTGGACGAGAGCTTCAACGCCATCGGCTCGTGCATTCAGAAGGAATATATCTATAAGATCCTGAACAGCCGCATTCCCGATCCGTTTCTCGATAAGCGCGTGTGCTTCTATCCGTCCCGGCTCGACATTGCGCAGATGCGCTCCGCGGCGAAGGCCTTTGAAGGCACGCACGACTTCGCCGCCGTGCGGAGCGTCGGCACCGAAACGAAAACAACGGTCCGCACCGTGTACTGGTGCGATGCCGAACGCGAGGGCGATCTCATCACCGTGCGTGTGTGCGCCAACGGGTTTTTGTACAACATGGTCCGCGCCATGGTCGGCACGATGGTATACGCAAGCTACGGAAAGCTCCGGGCGGAGGACATTCCCGCGCTTCTCGAAACGCGCGACCGCCGTCTCACCGGCCCGACGATGCCGCCGCAGGGTCTTTATATGCACCGCATCTGGTACGACGGCCCCGCCGGGGAAATGATGGCAGACACTTGAGCGCCATTGACGCTTGATTTTTCGGAGGTTTTGATGCATTCTAATAGGTATACCGTCGCGCCGGAGCGCAAGCACAGGAATCTGCCCCGTGTGCTCGCCGCGACAGCCGCCATGCTCTGCATCGCAGCGCTGTTGCTCGTGCTGAGCGTCGTCCAGTCGCACACGGCGGCCGCCGTGCGGAACCGCGACGGCTTCCGGCTCCGGAGCGGAGAGAATGTCTTTTACTCCGCCGCCGGAAACGGGCTTGCCGCCGCCACGACGACCGGCGCGCAGCTCTTCAACGCCAGCGGGAAATGCGCCGCGAGCGCCGACTTCGCGATGACGGAGCCGATGTGCGCTGCCGGGACGCAGCTCGCCGTATTCTGGGACGCGGGGCAAAACGGCATCCATGCGCTGTACCCGGACGGTTCGGCCGCCGAGAGTGCGACCGAGGGCGGCGTATACTTTGCCGATGTGAACGAAACCGGGCTTATTACCGTCCTAACCGATAAGGACGGATATCGCGGGAGCGTCGTCGTATACGACACCGATCTCACGCCGCTCTTCCGCTGGGACGCTTCGAGCGTCACGCCCGTCTCCGCGCGAACGACCGGAAAAGGTCTTCTCTGCGTGAACGGCGCCGGAGATGACGGCGGGTATCTCCGCTTTTTCCGCATCGACCGTGAGGAGATGCAGGCCGAGTTTTTTGCCCCCGGCGAGCTGATCGTGGATTTCGGCTTTCTCTCGGACGGCTCCATAGCCGCGGTGACGGAAACGGCGGTTTGCTTTCTCTCCGTGGACGGTACGCTGCTCTCCGAGCACCGGCTCGGAAACGCGCATCTCTCCGCCTTTTCACTCAGCGGAGACTTTGCCGCCGTTGCGGCGGCGAGCGGTCTCGGCGGCGGCGAGACGGTGATCACAGCGTTCTCCCCCTCCGGCGAGCCGCTGGGGAGCTTTACCGCCCCTCTGGAAGCCGCGGCCATGTCGTCCTGTGGCAGCCAGCTTCTCGTCCTCTTCACCGGAGAGGAATCCACACTCTTTTCCTCCGCGCTGGAGGAGATCGTATCCTATCAGCCGCCGGAGGACGTCCGGCAGGTGTTTCTCTGCTCGGACAGCCGCGCTCTTTTCGCCGGTGCGTCCGGCGTTGTACAAATCGATTTCAACCGGTGATCTCTCACCGGCCGCGCCTGAAAAAGGAGGCTTTGCATGAAAGCGGTACTGAGTCTTTTGTTTTTGTCCATACTCATTTTCTGTGTCTGGTCCGGCTATAAGAAGGGGCTCGTCATGGGCATCTTCAGTCTGATCGCGTTCGTTGTTTCGGTATACGGCGCGAATCTTCTCTCCCAGACCTATTCCGGAGAGGTGATCGACGCGCTGCGCCCGTTTGCCAGCGGCTTTGTTGAGGTGAACGTCGTCGACAAAACCGTCCGCCCCGCCATGGGGATCGACAGCACCAACCTTTCCGTCAAGGACTATTTTGCGCAGAATCCCGGCCGTGAAACGGAATTCTGCACGCTCACCTACAACGGCATGGGCATTTACGAATCCACCAGCGAGCAGATGGCGGACGAAGCCGTCGCCTACGCGAAGGAAAATAACGCTGAGCTCATCGACGCCGTTGTAGAAGTGCTCTGCCGCCGCATATCTTATGTCGGCGGGTTTATTCTCGCATTCGTTATGATCCTGATCCTCCTCACGGTGATCGGGAACATTCCCAATATCAGCTTCCAGATACCGAACCACGAGCTGCTCAACGACATCGGCGGCGCGGTGGCCGGTCTGGTGCAGGGCATGGCGTTCTGCCTCATCATCGGCTGGGCGCTGCGGTTCGTAGGACTTCTCGTCTCGCAGGAGACGCTTTCCAACACCTTCCTCGTCTCCTGGTTTATGGATCGCACGATCTTCGTACACCTGCTCGGAATTTAACGCCATTTCACAGAATACAGGAGAACATCTATGCAACCTACTCTCTGCGCCCGCTGCCACAAGAACATGGCGGTGGTATTCATCAACCGTATTGAAAACGGCCAGTCCCACCAGGAGGGACTGTGTCTCAAGTGCGCCCGTGAGCTGCACATCAAGCCCATCGATGATATTATTTCCAAAATGGGCATCAACGACGAAGATCTCGACGGGCTTTCCTCCGAAATGATGGAGGCCATGCAGAATCTCTCCGGCAGCGGGGACGATCTTATGAACATTGAAAACGACGACGACAGCTCGGACGACGACGGGAAGACCGCAACGTTCCCGTTCCTCAACCGGCTTTTCGGCGCGCAGAACACCGCCAACGCTGAAAACCGCGACAACGCTGCCGAGACCGAGCGTCCCCGCGTCAGTAAGGACGGCGGCGAGCGCAAGCCCAAGCGCAAGTTTCTCGATAACTACTGCATCTCGCTCACCGACCGCGCCCGCGCGGGCAAGCTCGACCGTATGATCGGCCGCAGCGAGGAGCTCGAGCGCGTCGTCCAGATCCTCAACCGCCGCCAGAAGAACAACCCCTGTCTCATCGGCGAGCCGGGCGTCGGCAAGACGGCGATCGCCGAGGGGCTCGCGCAGCGCATCGCCTCCGGCGACGTGCCGGCAAAGCTGCGCGACAAGCAGGTATTTCTGCTCGATCTCACCTCTCTCGTCGCGGGAACGCAGTTCCGCGGCCAGTTTGAGTCGCGCATGAAAGGTCTCATCGAAGAGATCCGCCGCGAGGGAAACATCATCCTCGTCATCGACGAGGTGCACAATCTCGTCGGCGCGGGCGACGCCGAGGGCAGCATGAACGCCGCAAACATTCTCAAGCCCGCGCTCTCCCGCGGCGAGATTCAGGTCATCGGCGCGACGACGTTCAACGAATACCGCAAGCACATTGAAAAGGACGCCGCGCTTGAGCGCCGCTTCCAGCCCGTGACCGTCGCCGAGCCCTCGCTCAGCGACAGCGTGGAGATTCTCAAGGGCATCCGCAAGTATTACGAGGACTTCCACGGCGTGAAGATCTCCGACGAGATGTGCCGCATGGCCGTGACGCTCTCCGAGCGTTACATCACCGACCGTTGCCTCCCCGACAAGGCCATCGACCTCATCGACGAGGCATGCTCGGACGTGAATCTCCACAACAAGGACATTGAGCGCAGCGCCGAGATCAAAAAGGAATGCGCCGATCTCGACAAGGAGCGCGAGCTTCTGCTCAGCAGCACGGCGGGCGACGGCGACTTTGAAAAGCTTGCCGAGCTGCGCAGCCGCGATCTTCAGCTCAAGGATGAGCTTTCTCAGATCGAAGCCAAGGGCATGCCGGAGCTCACCGCGGACAATCTTGCGCACATCATCGAGCTCTGGACGAAGATCCCCGCTTCAAACATTCGCGCCGACGAGTTTGAGCGTCTCTCCGGTCTTGCCGGACGGCTCAAGGCACATATCATCGGCCAGGACGAAGCCGTGAACGCCGTTTGCGCCGCTATCAAGCGCAGCCGCGCGGGATTACAGTCCAAGCGCAAGCCCGTGAGCTTCATTTTTGTCGGCTCCACCGGCGTCGGCAAGACGGAGCTCGTCAAGCGGCTCGCCGCCGATCTCTTCAACTCCCCCGAATCGCTCATCCGGCTCGACATGTCCGAGTTTATGGAAAAGTTCAGCGTTTCGCGCATCATCGGCTCGCCTCCGGGCTACGTCGGGTATGACGAGGCCGGACAGCTCACCGAGAAGATCCGCCGCAAGCCCTACAGCGTCGTGCTTTTCGACGAGATCGAAAAAGCGCACCCGGATGTGATGAACATCCTGCTCCAGATCCTCGACGACGGACGCATCACCGACGCGCAGGGCCGCACAGTCAATTTTGAAAACACCGTGATCGTTATGACCACGAACGCGGGCAGTGACAAGCGCACCGGCAGCGTCGGCTTCAATATGAGTGCCGACGAGCAGGGCAAGGAAAAGGCTGTCAAGGCTCTCAACGACTTCCTCCGCCCCGAGTTCATCAACCGCGTGGACGAGATCATTTACTTCCACCACCTGACGGAGGAAAATATCCGCGCGATCGCCTCGCTTATGCTTGAGGATCTCCGCACCGCGATGTCCGAGCGCGGCACTGCCCTCACATGGGACGAGAGCGTCATCACCTATCTTGCCGAAAAGGGCTACAGCGCTGCCTACGGCGCGCGCAATCTCCAGCGTCTCATCCAGAAGGACGTGGAGGACGCCATTGCTACCGAGATCATCGATCATCTTAAGGGCGCGGCAAAAACCGTCGGGCTCACCGTACAGGATGGAAAGATCGTCGTTCTCGCGATGTAAGCCCTATATACGATAAATGCCTCACGCGGGAAGATTCCCGCGTGAGGCATTTTCTTCTTGTATGGGGTTTCAGTCCGCGCGGCAATGCGCGCCGAGACTTTCTTTTCTGTCCAGCGCTGCGCGCGTGACGCTCTCCGCCGTAAGGAGCATATTGCGAAGCTCGTTCCACTCGGCAAGAGACGCCGGGCGGCGCTCGCGCAGAGCGGCCTTGATCTTGTCGATCTCGCCGAGGGCCTGCTCCATCCCCTCTTTCGTGCGGATAACGGAGGCATCCTTCTGCATGGTCTCACGCAGATCGTCGCGCAGGTCGCGGAGCGGATCCGTGCCGAGTTCCGGATACGTCGAAAGGACACGTCCGGCTGCCGCAGCGGTTTCCGGCGTATCAGCGTCGGCCGCGGCGTATTCCGCGGCATTTTTTCCCGCGATCGCGCCGAAGACGACTGTTTCCGTCAGCGCGCTTCCGGCGAGACGATTCGCCCCGTGCAGCCCGCCGGTGACCTCGCCGCAGGCATAGAGGCCCGCAACGTCTGTGGAGCAGTCGGTGCGCAGCGGCACGCCGCCCATGAAGAAATGCGCCACCGGACGGATGAGCAGCGGCTTATCCGGGTTATCGCGCGCCATGCGCGCGATGTTGGGGCACTCGCGCTCGAGATATGCCTTATCGCAGCCGGAAAGATCGAGCCGCACTTCCTTTTCGGCGAACTCGGCGCGCGCGACGACGTCGCGGTTCTCAAGCTCCTTCATCGGATACTTGGCGCAGTCCATAAACCGCTCGCCCCTTTCGTTGCGGAGCACCGCGCCGTGGTCGAAAAGATCCGGGAAGATATCCGCTCGCTTGGGCGAGTAAATGCGGTAAGGATAAAACTGCACAAACTCCATGCCGCGCAGCGGCAGACCGCAGCGCGCGGCCATGGCGTAGCCGTCGCCGGTCACATCGCGCGTGTTGCTCGTTGCGGCATACACGTTGCCTGCGCCGCCGCAGCAGAGGATCACCGTTTTGGCCGGGTATACGCGCATCTCCCCGCCGCAGAGCGCAAGGACGCCCTGCGCGCGGCCGTTTTCGGTAAGAATATCGCAGACGGTCACGCCGTCCTCCACGGTGATATTGGGATACTCGTTCAGCTTCTCCCGCACGGCCTTCGTCAGAATGCGGCCCTGCTTGGGCGAGCAGCAGGCGAGATACGGATATTCCCCGCCGTTTTCCGAAAGCGTCCGGTATTCGAGCGGCAGGCCGAGACCGCGCAGCCGCTCCATGGCAGCGGCAGCGTGATCAACAAAGAACGCCGCGATTTCCGCGTCCTGCTGTCCCGCGCCGGAAGCAAGGAAGCGGCGGCGGTAATCCTCGCGCAGGCCGGGCGCGTCCGGCGCGAAGCGGTGCACCGACATGGCCACCACCGAATTGCCGGAGCCGCCGGTCTTGCTTTTGCAGAGAATGCGCACCGCGGCGCCGCTCTCCGCGGCAGCGAGCGCGGAATACATACCGGCCAGACCGCCGCCGATGATGAGCACATCGCTGCACGGCCCGGTTTTATACGTAAAAGATGTTGTTTCCATTTTTATCACTCCTTCGAGAATAGTATACTACATTCTGCAGAAAAAGACAAACCCCATACCTTGCGGTATGGGGATTGCTTTTCGGGGGCTATTGATGACAATGTTTTTCTCTGATGAAAAGAAATTATTCGGCCTTGCCGGTGGCTTCCTTGTTCCAGGACTTGTCGAGAGCCTTGCTGAGACCCCAGTACAGGAAGAAAGCCACGACCATGCTGACGACCGCGGGGATGAGGAAGTTGCGGTTGACGCAGATCTGACCGATGACGGTGGCGATGATCCAGGAGACGATACCGACCCAGTTGATGTTCTGGTTCTCCTTGGAGTTCTTCACGCACCACTGCTCTGCGATCATCATGGCCGGGATGGGCGGCAGGAGGACCGACAGAGCCTTGACGACGGGCAGAAGGTACTTCACAGCGCCGACAGCCGCGAAGATGGCGGCGAGGGCGGCCACGATGATGGCAAGCCAGGCGTGCTTGACCTTGCCTTCAAGCTTCGTGTCAACGAAGATGTTCTGCAGGGAGAGGGACGCGGAATAGATGTTGTTGTCCTGCGTCGTCCAGACGCAGAAGATGGCGCAGACGAACACCAGGATGCCGAGGCCGAGAGCCGCGGTAGCGGCGACGAAGCTGGCGTTGCCGGTGGCCTGCGCGGTCATGGCGCCGACGAGCTCAATCATGGCGAGGCCGACGTACACGGCGATAGGCGCAGCAAGAGAAACGTGCTTGCCGTTCTTCGCATAGCGGGTGACGTCCGGCGTGACGATGCAGCCGAAGATCCACGCGCCGACGATGGACGTGGAGCCGGCGGCGAAGGTCAGCTGGCCCTCACCGGGGACATAGTGGATAACCGCGCCGAAGCCGGTCTTCGTGCCGATGGCAATGAAGGACGCGATGGCCAGAATGACGGCGGCGGGAGCGCCGAGCCAGCTGACGATCTCCAGACCCTTCACGCCGCGGATGGCGGACTGGGCCCAGATGGCAACAACAATGATGGCGGTCAGCCACACGGGCAGGGGCCACCACTTGAAGTTGGTAAGGATCATATTCGCAAAGGTGTCCGCGTTCACGGCGATCCAGTTGACGGCAGACAGAGCGATCAGCACGGACATGATGGCCGAGCTGCGCTTGCCGAGGAAGTTGCGGGCGAGAACCAGCGTGGTCTTGCCGCTCTTCGCGCCGATTATACCGACCATGACGGCGACAAGCGCAAGGATCGCGTTGCCGACGACGATCGACCACACCGTGCCGCTGAAGCTCATCTTGGAGCCGACCGTAGCGCCGGTGACGAAGTTGGAAAGAGAAATGCAGTAGCCGACAAGAATGACCAGAATGGTGCTGAAGGTCTTGCGTTTGTCCGCGGGGACGCGACCGAATGCATATTCGATCTCAGAACCGCCCTGCTCTGCAGCTTTCTTTTCGGGCTCTTTGGACATGGAAAAAACTCCTCTCGATCTTTTTACGAAATGTGCGCCTCCGAAAGACACATTTCGTTCACATTTTCGGATTATAGCACTTTCCATACCAAATACAACCCCTATTCGCTGTCAAAGACCATAAATCGTCATATTATCCATATATTATTATTAAATTAACAATCTTTTATTGACACTCCCTTTATAAGATGATATAGTTAATTTGAATAAGCTTTTATTTTACTATATATTTTTTAAATGCAATCACAGGATATAAGAGGGAAATGATATGAACAACCCCGGCCGCATCCACCGCGCGTGGTGGATGCTGATCGGCTGTTGTCTGCTGCAGGGCGGATCGCTCGGCATCGTTCACAACTGCCGCGGTATTTTCTATGCCCCCGTGATCGAAGATCTCGGCTTCGGTATGGGTGCTTTCACTTTTTACGTGCTCTTTTTCGGCGTCTGTTCGTGTATTGTTCTGCCGTTTGTCGGAACGCTCTTCCGCCGCATCGATTCGCGCATTCTGCTCGGCGGCGCGTCGCTCGTGTTTTCCGGCACGGTGTTCGCCATGGGCTTTTTCCGGACGCTTCCCGCCTTTTACATTGCCGGAGCCCTTCAGGGCTTTGCCGGCGCGTTTCTCATGTTTTACCCCGCGCCGTACATTCTCGGCAACTGGTTCCATAAAAAGCGCGGCCTTGCCGTCGGCCTTGCGGCGGCGTTCTCGGGGATCGTCGGGGGGCTCGGCAATCCGCTCGGCAATGCCATCATCCGCACCTTCGGCTGGCGGGCCGGCTTTTTCTCATTCGGCGCTATTTCTCTTTTGATGATGCTCCCTGTCTCGGTCTTTCTGCTGCGGTGCTCGCCGGAGGACATCGGCTGCCGGCCCTACGGCGCCGAGGACGATGAAGCGCTCACCGGAGAGAGCTGTCCGCTCGACGGCGTTCCGGCCTCCCGCGCCAAGCGGGAGAGCGCTTTCTGGCTTTTGATCCTTGCGGGACTTCTTGCGTCGTTTACCTGTTCGTACTGCTCGCATCTCAGCCCGATCGGCATATACTTCGGCTATGGTTCGGTCGTCGGCGCGCTGATGGTCTCCTGCTCCATGGCGGGAAACGTTGTGGGAAAGCTCCTGCTCGGCCATCTCTACGACCGGTTCGGCCTTCGCGTCTCGCTCGCCGCCGGCACGGCGGTCACAGCGGCGGGCTATCTCCTGCTGCTCATAAATTCGCTTACGGCTCGCATCGCCGGCGCAGCGCTCTACGGCTTCTCCATGGCGACGAGCACCGTTATGATCGCCATTGCCATCCGCGATATATACGGCAGCCGGGACTGCGGCGATCTTCTCTCCTACAGCTCCATGGTGTCCGCGCTCGGAACCTCGGTCAACGCCGTCATCATAGGCTATATGGTGGATGGCTTCGGCCGGCAGCGCGGATACATCATCAGCTTCTGGTACGGCCTTGCGCTGACGCTGGCCATGGGCGCGCTGTTCATCGTATCCGTCCGCCGCGGCCGGAAGATCGCCGCGGAATACAAGACCGGCGGGAACGCCGGAGTCTCATCGAAACCATAAAGAAGGGCTGGAATTACCTTTGAAGCACGATTCATTGCATCAGCAGGCGATCCGGGAGATCACGGAGCGCCTCATTTCCACCGGAAACATGGACGGTACGCTGGAAAACTGCCCCGGCATGAAGGAGCGCGTTGCGCGCCTGATCGCGCTGCTGCGCAGCGCCATGTACCCGCATATTTTCGGCACATCCTCCCGGCGGGGCAGCGCTGCCTCCGCCATCGCGGTGAGCTATAACCTGCAGAGCGCCGCGGAGCTTCTTGAGCAGATCCTCACGACGCTCCAGCCGGAGCGGACCGAGGAAGAGACCGACACGCTCATTCTCCGCTTTCTTGAGCAGATCCCGGAGATCAAAGCGTGCCTCGAGACCGACATTCAGGCCGCTTACGACGGCGACCCCGCCGCGATGAGCTGCGACGAGATCATGCTCGCCTACCCCGCGTTTGAAGCCATCAGCATTTACCGCATGGCGCACCGGCTGTACAAAATGGGCATCCCCATGCTGCCGCGCATGATGACCGAATACGCCCACCAGCTCACCGGCATCGACATCCACCCGGGCGCGATGATCGGCAACTACTTTTTCATCGACCATGGCACGGGCGTCGTCATCGGCGAGACGACGACCATCGGCGAGCATGTGAAGCTCTATCAGGGCGTCACGCTCGGCGCGAAGAGCTTTGAGCTGGACGAACACGGCAACCCCGTCAAGGGCATCAAGCGTCATCCGGACATCGGCAACCACGTTGTCGTCTACGCCGGGGCGACGATCCTCGGCGGCATGACGCATATCGGCGACAACTGCGTGATCGGCGGCAACGTGTGGCTCACGCACTCCATCGAGGCCGGGCGGACCGTCCTCGCCGCCGAAGAGCGCGGGACGAAGATCATCTGACTTGTGTCCTCAAACGAGACCCGCTTCGCTTACGCTCTCGTTTGAAGGGGCTGCGGCTCGCCGCAGCGCACGCTCTTTGAGCGCACGTTTGCGAGCCGAAAAGTATTTTTGAACTTTATTTGCGCCTGCGGGCGCAAACTCTGCGAGGCTTCTTTGATAGCGAAAAACGCCTTCTCCGACCGGAGAAGGCGTTTTTCGTTATTTCTGTACTTCGGGAATGGCGTGGTAGCGCTCGAGCTCTTTTTTGTACTCCTCGGTCTTGTCAAAGCCGCAGCCGTACATTTCCGGGCAGAAGCCGCGGTAAACACACTCTCGCACCATGCAGGAGGCAAGCTCCGGCTCGACCTTTGCGATCTCGTCCTTGAGAAGCTGCCACGCCTGCCGCGTTTCAGCGCTTGCGCCGGAGCAGAGGCGCTTGCGGCTGATCGTGATGAGCGCCTGCGCGTTCGCTTGGCACTGGTGGAGCACCGGGGCGTTCTGCGGCCGCTCCGTGCGGTCTACGCCGGTGCGGTCGGTGCGCTGCGTGCTGACGAAATGCTCAATGCCGATCTTGTGGCGGACGATGTGGACGCTGACCCAGTACGGAAGGTCGCTCCACTTCCACGCAAACTGCATCAGCCGGATCGGCGAATGCTCGGCGAGCAGAATTTTCTTTTTCCATGCGGCGGTGGGATACACGCCCTTATCTTTGCCGACGGTATTCATGGCGGCGTTTTTCACGTCCTGCCAGTTGTCCTCGTGCCGTAACCATGCGATCTGCATATTCACTTCTCCTCGTCTTTCGTCCGGTTCTGTTTCGCCAGATCCGCGATCTGCGGGTATTTTTCCAGAATACGCCCGTAATTTTCGCGCCGGTGCGGGATCATGCAGCCGCTGCAGTCCTTATAACCGGATGCCAGATACTGAAAGTTGCCGCCGCACTTGTCGCCGAGGGCGTAGAGCGGGCAGTAGCAGAAAAGACAGTTGAAATCTTCCGTTTTATTCGTTTGATGGCAGGGGAAATACTCGCAGTTCGTATTCTGGAAGAACGAATACCCTTTCCCTTCCCATTCCGGCTTGATCGCCATATCGCATCACCTCTTCCGACAGGATAGCACAAAAACTGCGGCCCGTCTACCAGAGAATTTTTCTCCGGTTCTTCTCATTACACTCCTCTTGTGGTAAAATAAAAAAGATTTTGTCTGAAGGAGCTTGTTATGGAACGGCGCGAAAAAATAAAACGATTTATTCTTCGTCTTTTGATCTTCTGCGTGGGGCTGGTCTTCCTCTCGCTCGGCATCGATCTGAACACCAAAACGCAGCTCGGCATTTCGCCGATCAATTCCGTGCCGTTCAACGTTCATCAGCTGGCCGGTATCCCGCTCTGGATGTGCGTTTACACGCTTTATCTCCTGTTCGTTCTGATGCAGCGGCTGCTGCTCCGCAAGGATTTCCATCCGGTGCAGTGCTTCCAGCTCGCCACAAGCTTTGTATGCAGCATCCTGATCCAGTTTTTTGATGACCACATCCCGCTTCTGACCAAGCCGGTCAGCCAGTATCTCGTGCTCGTTCTGGCCATCGTGCTGACCGCCGTCGGGATCTCGCTGACTGCCGGGATGAAGCTCATCCCGAACCCCGGCGAGGGTGCCGCCGGAGCGATCGGCATAGCGCTGAAAAAGGACTTCGGTTACGGAAAGAACGTGCTGGACCTCGGCTGCGTGGCGCTCTCCATTGCGATCACACTCATTTTTTCCGGCCGTATATCCAACATCGGCATCGGGACCGTCTTGTCCATGCTCGTCACAGGACGTATTGTAAAACTTTTCTCCGCGCCCACCGGAAAGCTATACGAAAAAGTCTCCTAAACCATAAAAGACGCCGAAGGATGATTTCCTTCGGCGTCTTTTGCGTGTAAAACGCTCACACCATATGGCAGCTGCCGCAGTTTTCGCAGTCGGGGAACCGGGAGTGGTCGTAGGGGATGTTGTTCTTGTCGTAATAGTCCTTGACGGCGGTCTTGATGGCTTCCTCGGCCAGCACGCTGCAATGCAGCTTGTGCGCGGGCAGACCGTCGAGTGCTTCCACGACCTCCTTGTTCGACACGGCGAGCGCTTCCTCGATCGTCTTGCCCTTGATCATCTCGGTGGCCATAGAGCTTGAAGCGATGGCGCTGCCGCAGCCGAACGTTTCAAACTTCACGTCCTCGATGACGTTATCCTTGATCTTCAGATACATCTTCATAATATCGCCGCATTTGGCGTTGCCTACCTCGCCGACGCCGTCCGCATCGGGGATCTCGCCGACGTTGCGGGGATTTTTGAAATGATCCATAACCTTATCGCTGTAAAGAGCCATGATGCTTGCCTCCTTTTATCTCAAAGCATGAACTGTTTTTTGCCGGATGTGAGATCCTTCCAGACCGGGGACATGCTGCGGAGATATTCCACAACGCGCGGGATCTCGCGCAGCATATGATCGACCTGCTCCTCGGTGTTCTCCTCGCAGAGCGTGAGACGCAGCGAGCCGTGCGCTACCTCGTGCGGACGGCCGATGGCGAGCAGAACGTGGCTCGGATCGAGCGAGCCGGACGTGCACGCGCTGCCAGAGGAGGCACAGATGCCCGCCTCGTCAAGCAGGAGAAGAAGGCTCTCGCCCTCGATGCCCTCAAAGCAGAAGTTCACGTTGCCGGGGAGACGCTTCGTTTCGTCGCCGTTGAGCGCCGCGTGCGGGATGGTCTTGAGTCCGGCGATGAGCTTATCGCGCAGAGCGCTTACATACGCCGCGTTTTTCTCGAGATTCGCGCACGCCTCGGAGAGTGCCGCCGCCATGGCGACGATGCCGCCGATATTTTCCGTACCGGCACGCTTGCCGCGCTCCTGCGCGCCGCCCTCGATCACGTTTACCAGAGGGATGCCCCGGCGGGCATACAGCGCGCCGACTCCCTTCGGGCCGTGGAACTTGTGTGCGGAAATGGAGAGCATATCGATGTTCTCCGCTTTTACGTCGATGGCGACATGGCCCGCCGCCTGCACCGCGTCCGTGTGGAAGATAACACCCTTTTCGCGGCAGACCGCGCCGATCTCCGCGATGGGCTGGATGGTACCGATCTCGTTGTTGGCGTACATGACCGTCACAAGGCAGGTATCCTCGCGGATAGCGCCGCGCACCTGCTCGGGCGTGACGATGCCGTTTTCATGGACGTCCAGCAGCGTGACCTCGTAGCCGTATTTCTCCAGCTTCTTGAGCGTATGCAGCACCGCGTGATGCTCAAACGCCGTGGAAATGATGTGTTTTTTGCCCTTCTTCGCGCCAATGGCCGCCGCGGAGAGAATGGCCTGGTTGTCCGCCTCGCTGCCGCCGGAGGTGAAGGTGATCTCCCGCGCCTCGGCGCCCAGACAGCCGGCGACCGTTTCGCGCGCCGCGGCGAGCGCTTCCGCCGACTTCTGGCCGAATGCATAAAGACTCGAGGCGTTGCCGTACCAGGTGTCCAGATACGGCAGCATCGCACTGATGGCCGTTTTGCTCATCTTCGTGGTCGCCGCGTTGTCCGCATATACAAACATGGAAAAAGCTCCTTTCAAAAATCCTACTGTTTTTGTATGTTTACAATGTAGCATCATAAACATATATTGTCAATAGGTTTTTTCCAAGGAGCTTTTTCGCGGCGGGTTATTCCCCGGAATCGGTCGATTTTGCGGCAATATTGCCGTTTATGAGATCGGCGAGCGTGACGCTCTCCAGATAATCGTTCATCACGCGGTCAAGCTCCTTCCAGAGCGGCAGCGTGAGACAGTTGTCGGCGTTCGGGCACTCCGATTCGCCGGACTTGACGCAGGATACCGGCGCTATGGAGCCCTCCGCAACACGGAGGATATCGCCGACGGCGTATTCCTCCGGGCAGCGGGCGAGCCGGTAGCCGCCCCCGCGGCCGCGCTGCGTCTGCAAAAAACCGCAGCGGCTGAGCGCGGCGACGATGCCTTCGAGATACTTTTCCGATATGTTCTGGCGCTCGGCAATGTCCATCAGCACAACGTACTCCTCCCCGCCATTGCGGGCAAGATCCGCCATGACACGCAGCGCGTAGCGTCCCTTGGTTGAGATCAGCATGGATCGTTCCTCCTCATCGGATCGGATAAACATACTATATCACAATGTTTTTAATTTTACAACCGGAATCGTCTTGACAAACACGGTCAAATTGGGTAAAAAGAAAAGGATTTTTATCGCAAGAGGTTCAAGCGTATGAAGTACATCCGCCAACTCGGCATCATTCTGCTCGTGTCGTTTCTCGGCGAGCTGCTGCATTATCTGCTGCCGCTGCCCGTCCCGGCGAGCATTTACGGGATCGTTCTGCTCTTTGCCGCGCTGGAAACGCGCCTTTTAAAAGCAGACGCCATTCGTGAAACGAGCGCTTTTCTGCTGGAAATCATGCCGATGCTGTTCGTTCCTGCGGGCGTGGGTCTTCTGGAAAAGTGGGACGTGCTGCGTCCCGTGTGGCTGCCGTTTGCCGCGATCGTCGTTGTATCGACGTTCACGGTGTTCGCCGCCGCAGGGTGCACCACGCAGCGCGTGATGCGTCTGCGCCAGAAACGGGAGGATAAACGATGATGCGTGAGCTGATCGAAAACTCCGCCTTTCTCGGCGTTGTCATCACCATCAGTTCGTTTGAGCTGGGGCGCGCCATCCGGAAAAAGTGGAACTTTGCGCTGTTCAATCCCCTGCTGCTTGCGATCCTTTTCTCCATCGGAGTTTTGCTCCTGTTCCGTATCGATTACGGCAGCTATCTCAACGGCGCGAAGTACATCAACTTTCTGCTCACCCCGGCGACGGTATGCCTTGCCGTGCCGCTCTATGAGAAATTTGAGCTGCTGAAGAAAAACGCCCTTGCCATAACGCTCGGCATCGCTGCCGGGGTGGCTGCGAGCCTTGCCACGGTGTTTGCGCTCGCGGCGCTCTTCCGGCTGGACTTCTCTCTGTTCACCACACTTCTCCCCAAATCCATCACTACCGCGATCGGCATGGACGTTTCCGCGGAGCTTGGCGGCTACCCCTCACTCACGGTCGCGGCGATCATTCTGACCGGCGTTCTCGGCAACATCTGCGCCGATGGCGCGTGCCGGGTGTTCCGCATCACGAGCCCCATTGCGCAGGGCGTCGCCATCGGGACCGCCGCGCACGCCGTCGGAACGTCCCGGGCGCTTGAAATGGGCGAGATCCAGGGCGCGATGAGCTCGCTCTCGCTCATCGTGGCAGGGCTGCTCACCGTAGTGCTCGCCGCCCCGGTCGCTTCGCTTTACGGCATATAAGTCATACAGGACAAACGCTCCCCGCCGGAGAGGTCTTCCGGCGGGGAGCGTTGTTTATTTTTCTTCGTCGCCGCAGGTATCAGTGATGATATACCGGGGTCTTCCCTTCACTTCCTCGTAAATTTTGGAAATGTAATAGCCGATGATCCCGAGACTTATCATGATGATGCTGCTGGAAAAAAGCTGGATAAGGATCACGGTGGTGAAGCCTCCGAGCGCCCGCCCGGAGAACTTCTGCACGAGCGCGATCGTACCGAGCACGAGCGAGACGAGCAGCATAATACCGCCGAGTACCGTGACGAGCTGCATGGGCGCGGCGGAGAACGAGGCGATATTATCCACGGCGTACTTTGCGAGCGCCGGCGTGGACCATTTGGAGCTTCCGCCTGCGCGCTTTTGCACATCGAAGGGGATGCTCACCGTTTTAAAGCCGATCCACGAGGAAAGCGCGCGGAAGAAGGCGTTCCGCTCGCGCATGTTGATGAGAACGTTGACCGCCTTCCGGTCGAGCAGCTTGAAGTCAGAGGCGTTCGCCATATCGATGCCGGTCGCGCGGCTGATGAGAGAATAGAACGCTCTCGCCGCGAGACCGTGCGCGTGGCTCTCCGCGCCGCGGCTGGCCTTCTGCCCCTCGACGATCTCGTAGCCCTGCTCCCACAGGCGGTACATCTCCACGATCTTCTCCGGCGGGTGCTGGAGATCGCCGTCGATCACAACGCAGCAGTCGCCTTTCGCCGCGGCAAGTCCCGCGAGGATCGCCGCTTCCTTGCCGAAATTCCGGGAAAAATGCAGCCCGCGGATGCCGCCGGACGCGGAGAGTGCCGTGATTTTCTCCCATGTGGCGTCCTTTGAGCCGTCGTCCACGAAAATGAGCTCACAGCCGATCGCGGCATCGGACAGCACACCGCAGATGACCGAAGCCGTTTTTTCCAGAACGGCCCCCTCATTATAGACAGGGATCACAACCGAAAGCATCACTCCGCCTCCTTCGCCGTTTCCGGCTCGCACCGGATCTCACCGATGCCGAGCACATCCGCCATAGCGCCGTTCGGCCAGCTCTGCGCGTCTTCCGTATCGAGATATTTGAGATCGTACAGCGCGGAATAGCGCGTCAGCGTCTCGATATACGGCACCGTCACACTGCTCTCGCCGCGCGCGGCCGCCTCGGTAACAGCCGTTTCGTTCGCCCTCACCTGAAGATACACATTCGTAATATCGGCAAAGCCGAAAACGCCCCAATAGAGCGTCGACAGCACGAGCACTGCCGCCGCGCACAGCACCGGGAGCTTCTCTTTGCCGGAGAAGAGCTCCGACAAAAGCACGGCGTCTGCCGCAATGAGCAGCACCGCCGGAAACGCGAGACACCGCTCCGGATAATACGAGGCGACGCTCAGCGCGAAGTTGGCGCAGAGCGAGCCGAGCACGAGCGCCGCGGCGAGATAAATTTTCTCCCGGCGGGCGTGGTACCAGAGCGCCGCAACGAGCGACACAGCAAAAACAACGAGCAGCACCGCCAGCGAGCGGTACTTCTCCAGCGCGGCGACAAGCCCCGTTCCAAGGGACGCGAGCGAGCTCTCCGCGCCGCTTTTCATGCTCTCCGCCGGGCGGGTCATCATAAAAATGAAGCCGCCGACCGATGCGAGCACCGGCAGCCACGGGAGGACGCCGTTTTTCTTCCTGCAAAGCACACGGCGGCCAAAAAGCAGCAGCGCCGAAAGGAAGATCGCCCCGGCCGCCATATTTTCCAGATACGCGCCGGTATAAAAGCCCGCGAGCATCCACAAAATCCAGAACAGCGGCTTTTTCTTCGCATCACGATCCAAAAGGCGGATGTACGGCGCGAGAAATGCAAAACCGATAACGCATCCCCAACCGTAATTGCACGCCCCGTCCAGCCAGAAAAACACCTGTCCGAACGCCGGAACAAACACCCATACGGCACAGAAGATCATCAATAGAATGAGGTTATCCCGTTCGCCCTCCGGCTGCGTGAGCCGGGCAAGGAGCGCGATCAGCGCCGTGAATATCAAAGCGTTTGCTATATTAAATACCGCTTTCGGCAGCAGCAGAAAGAGCTGCGCCCAGAAATGGGCGAAGAGCCGTCCGTTCATGGTCTGCGCGTGCGCCGCCATGGAGGGGAATATCTCGCCGAAGCGCGTGAGACGCTCGCCGGTCGCAAAGCTGTGCATATACGCCCAGTCGTCCACCGCGTACGGCGTGAGGACGTTTCCGAGCAGCATGAGAAGAAAAATTCCGAGGAGCAGCGCAGCACGCACTCTCCCGGAGCGGATCGCCGGCATGGTCAGCGCCTCCTTGCATGGGATTCTTTGCTTATATTATACACAAGCGGAAAATGAAGTCAAACTCCGCCTCGATTTTTTGAAAAAGTCTCTTGACAATACCCCCCAGGGGTATATAATGCATACAGAAAGGCGGGGACGACCCTTGGACGAAGAAAAAATGTGTTGCTGTAAAAAGACCGAGCGGAGCGAGGAAGAGCGCCGCGCGCTTATGAATCGTCTGAGCCGGATCGAAGGGCAGATCCGCGGCATCCGCGGGATGCTCGAGCGCGATGCTTACTGCGCAGACATTCTCACGCAGTCTGCGGCGGTGAGCGCGGCGATGAACGGCTTTAACCGCGCGCTTTTGAACGCGCATCTCCACAACTGCGTCGTGCGCGACATCCGCGCGGGAGACGACTCCGTTGTGGACGAGCTGACAGAGCTTTTGCAGAAGCTGATGAAATAACCCGAACCGCAATACACCACAACAGAAAGGCAAATACCATGACGCAATACTCTGTTACAGGCATGAGCTGCGCGGCGTGCTCCGCGCGGGTGGAAAAGGCGGTCTCCGCCGTGCCGGGCGTTACCTCGTGCGCGGTGAGCCTGCTCACAAATTCAATGGGCGTGGACGGTACCGCCGCTCCGGCGGACATCGTCCGCGCGGTGGAAAACGCCGGATACGGCGCAAGCTTGAAGGGCGCGAAGGGCGCCGCGCCCGCCGCAGCAGCAGCGGACGAGCTGGCCGACCATGAAACACCGAGGCTCAAAAAGCGGCTGATATCCTCGGTGGCGGTGCTGCTCGTGCTGATGTACTTTTCCATGGGTCACATGTGGGGCGCGCCGATGCCGCGCTGGCTGCATCATAACAGCGTGGGCATGGGGCTCATCCAGCTCCTGCTCGCAAGCATCGTGCTCGTCATCAACCAGAACTTCTTTATCAGCGGGTTCCGGAGCGCCGTAAAGGGTGCGCCGAACATGGATACGCTCGTCGCCATGGGCTCGGCGGCGGCGTATCTCTGGAGCGTATACGAGCTCTTCACGCTGACAGTCGACCCGATGGCGGAGGCCGATCTCTATTTTGAATCTGCCGCCATGATATTAACGCTCATCACCGTCGGCAAGACGCTCGAGGCGCATTCCAAGGGCAAAACGACCGACGCGCTCCGCTCGCTCATGCAGCTCTCGCCGAAAACGGCGCGGCTGGAGCGGAATGGCGAGGAGGTCGTCGTCCCGGCGGAGGAGGTCGTTCTCGGCGACATTTTCCTCGTCCGCCCCGGCGACAGCATCCCGGTGGATGGCGTCGTGCTCTCCGGCGCGAGCGCCGTGAACGAGTCCGCGCTCACGGGGGAAAGTCTCCCCGTGGACAAGGCGGAAAACGACAAGGTGAGCGCCGGTACGATCAACCAGTCCGGCTTTCTGCGCTGCCGGGCGACCGGCGTCGGCGAGGATACGGCGCTCTCGCAGATCATCCGCATGGTGAGCGACGCTGCCGCGACGAAAGCGCCCATCGCCAAGACCGCCGACAAGGTCGCGGGGGTATTCGTGCCGACGGTGATCGGCATCGCAGCCGTTACCATTATTGTCTGGCTGCTCGTCGGGCAGACATTCGGATACGCGCTCGCGCGCGGCATATCGGTGCTCGTTATCAGCTGCCCGTGCGCGCTCGGGCTTGCCACGCCGGTCGCCATTATGGTCGGCAGCGGCGTCGGCGCGAAAAACGGCATTCTCTTCAAAACGGCGGCCTCACTTGAAGAGACCGGCCGCACGCAGATCGTTGTGCTCGATAAGACCGGCACCATCACGACCGGTCAGCCGGAAATCACCGATCTTCTCCCGGCGGACGGCGTTTCCGAGGACGAGCTTCTGCGCTTTGCCGCGGCGCTCGAGAGCAAGAGCGAACATCCCCTCTCCCGCGCCATTTTAAACGGCTATGCCTTTCGCGGCGGCGAGTGTCCCGAGGCGGAAGACTTCGCCGCCGTGCCGGGCCGCGGCCTCACTGCGAAAATCGAAGGATACACCGTCTGCGGCGGCAACGCCGACTTCATCCGCGAAAAGACCGTGCTCCCGGAGACCACCACGCAGCGCGCCGCGGCGCTCGCGGACGAGGGCAAAACGCCGCTCTACTTCTCCCGAAATAATGAGCTTCTCGGCGTGATCGCCGTGGCAGACGTTATGAAGAGCGACGCCGCCGAAGCCATCCGTGAGCTCAAGGGTATGGGTCTTCGCGTCGTGATGCTCACGGGCGACAACGCCCGCACCGCCGCCGCCATCGGCTCTGCGGCCGGGGTCGACGCCGTGGTGGCCGGGGTGCTCCCGGATGGCAAGGAGGCCGTGATCCGGAAGCTGCGCGAGAGCGGCAAGGTCGCCATGGTGGGCGACGGCATCAACGACGCCCCGGCGCTCACGCGCGCGGACGTCGGTCTCGCCGTCGGCGCCGGAACGGACGTCGCCATCGACGCTGCGGACGTTGTGCTTATGAAAAGCGGCGTGAGCGATGTTTCCGCCGCCATCCGGCTCAGCCGCGCGGCGCTGCGCAACATTCGGGAGAATCTTTTCTGGGCGTTCATCTATAATATCATCGGCATCCCGCTCGCCGCAGGCGTATGGATCCCGATCTTCGGCTGGACGCTGCAGCCGATGTTCGGGGCGCTCGCGATGAGTCTTTCGAGCTTCTGCGTCGTGACGAACGCGCTGCGGCTCAATCTCTTCCGTCTGCACGAAGCAAAGCACGATAAGCACAGGCAGCCGGTGACGCTCCCGGACGAGTTCACCGCCGCGCCGCAGGAAACGAATACCGCAACCGATCATAAGGAGGAAAAAACCATGTACAAAACCACCGTCACCGTTGAGGGCATGATGTGCCACATGTGCGAAAAGCACGTCAATGAGGCGCTCTCCAAAGCCTTCGCCGCCGAGAACCCCGTTTCCGACCACACCGCGAACAAGACCGAGTTCATCTCCGCCGAAAAACCGGACGAGGCGAAGGTCAAGGAAGTCATCGAGGCCGCCGGGTATACCGTCAAGGCCGTGCACACCGAAACGGTGTAAGACCGCGCACGCAGCACAGCGGAGTCTCTTTTGAGGCTCCGCTGTTTTTTTTACGAACCGATCGGCAGAAGTACTCGTCTATAGGGTGTAAACTTCTTTAAAAAAGGAGAAACCATATGAAAAAGCTGACAGCCCTGTTTCTGTCTCTGGCGCTGCTTCTTGTGCTGTGCGCCTGCGGCGCGCCGAACGCCAGCAGCGGCAACGCGTCCTCCGGCGACGCTTACGCAAGCTGGGGCGACGCATCCTCCGGCGACGCCTATGCGAGCTGGGGCAATGCCTCTTCCGGCGACGCCTATGCAAGCTCCGGCAACGCAACGGGCACTCTCGCGCTCACGGAAGCGCCCGCCGCGGCCGATACTCCCTACTTCTGCGTACAGATGGAGCAGTCCCGCCTGTACGCCATTCCCTACGGCGGCGGGGAAGCGAAGCTCCTTGCGGACAAATATACCAACTGCTTCGATCAAAACGGCGACAGCGTTCTCGCCTCGTTTGACGACGGGAGCGCGGCGCGCATCAACGTGCTCACCGGCGAGAGTGAGGAAATTCTCCCCGCCGGTACGCAGCAGTTCCACCGCATCCACGCGTTCTCCGGCGGCTTCGTCGGCGAATACTACAGCATCCGCGAATCGAAGCTCTATCTCTGCGAAGACGGCAAAGAGCCGGTGGAAATCTTCCCGGGGGAGTATTTCGGCGACGTCTGTGTGTCCGGTGATGTTTTGATCGGCAGTGATTACTCCGGAGATACCTGCCGCATCACCGGCTATGTACTTCCTTCTTTGGAAAAGCTGTGGACAGACATTTTGGACCCGTACTGCTATCCGTCTTACAACTCCTCGGATAACTACTTCATCAGTGACAGCAGCCGCGGTGTTCAGATGCGCGTCGACCCTGTCAATGGTGCAATCAGTATTTTGAGCGGATATTTTGCTGTGAACGACAACATTCTACACGCCTGCAACGACACCTACCTCGTCGAAGGAAACTATCAGACAAACTTTGCGCTCAATCTTGTCTGCGGCAGCGAGCGACTGACGCTCGACATCCCTTCCGAGGAGAGCAGCAGCAAATATGTCGCCGCGACGCGCGGCGGCAAGGCGCTCATCGCGTGCAGCCAGAGCAGCGACACCGGAGATTACGGCTGGACGTCCTCCACGCGCTATTATGTGCTTGATCTGGAGAGCACGCAGCTTTATGAGATCGGCGTAAAGGGCTATTACAGCGAGCTCTTTGCCGCCGGAGATTTCCCCGTGATAGATTCCTCCACGGCGCGAAAGCCGCTCACGAGCAGCATTTACCGCTTCTTCTGTCTTGACACCGGCTACGGCGGCGCGGAGCCGCTCTGTTCCACGACGCACGGCGCGTGGCTGAACATTGCCGATAAGAAGGCGGACATCGCCCTGCTCGCCGCGCCCACCGATGAAGAAAAGGCCTATCTCGCCGAGCGCGGCGTGGAGGTCGAAATGAAGCTCTACGGCGGCGACGGACTGGTGTTCATCGGGAACAGCGCATGCGGTGTCACCGACCTGACGCTCGATCAGGTACGCGCCATTTTCCGCGGCGAGATCACCAACTGGAGCGAGCTCGGCGGCGCGGATCACGCGATCCGCGTGCTTTACCGCGACGATCAGTCCGGCAGCCAGCGGCTTTTTGAAAAGATGGTGTTCAAAGGCGAGGATGTTCCGGATTACGAGGCGCTCGGCTTTGAGCGGCTCGACGAGATGAACACGCTCGTCTCCGCCTGTCTCGACGATCCTTACGCCATCGGGTACAGCATTATGACGTATCTGAACGACGTCTATTCCAACGAAGCGCTGCTCGCCTTCTCGCTGAACGGCTACAGCGCCACGCCGGAGAATGTCCGCACCGGCGATTACCCGCTCGGCACGAAGGGCTATGTCGTCATTCGCAGCGATGAGCCGGAGGACAGTCCCGCCCGGCGGCTTTATAACTGGTTCGGCTCTCCCCTTTCGGATACATTCCTCACCAGCTGCGACATCACGCCGCTGAGCGAATAATCCGCGGTCTATACAAAAGCAGCAGCTCCGAAGATCGGAGCTGCTGCTCAAACTGTCAAAAAAGCCTCGCAGAGTTTGCGCCCGCAGGCGCAAATAAAGTTCAAAGTATTTTTGCCGGCGGCATGTACGTCGGCAAAAATACTTCTCGGCTCGCA
>OGWZ01001102.1_pt1 | contig 26796 bp, 24 predicted proteins | sample 1576141 | NCBI WGS metagenome assembly OGWZ01 (sample SAMEA3541512, study PRJEB24748) | human gut metagenome | biome: human gut; feature: human-associated habitat; material: faeces | place: China | collected 2012
GTCCATTCAAGACATCACGACGATACTTTACACACCATACGATATGATACTGTATTGAATAGACATAGCCTCTTCCTTTAACAACTTCCATATGTTTTTCCATCATCAATATTATAACATCTGTATATATTTAAAGCACTATATTTATCATTTATTATTAAATTATTTATCTAACATTTGCCAATCTAAGAACACTCATGACTAAAGTCACGAGTGTTCTTAGATTGCACTATAAAATAGGTAAAACTATGATAAAATAAGATACAGATAAACATATAGAAAGGATTTTACGAATGGCATATCAAGCGTTATATAGAAAATATAGACCAACGAATTTTGATGAAGTTGTTGGACAAACACATATAATTCAGACATTGAAAAATGCGATTGTTCAAAATCGTATTGCTCATGCTTATTTATTTTGTGGTCCTAGAGGAACAGGAAAAACTTCAATCGCAAAAATATTTGCAAAGACATTAAATTGTACAAATAGTCAAGATGCTCCTTGTGGAGTTTGTGAGAACTGTAAAATGGCAGCGAATGGAAGTCATCCAGATATTATTGAAATTGATGCTGCCAGCAACAATGGTGTGGATGAAGTAAGAAATCTGATCGATAAAGTGAAGTATGCCCCAATGCAGGGAAAATATAAAATTTATATTATTGATGAAGTTCATATGATGACATCTGGAGCATTCAATGCATTGTTAAAAACAATCGAGGAACCTCCTGCTCATGTAATTTTTATTTTTGCAACTACAGAACCTAATAAAGTTTTACCAACTATTATTTCTCGCTGTCAAAGATTTGATTTTAATAAAGTGAGTATGCATGACATTAAATATAGATTATCTGTTGTTTGTAAAAACGAAGGAATTGAAATTGATGAGAATGGATTAACGTTAATTGCTCAATTGGCTGATGGAGGAATGCGAGATGCGTTATCCATATTGGATCAATGTGTTGCATACTGTTCATCTCATATTGATGTGAATGATATTCGTAAAATTTATGGTGTTGTAACATCTGAAGATATTGGAAAATTATTTTATTCAGTATATAAAAAAGATGTAGATAGTTTTGTCAAAGATATTCAGAAATATTCAGATATGGGAATGGATATTAAGCGATTGACAGCAGACTTTATTCATATGTTGAAGGATAGTCTGATTTTAGATTATTCTGAAAATTCAACTCTAGTTTCGGATATGAACAAAGATATGATTCGGAAATATTTCAAATTAGCACCTATTAATTTCAGAATTAAATGTATGGAAGAATTAATGGATACATATAATAAATATACATATGCATCTAACGCACTAGATTACTTAGAAGCTTCTTTATTAAAGATTTCAAGTTATTCATATGAATCGAAAACACATATTATTGATTCAGATCATAATGATTTTAAAGAGGTAGAGGAAGAAGAAAACTATGAAACATCATATGACGATACTTCTGATAACTCAGATATAATTGAGAAAAACACTCAAAAAGATGATAATAATGGGATTTTAGAGAAATCTGAAATTTCTGATGTTTCACGTGAAACATTAAAACAGTCAGAAAATACAAATAATAAAATCATATTAAACGATGAATTTGTCATTCAATTGTTAGTTGGAGCTACAAAGATGGAAAGAAGTATTGATACGAATAAGTTCAATAATATAGGACAATTCATATCAAGTTTAGAATTTGGAAAATATGCGGCTACATTGAGAAACAGTAGTATTATGGCTAGTGGATCTAATTATATTGTCGTATGTGTATCTAGTGAAATCTTTGCGAAACAAATAAATGAATTTGAACTGAATTATGGATATGAAGATTTTACGGAAGTGTTATTAGGAAAAGCTAAGAAAGTATTCGCATTAGATAAGACACAACAATCTCGTGTAAAGGATGAGTTTAAAGAAAGAATGATTAGTGGTAATCTTCCAGAACCATGCCAAGTTCGTTTAAAAAGAAAAGACAAAGAATCTGAAAATAATATGAGCATTGAAGATCATATGAAAAGTTTGTTTCCTAATATAGAAATAAAAGAAGATTAGAAGGTGAAGTATGTATCCAAAAACATTTGATGATTTAATATATGAATTTCAGAAATTACCAGGAGTAGGTGCTAAAACGGCAGAGAGATATGCATTTACTGTATTAGGTTGGTCTGATGAAGAAATATCTGAATTGGCAGAAACGCTAGTAAATTTAAAAAAGAAAGTAAAGAAGTGTACGCGATGTGGTAATTTAACAGAAGATGAGCTTTGTGAGTTTTGTAAGAACTCTAATAGGAATCAGAATATCATATGCGTGGTGCAAAATCCGAAAGATATATCAGTAATAGAGTCTATGCAGCAATATAATGGTGTATATCATGTGCTAGATGGATTGATCAATACTCAAAAAGGAGTATTACCTGATCAATTGAATATAATGACTCTTTTAAATAGAGTGAATGAAAGAACAGAAGAAGTTATATTGGCTCTAGATCCTACAGTAGAAGGAGAAACAACTGCTTTATATATATCTAAATTATTAGAAGGGAAGTGTAGGGTAAGCAGACTTGCCCATGGTATCCCTGTAGGTAGTCATTTAGACTATACAGACGCTATGACGTTGTTAAAAGCGTTTGAAGGACGTAAAAGTTCGTAAATATGCTTAATCGTATGAAGTATGTATGATATTTCATACGATTTTTTTATATTTATAGGAAAATAAGTACAGAAATCATATAGAATTCATTATTCATATGAACAAAACAAAAGATTATATAGTAAAATCATATAACATAGCATAAAGTGCTTTAAATAAAGATTATTCATATAATTATCACATGGAGAGAAAGAAACTGCACAAATGAACTTCTGAGCGTTCATATGAAACAATTATGATTTTTCATATCAATTTTTTATAAAATCTCTTTCATGTGAAAATAAGAAAAACAAAAAATGTAGAATATGAATTTAAATGTGAATTAAAAATATGTATGAAGACATTCATATGAATGCAAAATATTGTTTATATTAATCATATGAAATAATTTATTGAATATTTAAAATCATATGAACTAAAATTTTAAATATGAATGGAATAATTAAATTCATGTGATATGGATATGAAAATATAAAATATGAAATAGTATGTGATTTTAATAAATAAGTATATATGATGGTTCATGTGAGAAATATATGAAAAATTAAATAGCATTTTAAAAAGTTATAAATAATATAGGAAATTCATATATAGGTATAGCATTCTTGACAAAACTATGATAGACTTATCGTGACGCGATAGATTAATATTATGAATTTCATAGGAAGGGGACGTGAATATGCCTGAAGAAGCATCAGCAATTGATGTATATTATGATATGGATATTGCGCAGATATGCCAACATTTCAATAAATCAAGAAATACAGTAGATAAAGCAATTGCAAAATTGGTAAAAGATAATCCGGATAAAGATTGGAAATACAAAAATCCAGCCACTCGTCGTATTACAATTAAGGCTGAAGGTGTTGAAAGATTATCTACATATTTTAGAAAAGAAAAACATGAATTATCTACAGTTGAAATGGAACTTCGATTTGAAAATGAAAAGCTTAAAGCCATTATAGAAGAAAAAGAGAAGGCACAAGCCCAGATTGAACAATTATATCAAGAAAAGCTTAAATTAGAAATCGAAAAGAGTAAACAAACTTTCCTATTAGAAACACAAACAAAAGATGAGAAAATTTCTGAATTAGAATCTGAAAATCAGAAATTAAAAGAAGTAGAAGAACTTTATAATAAAAATAAAGAAGAAATTGAAAGTTATAAGAAAAAAGAAGAAGAATATAATTCTAAATCCTTCTTCTATCGTTTAACACACAAATTTTAATCATTTAATGCTCTAGCAATTTTGCTAGGGCAATTTTTTACCCATTTTAAACCATATTTTTCTAATATAGAATTAAAAAAATGGATTCCATCATGATCGGATGTGTATTCATACTCAATTTCATAATCTGTATGATTTTTATAATATGTCTTATCTAAACATAATTCTCCGTTATCAAATGCATATACATTTCTTAATGTAGTAAAACTAGCTGTCGGATGTAAATTTTTAGGAATTTGATATTGGTTGAACCAATTCAATATTTCTGGGTCTTCAATCTCATTAATATTTTCTGCAGATATTTCTTTTTCGAATTCATAGTGTGTGTATTCATCTTTTCTGATTTTTAATGTGAATATTTTTTTATCTTGAATTGTTCGAATCCGGACTGCACCACGTTGTTTTTTTACATCTTGATTCTCTGTATCAAAGTATGTATTTGTCTGTGTTATTGGATTATGAAAATCATATGAATGGAGCAATTCATTATAAACTTTTTCATTAATCAATAATTTCAATTCTCTTTCAATATTATCGTACATTCATATCACCCATAAATATGTTACAATAGATTTAACAAAAGAGGAAGTGATTTGATGCGTTTCAGTATAGTAGACAGAGGAGACGATAACTCAAAAAGAGTTGCAGAAACTCTAAAGAAAAAATGTATAGATATTGGATGGGAATATGATGATGAAAAATCTGAAGTTATTTTTTCTGTTGGAGGAGATGGTACTCTATTAAGAGCAATTCACACTTATATAGATAGATTGGATGAAATTCAATTCGTTGCGATACATACAGGGAATTTAGGCTTTTTTACCGATTATACACAAGATGAAGTGGATCATTTGGTTTATGATTTAAAACATAACCAGCCAAAAATTGAAGAGTTTAATTTACTTCAAATGGACCTTCCTCAAGTCAATGAAACATTATACGCATTAAATGAAGTTCGTATTGAGAGTTTAGCTAAAACATTGGTACTTGATATTTCGATAGATGATGAATTTTTTGAAAGTAGTCAAGGCTCAGGCATTTGTGTGAGCACACAATCTGGTTCTACTGCTGTTAATAGAGCACTTAAAGGAGCTGTTGTGGATCCAGGTTTAAAGGTTTTACAGCTTTGTGAAATCATGCCTATCTCACATAAAAACCATCATTCTTTAAAAAATCCATATATTATGAATGATACACGAAAAATAGGAGTTAGAGGGGATACGCTTGCCTATGCACATGTATGTTATGATCACTTAGAAAGAGATTTAGAATCAATTTCTGAAATAATTATTCATTCGAGCACAAAAAAAGTACGATTCGCTAGATACCGTACTTATTCATATTTGACTCGACTTAAGAATTTATATTAATTAACTTACGTCTTTTTGAACGATTCAAACGAATCGTTCTTTTTGTTGCCGGTGAAATGTTTAAAATAATTGCGAATGAAATGAAGTAAGAAAGAATACTACTTCCTCCATAAGAAATCAACGGTAATGTGATACCAGTGATTGGAAGTAATCCAACAATCATCCCTGTATTTTGTAGTTGTTGATATAGCAGCATTGCGATAATACCGATTACAACAAAACGATCTTTTTTATTTTTTGTTGCGTAAGCTATTTTACATAAATAAATATCTAATAATAAACATAATAATAAGATAAATGTTGTTCCAATAAAGCCGAAGCATTGCCCAAAAGCAGCAAAGATAAAATCGGTATGTGCTTCTGGAATAGAGACGATATTTGCCTGTAACCCATATCCAGTTAATCCGGCACTACCTAATGACAATAACGCAGTATATAACTGGTTCGAACTACCTCGAATGTTACTTTCTGGTTCTAACCATGCATCAATTCTCTGTAGTTTGTATGAAGATATAAATGAAGCAAGAATATTAGGGTATTCGAAATATAAGAATAAGAAGGTTCCAACGACAATAACTATAAAGGCGAAAATACCAATAATATACTCTTTGCGTATACCACTACAACAGACTAAAATGAAAATATTGAATACAATAATAATACAAACACCAGTATCTGGCTGCATCATAATCAAAAATAATGGGGGGAATAATATTTTTGCGATTTCCCACAACAACATCAAGTCATCTTTATGTGTTGGATTTGGATGTGCATTTTGATGATCAACAATAATTTGTGAGACTAAAACAATTAAAACAATTTTAATAAATTCACTTGGCTGAAAACTACCAATCAAAGGCAGTTGAAACCATGAAATAGCACCATTAACTTCACTGGCAAAAGGAAGTGTGATACCCACTAAATTAAATAATAAGCGTGAGAAAAATAAATAAATAAGACATAGCATTAAAATTTTATAGGCCATATCCATATATGAATATATTTTTTTGTTTTGAAGAATTGAAAGGAAAAACATTGCGACAAATCCTACAATAAACCAAAATAATTGACGATATAAGTAGGAACTTCCGCTTCCAAATTTTATCAGGTTAAAAGAATTGTATAGTGCAAAACAACTTGTCATACCAAAAAGGATAAGAATTAGAATCAAACCAATATCAATTTGGATGGATTTGTTTTTCCATTGAATTGTTTGTTTCATTAATAAAACCTCCTTATTCAGTATTTTTAATTATAACATAATTATTTCGAATTTTTGTTATAATAGTAGTGTTAGGATGATGATTTATGGCAGAAAAAAAATATACACCAATGATGCAGCATTACTTGAAAATGAAAGAAGAAAATCCGGATTCGATTTTGTTTTATCGTTTAGGAGATTTTTATGAAATGTTTTTTGAAGATGCAAAATTGGTTTCTCAAGAATTAGATTTAGTATTAACAGGAAGAAGTGCTGGCGTTGAAGAAAAGGTACCTATGTGTGGTATTCCTTTTCATGCCGCAAATTCATATATTCAAAGATTAGTCAAAAAAGGGTATAAAGTAGCTATTTGCGAACAATTGGAAGATCCGTCTAGCGCAAAAGGATTGGTGGACCGAGGAATTATTAAAATAATTACACCTGGAACTTATATGGATGCAACAATGGATGCCAAGTCAACAAATTATATGGCATCTTGTGATGTTTCAAGTTTTGAAATTACAGTCATATATTGTGAATTAAGTACAGGGGAATTAAAGTATCAAACGCTACAAAGATCTTTGGTGGCGCTACAAAAGGCTCTTTTGGAACAAAATGTAAGTGAGCTTGTTTGTCCGATGACAATGGATAAAAAATGGATGGCTGCCCTAGAAGAGATGGATACGATGCTCATTTCAAAACATAAAAAGGCAAATATTGATTCTGAGGATCTACCTTTGTTAAATGGAATTGAATCTGAATCTTTGAAAGAAGCGTTTGCACTTTTAATGGCGTATTTAAAAGACACACAAAAACAACGTATTGATCATTTTTTACCCATAGAATCTATGGACAAAGATAAAGTTCTTGTTATGGATTATGAAACAAAGAATCATTTGGAGTTGGTTTCAAGTCAATCTTCGAATGCCAAGGCAGAAAGTCTATGGTCTTTTATGGATAAGTGTCAAAGTGCAATGGGATCAAGAATGTTAAAACGATGGATTGAATATCCATTGATTGATGCAGAAAAGATTGCGAAAAGACAAGTGGCGGTCAAAGATTTAAAAGAAAACTTTATGTTAAGAGAAAATCTAAAAGAACATTTAGTGTATGTGTATGATATGGAAAGACTTGCGAGTCGTATGGCTTATGGGAATGCAAGTCCTAGAGATGTACTTCAACTTGTAGCAACATTAGAACACGCAAAGCCTATTTTAGATTTAGCGTCTTCGTTGAATTCGTATCCAGAATTTAATGATGTGCCAGACTGCCAAGAATTATACAATGAAATAAAAAATGCGATTATAGAAAATCCACCATTAACACTAAAAGAAGGTGGAGTCTTTAATGATGGATACAATCAAGAATTGGATGAAGTTCGAAAAATAGCAAAACAAGGAAAAGACTTTATCCTGGAATTAGAAGCGAAAGAACGTGAAAGAACAGGGGTTAAATCATTAAAAGTAGGATATAACCGTGTATTTGGATATTATATTGAAGTTCGTAATGGAAATTTAGATAATATTAAAGAAGAATTTGGGTATCACCCGAAACAAACACTTGCGAATGCGACACGATTCATTACACAAGAATTAAAAGAAAAAGAAGAACAAATTCTACATGCACAAGAGACAAAGGTAAAACTAGAACAAAGTTTGTTTAATGATTTATTGTTGCGAATCAAAAGAGATTTATTTGATTTGCATGCATGTGCACAAGCATTATCTACAATTGATGTCCTTGTATCTTTGGCAATTCTTGCCAGTGAAAAAGGATATGTATGTCCAGTTTTCCATCCAGGTTACAATGTTAATGTGGTAGAGGGTAAGCACCCAATTTTGGATGATCGTATGAAAAAGAAGAGATATGTTTCAAATGATTGGAAAATGTCAGAAGAAGAACATATACAATTGATTACTGGGCCAAACATGGGTGGTAAATCTACATATATGCGACAAAATGCCTTACTTGTAATCATGGCACAAATGGGAAGTTTTATTCCAGCTAAAACAGCACAACTTCCAATTTTTGATCGAATCTTTACAAGAATCGGCGCATCGGATGATATATTGACAGGAAAAAGTACATTCATGGTGGAAATGATGGAAGCCAATACAGCTTTACGTTATGCTACAAAACATTCCTTGATTTTATTTGATGAAATTGGTCGTGGAACTGCAACTTATGATGGTATGGCTCTTGCTCAAGCAATGCTTGAATATATTGATGAAGCAATCGGAGCAAAAACATTATTTTCGACGCACTATCATGAATTAACGGAATTGGCGGAAGAACATCAATCTATGCGTAATGTACATGTTGATGTTCGTGAAGAGAAAAATGAGATTGAATTTAGATATCGTGTTATTGAAGGAAAGGCTGATAAATCTTATGGTATCAATGTTGCTAAACTCGCACATTTACCAAAAGTAGTTTTAGACAGAGCTTCACAACTTTTATTGAATTTTGAAAATCAAGATAACAATCAAAATTATCAACCAAGTTTATTTGTGATGGATCAAGTTCAACCAGAAAAGTCACAACTTTTACAACAACTACAAGAATTAGATATCGACTCAATGACTCCTAGAGATGCTCTGGATTGTCTTTATGAGTTAAAAAAACTAAGTGAAAAAATCGAATCATAAATATGAAATTCATATGAATGGAGGTGTGAAGTATGGCTAAGATACATGTATTGAGTGAACATTTGACAAATATGATTGCGGCTGGTGAAGTCGTAGAAAGACCGGCTGGAATTGTAAAGGAATGCGTTGAAAACAGTATTGATGCAGGTGCTACAGTCATAGAAGTTGAAGTATACCAAGGTGGTATTGAACGAATTGTGATTACTGATGATGGCTGTGGAATGGATCATGAAGATGCACATTTAGCTTTTATGCGACATGCCACAAGTAAAATGCATTCAGAAGAAGAATTATTCAATATTCAAACTATGGGATTTAGAGGGGAAGCTTTACCAAGTATTGCTTCTGTTGCCCAAGTTGAATTGCAGACAAGTAATGGTGAAGAAGGAACTTTATTAAGATACAACTATGGAAGTTTAGATGTTGATGAAACTTGCAATTGTCCACGAGGAACAAAATTAGATGTTTCAGGATTATTTGTTAAAACACCCGCAAGATTTAAACATTTAAAGAGCATTTCTTATGAATTTTCTGTAATTGCCGATTTAATGAATAAGATGGCATTATCCCATCCACAAATTCGTTTTCAACTTTCTCACGATGGAAGAGTTGTATTTCAAACAAGTGGCAATGGAAATATCCAAGAAATTCTATACCAAATGTATGGTAAAGAAGTAGCGCAGAATGCAATTCCATTTGAAGGAAACAATGAAGATTTTCATATTCATGGATATGCAATCCAGCCCAAAATCAATCGGGCCACAAAATATTTTATGTTTTTAACTTTAAATACAAGATTGATTCGCAGTGTCGCAATCCAAAAAGCAATTCTAGATGCATATAGTGATTATATGCCGCCGAATCGTTTTCCAATCGTTGTTTTACAAATGGATTCAGATACACAATTGGTTGACGTAAACGTACACCCTAATAAATGGGAGGTTCGTTTGTCAAAACAAGGCGAAATGCTAGATTTAATCAAAACAACAATTCAAGATGCTTTAAATGCTTCTTTAAAAACAGTAGCTGTTAGTAAACCTGAAAAGAAGAGTGTTGCATTTGAACAGCCAGAAATACAATATTCATATCCTGTTAAGCAACAGCCAAAAGAGAATAAATCGATTGAACAGAGTTTTAAAAATTATAATCCAGTAGTTATCAAAGAAAAAAAGGAGCAGATACAGATATATGAAGAAAAACCAGCTCCTGAAATAAAAATACAGGAAGAACCGATTTCATATCCAATTCCTAAGGAAGATAAGAATGATAAAGGTCCAGAATTCTTTTTGCACCTTCAAGTATTAGCTCAATTGCATGATTCCTATATCTTATGTAGTAATGAAGAAGGTTTGGTTATCGTGGATCAGCATGCTGCTCAGGAAAGATATCATTATGAGCAGTTAAACGAAAAATTATTGGTTCAATGTACAAACAAACAACCGCTTATGGTTCCTATTCAATTGGACGTCTCAAGTAATGTATTGGCTCAATATATGACCATTAATGAAAAAACAGCATTCTTTGGGATTGAATTTGAACCATTTGGAACGGATCAATTGATTCTTCGTGAAATTCCATTATGGTTTCATGATGTAGACCAAAAACAATTCTTACAAGATTTATTAGATTATTTTGTGGAAAATCAAGACGTAGATATGGCAAAACTTAGAAAACATATGATTGCGACTATGGCATGCCATAGTTCAATTCGTTTTAATCGACCATTATCTATGCAGGAAATGGAGCAAGTCATTTTAGATTTACAAAAGTGTAAACAACCATATCACTGTCCTCATGGAAGACCTACAGTTATTGTGATGAGTGATGGTGAGTTGAGAAAGGAATTTGAACGTGGATAGACAAAAAGTTTTAGCAATCGTAGGACCAACTGGAATTGGAAAAACAAGTCTTTCTGTATGGTTAGCCAAACAATTGGATGGAGAAATTATTTCCTGCGATAGTATGCAAGTATATAAAAAAATGGATATTGGCACGGCCAAAGTAACACAAGAAGAAATGCAAGGCATACATCATGAATTGATTGATGTTCAAAATTATAATGAACCTTACAATGTAAAGGTTTTTCAAGAAAAATGTCGTACAGCCATCGAAGATGTTGTAAAAAGAGGAAAGTTTCCTATTTTATGCGGAGGAACAGGACTTTATTTAAAAGCAGCATTATATGACTATGAATTTCAAGAAGAAAACGAAGATATCGCCTATACAACTTTTTTGAATTCGAAAACGAATGAAGAATTGGTCGCAATGTTAAAAGAAAAAGATGAAAAAGCTCTAGAAAAAATTCATCCAAACAATCGCAAGCGATTGATTCGTGCTCTACAAATTTGTCATAGTGGTACTTCAAAATCAGAACAAGAAGACAAACAACAACATATTCCATTATATGATGTGTATTTTTTAGGTTTAGATGTGAATCGAGAAATTTTACATGATCGAATCAATAAAAGAGTAGATATTATGTTCGAGAATGGTTTGGTCAAAGAAGTAGAAGATTTATTTACAAATCCAGAAACGTGGGAATATACAAGTTTTCAAGGAATTGGATATAAAGAGTTTAAAGATTATTTCTTAAAAGAAAAGAGTATCGATGAAGTAAAGACTGCTATAAAAACACATTCTAGACAATATGCGAAAAGACAATATACATGGTTTAAGAATCAGATGCCTGTACATTGGTTTGAAGCACAGAATAGAGATGAAATATATAGTGCAGTAAAGGAATGGTTGATGGATGAAGACAAATGAGAGAAGTGAATTGTTGCTGGGAAAAGAAGCATTAGAAACACTAAATGATAAGATAGTCCTTGTTGTTGGAGTTGGAGGAGTCGGTTCTTTTTGCGTAGAGGCCTTAGCAAGAACAGGAATTGGTCATTTAATTCTTATAGACAAAGATTGTGTGGAACCAAGTAATATCAATCGACAATTAGTGGCGACTTTAGATACAGTTAATGAAGTTAAAGTGGATGTATTAAAGAAACGAATTAGTACACTAAATCCTAATTGTATTGTAGATACATATGCATGTTTTTATGATCAAACAAAAGATGATGAAATATTTTCGCAACCCATTGATTTTGTCGTAGACTGCATTGATTCCATTCAGAGTAAAAAAGATTTGATGCAAGCATGTATAGAGCGAAATATACCGTTTTTATCAAGTATGGGAATGGCTAGACGTAAAGATCCTACAAAATTAGTAGTTACAGAGGTAGAAAAAACAAGTTATGATCCAATGGCTAAACAGATTCGTCAGTGGAAAAGAAAAAATCGTATACGCAATAAAATCTGGGTGGTGGCATCTTTAGAACAACCGATTCCAGTAGAGTCAGGACAACCATTGCCTAGTGCTATTTTTGTACCAGCAAGTGCCGGATTGGTACTTGCGAGTGAATGTGTACAAAGATTGATTGAGTTATAAAGAGGTAATAATTATATGAAGGATGTATTTATTGTAAATCCCAAATCAGGGAAAAACAGTCAATATGAATTAATACAAGAAATCAAAGAGCATTTTCAAGGAAAACGTATTATCATTGAAAAAACAAAAGGTCCTGAACATGCGACGTTTATCGCAAAAAAGTATGCTCTATCCAATGAACCTGTGCATTTGTATGTATGTGGCGGGGATGGTACTTTGCATGAAGTTATTAATGGGTGTGCCGAAAAAGAAAATGTGACTATTTCTGTGATTCCAATTGGAACGGGGAATGATTTTGTGAAATATTTCGAAGATTTAAAAAGAGAAGACTTTTTAAATCTGGCAAATTATTCAAATCCAGAATATATGGACTGTGATTTGATTAAAGTGAATGGAGAATATTCAATAAATACAGTTTCTTTTGGATTTGACGTGGAGGTTGCACGTCAGGTAAATGCACTAAAAAAGAATATAAAGACAGAAGGAATCATACCCTATGTTTTATCAACATTGATTAGTTTAAGAAAACCAATAGGTCAAGACTATCAAATTCAGATTGATACTAAAAAATTACCAAAAGGGAAATATGGATTCCTTGTGTTTGCGAATGGAAAATACTATGGTGGAGGATTTAAGCCGTGTCCAGATGCCAATATTGATGATGGCTGGATGGATGTTTGTTTGATTTCAGATGTAAAGAGACATCAAATAGTTCGATTGGCAAAGAAGTATCAAGAAGGAACGCATACACAATATAAAAATCTAGTTTCTATGTACCAAGCTAAAACGATACATTTAAATACAGAAAATGAAATGATTTATGCGAATATGGATGGAGAAGTAAAAGGATTTAAAAATCCAACAATAGAAATCGTAGAGAAAGCGATTCGACTTGCTCTTCCTAGAATATCGTGAGTATGATACAATATTCAAAAATATAGGGAGTGTGAAAAATGGACTCGGATTTATGGATACAAATCCTTGAATTAGTTATTTTATTAGCTTTATCAGGCTTCTTTTCTTCAGCTGAAACGGCAATGGTTTCAGTTAGTAAGATTCGCTTGAGAACTTTAGAAGATGAAGGAAATAAAAAAGCATCATTAGCTTTAAGAATATTAGAAAATCAATCAAAAATGCTAAGTGCTATATTGATTGGTAATAACTTAGTGAATACTTCAGCAGCAAGTATTGCCTCATTGATTGCTTATTCCTTTGGTGGAGCAGCCGTTAGTATTGCTACTTTTATCATTACTTTTTTAATTTTGGTTTTTGGAGAAATTACACCTAAAACATGGGCAACAGTGAATGCAGATCAACTCGCAATTACGTATGCTCCGATTATTTCACTTTTGATGAAAGTTTTAACACCGATTATTTGGTTTGTGAATTTATTTAGTTCAGGTATTTTAAAATTAATGGGCATACAAGATCCAAATAAAAATATATCTATGACTGAAAGTGAGTTGCGTACAATTGTAGACGTTTCTCACGAAGAAGGTGTCATCGAAGAAGATGAAAAAGATATGATCAATAAAGTGTTTGATTTAGGGGATGCCAAAGCTAAAGATGTTATGGTACCTCGTGTACATGTTGTAATGGCAGAAGTGGATAGTACATATAAAGACTTATTGGAAATATTTAGAGAAGAAAAGTTTACGCGTATTCCCATCTATCAAGATAAAATTGATAATATTATTGGTATCGTCAATATGAAAGACTTGTTGATGTATGATGATTTTTCACATTTTGATATGCAAAAGATTCTTCGTAAACCAAAGTTCACATATGAAAATAAAAAAGTATCAGAATTATTGATTGAAATGAAACAATCCACATTTAATCTTGCGATAGTCATGGATGAATATGGAGAATTTTCAGGTATCGTTACGCTAGAAGATATCATTGAAGAAATCGTCGGCGATGTTCAGGATGAATACGATGCACACGAAGAAGAAAATATTGTAAAATTAAATAATCAAACATATGATGTCAAAGGATATTTAAGCTTACATGATTTAAACGATTATTTAGATTTAGATTTAGATAGTGAAGACTTTGATTCAGTTGGAGGTTTAGTAATCGATGCACTTGGTCGTTTACCACAGACAAATGATGAAACGACTTTACCAAATGGAATTCGCATTAAAGTCTTGAAAGTAGAAAAAAATCGTATAGAATCTGTACGATTGATTTTACCAGATACATTAACACAAAAGGATGTTTAACTACATGTGCGTAGTAAACATCCTTTATTTATTTTCAGTAATATATTTGTTGAAAGCCTTCGCAATAGCCTGGGCAACCTTCTTTTGATTTGTTGAATTTTTAAGCTTTTGTATTTCCTTGGTATTCGTACTAAAACCAGCTTCAAATAATATGGCTGGAATTTTTTGCTCATCAACCACATGTAGAGGATAAAATTCAGTTGTAAGAGTACCACGGTCATGTGTCCAATCTAAACCAGATAAGTTTTTACATATATATTCTGTGATCTGTTCACTTGCTTTATCGTCTTGACGAATATAAGAAACATATCCAGAACAAGTAGGATCTTCATTTGAATTGATATGGAATGAGAAGAAATAATCGGCTTTTTCTTTTTTTGCCATCTTAACTCTCGCTTTTAAATCCTCTGTTTCATCTTCTGACCACGTTACTTTATCGCTTGTACGAGTATAGACAACTTTGATTTCTGGATTTAGTTTTTTTAGTTGTTTACCTGTTTCTAAAGCTAAAGCCAAAGTTAAATCTTTTTCGGTAGTACCATCTTCTGCAACGGTTCCCCCATCATAACCACCATGTCCAGCATCAATCATGACAGTCGCAATCGTTTCGTAATGTTTATTGACTGTTTTTGTCTTTGAATCTGAATTAGAAGTTGAGTGATTGGATAATAAAACTACGAAAGTTCCTATAATCAAACATATACATGCCAAAACAATAAGTAGGTTTTGTGGTTTCAACTTTCTTTTCTTTGAATTTTGCATGGGATTAGTATAGCACTGTTTAAAAAATTATTCAAAAATTGCGCGTCCAATTCGAACTGTATTCGAACCATGCTTAATAGCTAATTTATAATCTTGAGACATCCCCATGGATAAAGTGTCTATATCTGGATATTGCTCTTTTAGCTCTAAATAAAGGGTATGCATCTGGTCAAATTCAGATTCTACTAATGCTTGATCTTCTGTTTTTGAAGCAACACACATAATTCCTTTAATTTGAATATGTTTAAATTCTTGCAATTGAGAAATAAAGTTTTTAGCATCCTTAAAAGGATATCCCGTTTTGTTTGGATCTTCCGAAATTTTTAGTTCTACCAATACCTTTTGAATGATGCCATGTTTATTCGCCTGTTTTTCAATTTCTTCAGCCAGTTTCAATGAATCCAAGCTTTCAATCACATCAACCTTTCCAACAATATACTTTACTTTGTTTGTCTGTAGATGCCCAATAATGTGCCAAGTATATTTTGGATCATACTTATCTATAAATTCCTGTACACGATTTTCTCCAAAAGTAGTTAGACCCATTTTTGCGACTTCATCAATTTCTTCCTTTGTACGCGTTTTAGATACAGCCACTACATTAAAATCTTGTACTTTTAGTTCTTCAATCAACTCTTTATTCATATTAAAACAGTCCTTTCAATATCAATCTAATTATAATCAAAGAAAAAAAAGAAGCAACATTTGCTTCTAATGAAATAATTTTCCAAAAATCCAACGAACGAATGGTCCACAATAACAAATTTGCCAAAAGAAAGCCATTGGAAAATTAAATAAAATAGTCATAAACCAAACTGAAATAATTTGGACACCTGGTGTTTTGAATAGAATGGTCGCAATCAAACTCATGATTGGACACATAATACAAATAATGTAGAAAGAAATCGCAAGTGTGATAAAGAAAGGACGATCCTTCGGTGTTACAACTTTAAAGGCAAAGTAATGTGCTAGTTTATCAACAAAGAAATATTCTAAAATAAAGGCTACAGGCCACATGATGATTAATTCATGAAAGGCTAATAAAAAGACTTGATTAGACATTCCACCCATATTAAGTGCGATGTTGTAACAAATCATGGCATAAACCATTAAAAAAGACATGAATAAAGTGAATACAATATTTTCGAATTTTGTTTTTGGCATATATTTTCTCCTCCTAAATGACTTTTTGTGTTGTTCAATCAAAGACGTTTCCAATATGTACCAAAAAGCGAACGCTAGTAATAATATCATAATTTTTTTGTTTTTGTAATAAAAAATCAGTAAGAATCACTCTTACTGATGAATAGGGAAAGTTAATATAATAGTAAATAAATCATTTGTTTCGTCTTGATAGAAAGTTCCATGATGGATTTTTATCATTTTTTTAACACTCTTCAAACCAATTCCATTACTTTCGACTTTATCCAAATGATGATTGATTGAATTCGTAAAACTCATTTTTAATTGGTCTTCTTCAATCGTTGTTTGAATCACGATATCTTTCCAAGGATCACAATATTTTTGAATATTCGAGAATACATTATTTAATATTCTTTGAATTATCGCAAAATTCGCATCCATAGATAGAGAAGTTTGTAGAGGTTCATATAAAATATGAAGATCCATTTCTCTTAAATACTGAATATGATCTACTAATGTATCGATGAGCTTTTGAACAGGAATATTCGATAAATCAGAATTATATTCTGTTGAAAAGACAAGAGAATACTCAAACATTTTATTGGAAAGATATGTGATTTCTTCAACCTTATCTAAACATTTTTGAAGATATTGATCACGAAATTTAATATCATCCTTTTTTAAATTCATGATTTCAAGGTATCCCTTTAATGTTGTTAGTGGAGTTCTTAAATCATGGGATAAAGAAGAAATTAATTCTTTATTCGCAACACGAGCCTGCTGTTCATTGTCCATTGTTTGTAGAAAGGCAATACGCATTTGATTCAAGTCCTGGGCTAAACGTCCAATCTCATCTTTATCACTTACTTTGATTTCATGATTCCAATCTCCAATTGCTAAAGTAAAGACATCTTCTTGTAAATTTTGAATGGACTGAATTCGTTTACGAATAAAACTTTGCAGGATAATTAAATAAAAAGAGAAAGAAATCAAAAGTGAAAGAATGATATAAGGAATTTGGAATGGAATCATAGGGAATGAAGTGATATATAAATAAACGGATTGGTTTTTAAAATGTATTGGATAATCATAGTACAACGGGGCTTCCAAGACATCCAAATCATCAAAACTATATAACAACAATAAATTATTGCTGCTTAAAGGAGATTTGTCCGTAAAATAGATTCCATCCTGATCATATAATTCCACATAGGCATGATTGAGTGCATTTTCTTTTAATATATGATTGATGACTTTTTTGTTTTCTTTCGTTAAATCAAAATTTTGGAGTTGTTTTTCTAATTTCTTTACATAAGAAGAATAATCTTCCGATTGATAAAAAGTATCCATTAAAAACTCAAAGACAGCACTGCGATTTAAATATAGAAATGAAAAAGAAGTTAATACCAACAATGTTGCACAAAGAAAAGAGAACATCATACGACTGGATAAGGAATAGAAGACGTTTTTCTTTGAACGGAGTGGTTTAAGATTTTTTAAAAGTAAATAAAAAAGAATTGTTATAATAAGACTTAAAATACAGTCGAAAATACGATAAGAATGATAATAATTCGTGAAAGATGGATACCACTCAATACAACTCATTTTACTTGAACTCTTTATAAAAATATTATACTTTTGTGCATTTTTTAAAGGAGTACGGCCACAAAACGAAAGTATAGAATCGATGACTTTATCATCTGGTTTATTTGATTTTGTTTTATATAAAATGACTTGATAACTTCCCTTTTTTAATAATTGATTTAAATCTTTACGAATTTGAGTGTGGTTCATAAAATCCACTTGTTCTTGTTCATCTAAATAAGCTTTCGCCTCTTTTATTTTTTCTTTAGATAAAGTATCAGAATACTTATAATGAGTATTTAAATAATCGTATACGACAAATCTTTGAGAATATATTGCGAAAAAACTCAATAAAAAAACAAGAAGGGAAAGATACAGTCTCGTTATTTTTTTATTCAAAACGATACCCCTTTCCCCAAATTGTTTTTATGTATACTGGATTGGCGGGATCCTTCTCGATTTTCTTTCTAAGATTACGAATATGAACCATGATTGTATTATTTGCCGAATAATAATACGGCTCATTCCATGCTTTTTCATACAATTGTTCAGCTGAAAAAATTTGTTTAGGATTCTTCATCAACGTACTCAAAATATTAAATTCAATATCTGTTAATTCAACTTCCTTTCCATTGACCTCTGCATTTTGTTGGGCATAACGCAAAGTAAGACCATCCATACTTAAATCCTTTTCTGTATCAAGTAATATTTCTTCTTTTTTACCCTTATAGACTTGATAACGACGAAGTAAAGCTTTAACTCTTGCTGTTAATTCACTATACGAAAAAGGCTTTGCCAACTAGTCATCGGCACCACTTGAAAAACCAAGCGTCTTATCCGAATCTAATCCTTTGGCTGTTAAAAATAAGATAGGGACATTGCTTGTTTCACGAAGCTTTAAACAAGTCTGGTAACCATTCATATTCGGCATCATAATATCAAGGACGATTAAATCGATGGAAGAATCAAACAATTGAAGAACCTCATTTCCATCTTTGGCTTCAATCACTTCATAGCCTTCGCCAGTTAATAAAATTCTTAATATTTCACGGATTTCTGCATTGTCATCCGCCACTAAAATACGCGTCTGCATGTTCACATCCCTTTCTTTTATTCTATTTTACCCCAATTACGATAGGGTTTCCAATTTTCATAAGGCAACATATGATGTAAATGATCCATCACTTTCGATTGCGAAGAATACAATTGAATGATATCTAATTTCTTATCATAATCTTTCTTTGATAGTCGCTTTTCATTCTTTAATTTAGCCTTGTTTTTCTTTGATGTATACTTACCAAAATATACAAGTTGATCGGTCTTATTTTCTTTTTTTAAAATCATGGTAACATACTTAGATACCTTTTTATGATGGATATGCCCATATTCTCCATCCGGATTATGCGTTACAATTTTGTCCCAGTCTTTGGAATCGATTTCTTTTTTTATCTCTCTTTGAATATCCTTTTTACAAGACTTCCAGTTATCACGCTTCCCCTTTGTCTTATCTGGAAAAGATAAAATAATTCCTTTAGAATGTGTCTTCTCCATTACCTTCATAAATTCTTTTTTTCTTTTTTTATTGTTTCCATTCGTAATACATAAAACCGTGTAATTTCCATTGATTAAATGAGATCCACCCCAAATTGTTTCATCATCCGGATGGGCCACAATCATTAAAGATTCAGGCTCTTGGGCATGAATTACGGATGTATTTAGACAAAGCATTAAACTTAAGATGCATAATAATAACTTTTTCATTTTCATCACCAAAAAAATTCTATCAAACATTTCTTAACACTCTACTTATGCATTTCTTAAATCTTCTTAATATATTTATGAAAATTTAATATTTCCTTTTGTCGATACTTAAGATTTATTTTGTATAGTAAAACCATGAAAAAGAGAGATACGTTTTACATTACAATACTATTTATATTACCCATTTTATTTGTACTCTGTGTATCCACATATTCCATGTATGGATCAAAGTTAGATTGGTTATCCCAACATATATCTTTGGCAGACTATTTTCGACAGACCCAACAATTACTTCCAGATAGTTTTGCGAATCTTCAAGGACAAACCAATGCCTTTAGTTTTTCATATTATGGACTATTAAGGCCAGACGTTTTAGTTTCTTATTTATTTCCAAATATTCCAATACATTTCTTTATTATAGGTTATGCAACACTTCTATGGTCATCTACAGGAGGACTTTGTTATTGCTGGCTAAGAAATAAAGGATACAAAGATTCGATTCGTTTCTTTTCAAGCATATGTTGCATATGCGCCAATTGCTTCTTTCAGTCCCACCAACAAATCATGTTTATAGAAATTCTTCCCTTTTTATTTCTTTCGATGATTTTAATAGATAAAAATAAAAGACAATGGATTAGTCTATGTGTAGTTATGGCACTTTTCCATAACTATTTCTATACGCCAGGCATGATATTGATTCTGCTTTTATATGATTATGATCAAAACCATACGATAAAAGATATTCTGATTCCGATTCTTATTGGTGTTGGTATGGCTACAATTTTATGGCTACCAACCGGATATTTGATTTTAAACAATCATAAATCTGTTGTACAAACCAACCTATTTAATTTATTAATTCCAAACTTTACTCTAAAAGGACTTGTCTATGATAGCTATGGATGTGGATTGACTGTGATTAGCTGGATTGCCCTATTTCAAGGAATTCAATTTGAAAAGACAAGGAAACTATCGATTCTGTTGATTTTAATGTTTGTTTTCCCAATGTTCTCTTATATATTGAATGGAACTTTATATGCACGCACAAAAATATTGGTGCTATGTTTACCACTCGTGCTTATGATCCTTTCCTATTGGTTACAAGAAAAAAAGTTGAATAAGGGTTTACTTGTTTTAGCTAGTTTATTTCTTTGCACCAAAACAATGCTTCTTGGATTATTAATTTCACTTGTATTTATAGGCTATTACTTTATGGATAAAAAAGAATGTTTAATGATGTATGCCCTTGTACCTATGATTGTTTTTGCAGGATTCAACTACAATCAGTGCTTAGATTTAAAACTCTATAATTCAATGTATTCTAAGGATAAACAAAAATTAATTCAAGGAAACGATTTGAATCAACGAACAGCCGATTTAGATCAGGTGGGTTATAGTGTCAATCGTATCTATGACCCAAAAGAAATGAAGGCATCAAGTTATACGTCAACAAGCAATTCTTTATATAACACTTTCATTTATGACATTATAAAAAGTCCGATTTCCCAATCCAATCGAACAATCATAACAGATAGTGAGAATTATTTATATTTGAGTATGATGGGGATTCAAAATGTATTGAGTAAAGACTCTAATTTATATGGATATAAAGAAGTAGATAGTAAAGGAAAATATAAATTATTAAAGAATAAAAATGTATTTCCAATGGTCTATGTCACAAGTGATACGATGAGTGAATCTGAGTTTGATAAACTCTTTTATCCATATAATTTGGATACCATCTATAATTGCACGATTGTGAATGGTGAAACAAGTAATGATTATGCCTCAAAGATGAAACTTATAAAGAATTTAGATCAATCGATTGTGATTCAGAACAAAAGGAAAATAAAAAAAACAATACCCATTGATTTTGATACTAAAAATAAGCTGATCTGTATTGATTTTGATGTAAAGAATTATACAGATAAAAAGATTTCGATATCCATAAACGGAATGAAGAATACATTGTCAAAAAAACATTCTGTGTATCCAAATGGGAATAAACATTTTACGTATATTCTTTCTAAAAAAGAATTGAAACAATTTGATGTTACTTTATCCAAAGGAAAATATAAGATATCCAATATCCGTGTTTATACATGTGATATGAATGTGTTTGACCGAGTTGTAACTAAAGTAAAACCATTAAAGACAACTTCTATATTTAAGGGGAAAGTAACAATATCTAAAGATGGGTATTTAGTAACTTCGTATCCTTATGAAAAAGGATATGAAATTTATGTCGATGGAAAGAAACAGGATGTTGAAGTTGTGAATAAGGCTTTTGTGGGATGCAAAATCAAAAAGGGAAGTCATACAATTACGATTCAATTTCATGCGCCATTTAAGAATGCAGGACTGGGTATAAGCGTTCTTTTCATTATAATAGGAGGATTTTGGATATGGAAAAAGTCAAAGAATTTATAAGCTATGGAATCGTGGGAGCTATGACAACTCTTGTGAATTACATTGTGTATTTTATTTGTTTAAAACTAGGAATCAATTGGCTGATCAGTAATAGTTTAGCTTGGATGGTAGCCGTTATATTTGCGTATTTTTCAAACCGAAAAGTTGTATTTCATTCAAGGAACGATATGAAAAGAGAGTGTATCGAGTTTTTTGGACTTCGATTTATGACATTGATTGTGGAAAATGTACTATTGGCTATTTGTATTGATGGCGTACATATTTCAAATTTATTATCTAAGATTTTAGTCAGTGTGATTACTGTTTTGGTCAATTATTTCTTATGTAAATCTCATATATTTTCTAAGAAGGAGGAAATGTTGTATGAACAAAATTAGTGTTGTCGTTCCTTGTTTTAATGAAGAAGAAGTTCTTTCCGTGTTTTACAAAAAGACAAGCGAAGTATTGAATGAAATAGATGGAATCACCTATGAATTGTTGTTTGTGGATGATGGATCCAAGGACCATACCAAAGATATATTAAGAGCATTGAGCTTAAAGGATGATCGTTGTGAATTTGTTTCTTTTTCTAGAAACTTCGGTAAAGAAGCTGCCATGTTTGCAGGATTAAAGAAATCAAGTGGCGATTATGTTGTGATCATGGATGCCGATTTGCAGCATCCTCCTGTATTATTAAAAGAAATGTATAAGGCGGTTAGTGAAGAAGGCTACGATTGTTGTGCAGGAAAAAGAGTGGATCGTACGGGTGAAGGTAAGATTCGTAACTTTTTATCGCATACTTTTTATAAGGTGATGCAGAAGATGTGTAAAATGGATATGAGCGATGGTTGTGGTGATTTTCGTATGATGTCAAGACAAATGGTGGATGCGATTCTAGAATTAAAAGAATACAATCGCTATATGAAAGGATTATTTTCTTTTGTAGGATTTGATACAAAATGGATTGAATTTCATAATGTACAACGAGCAGCGGGTAATTCTAAATGGAATTTCTCTAAACTATTCGCATATGCGATGGAAGGTATGTTTTCCTTTTCTACAGCGCCTATTGTATGGATTGGTAATATTGGAACAGCCATTATGATTTCATCGATTTTAATGACTTTGTTTGGATTGTTAGTACATGTCACGTCCATGTTTCATTTAGTATGTTTGATCCTGTTCTTGAGTGGACTTCAAATGTTATTTGTGGCCATTTTAGGTCAATATACGACAAAAGATTATATGGAAAGTAAACAAAGACCGATCTATATAGTAAAAGAAACTAGCCGAAATTTAAGCTAGTCTCTTAATGTGATTTCAATCACTGTGTCAATTGGATCTGGACACTGGTGTGAATTGGAATCAATATGGATAAATGTATAGTCAGGAAAACTTTCTGCGTTCCAAGGCGTTTGAATTTTGATTTGAGAATGATCAGACAATCTTCTTATTCCTTGGATTTTTTCTTTTTTGATTTTAACAGGTATATCAAAAATACTCTCATCTAAAATATGCGCATAAATTTTATTTCCCTTTTGTGTGTATCTTCCCCATTCGGGTTTTTCTAATTCACATTTTGTGCATCCATAAATAGAAGCTTCATTTAGTTTCATCCATTCTCTGATTTCATTCAATACTTGGATAGATTCTTTAGGAAATTGTCCTCTAGCATCCGGCCCCACATTTAAAATCATATTTCCACCCTTGGATACACATTCAACTAGAGTACGGATGATTAGCTTAGCAGATTTATAATTCGTGTCCTTAGCGCAATATCCCCAATGCTCATTCATAGTGATGCAAGCTTCCCAAGGCACAGGTAAACCTTGAGGAGGAATCATTTGTTCAGGTGAAGTAAAATCACCGGCTGTAAAACTAGGATGTGCATCCATAATGGTTCCAGGATGTACACCATCTCCTTCTAAACGATTGTCGATGATCATGTCTGGCTGGTAGGTTCTTGCCATTGTTACGATTTTATGGGCATCCCATACATCTTTTGTCATATTGTCATAAGAAAAGTCAAACCACATGATATCCAACTTTCCATAGTTTGTAAGTAATTCCTTGATTTGAGTATGCATATAATTCAAATAGTTTGAAAAACAAATCGGTTTATCGTATTCTGGGTTGTTTCTTTCAGGATGATGCTTATCATTGTAGTGAGGATAGTCAGGATGATGCCAATCAAGCAGGGAATAATATAGACCGACTTTTAATCCTTCTTGTCGAAAGGCATCTAAAAATTCTCTGACATAATCATGATTTGCCTTCCAATCTGTAGTCTTTGTATCAAACATACAATATCCATCGTGGTGTTTGGCAGTCATTACGGCATATTTCATACCAGCTGCTTTGGCCAATAGCCCATTGGTGTGGATCAAATAGATCTGGATCAAATTCATTCGCAAAAGGAATATACTCTTCTTCTTTCATTTCTTCGTTGCTTCTGACCCATTCACCTCGTGCTGGAATGGAATAGATTCCCCAATGGATAAAAAGTCCAAATCTAGATTTTTGAAACTCTGTAATATTCATAATGCCTCCTTTAGAAAAGTGGTTCTTGTAGCTGCTTTTTTTGTTATATTAAGAAATTGGTTTCGGAGAAGATGAATTTGAAAATTTAAAAATGACTGAATTATTTGAATCTAGGATTATATAGGTATGACAAAACAGACTATTGGTTATATCCTTCTTTTATACATTCGCATCATTTCATCAATACATCTTTTTCTGTATGTTCTGTCATTTCTTTTGTCCTTGAATGGATTATATGTATAAGTATACTGCATAATGGCTCCACATTTACATTGAATTGGGTCTCTATTAAAAGAATCAATCACATTATCTGTGACATCATATCTTTTCTCATCCTTGTGATCATTGTAGAACCAGCTGACAGTCTTTGATCCTTTATTGTATTCTGTAATTCTATTTTCAGCCATGGCAGGCCTACCTGCATAGCGAATAAAATAGTTTACGCAGCCTTGAATATCTTTACTATTTTTATTAGATGAAGCATCGTTAGAATCGTTGTCAGTGGATTTGAACTTGGCATAGACATAGAAACCTTTAGGGTGTTCTTTATAGAGTCTGTTTCTTTCTTCTAGTTTACTCAATCCACCAGATTCAATGATGAGATGTATCAGCTAATATTGAAATGTTTTTCGAAGCCTAGAAAAATTGAAATGGTGGAACATCTTAAGTTTGTTTGCTTTTTGCGAATATACAAGTTCCGGTACAAGACAATGGATGTGTGGATTCCATTTAAGGTCTTGTAAAAGTATGTATAGTGGCAATCATGCCAAATTCATTACGAACAGGAATATCTTTGAATATCTAATGAGTATTCTTTAATTGTTTCAATTTCAGTTTCTTTAATAATGATCTATTTACTAGTATACATATTGTATTTCTGGCTGCAACAAACAAAAGATTGAGTCTAGAACGATCCTGTCTGAACCAGTTTCTAAGTTCTTCGGGAATAGTAAATACAATGTGTCTATGAGGGCAGTAGTAGCCTTGGCTGCAAGCTGTTTGGCATATTTAGCACCACAGGCATTACAAAATCTTGAATGACATGAGGGTGGAATAATATTCCAATTGTCACAATCGGGACATTCAAACTGATCAAATCCAAGATAACATGTGTGGCAAAGAAGAGAACGTTCTACATTGTCTAAAATACAAGGACGAGCTTTACCAGAAGCATCTAGTTTTCGAATGTATTCAATATTATCGAAGAAGATGTTTTTAATAGGATGATTGAAATCAAAGTTTCGAACATCACAATCTAATAGTGATAAAGTTTCAACTGGAATGTTTGAATGATAAGTTGTGTCCATATATTAATTATATGTGAATTTAATGTGAACATGTGAGGATATAGTTAAATATCACATATTCACATTGGTGATATAATGATGAAATAAAAATAAATTAGAAAGTCTCAAATCTATCTATTAAACCTATTTTGAATATAGTATAATAGAGTCAGATAGAACAGGAGGACTTGCCTTATGAAGGTGTTTTCAATGTCGCAAAGAATCTATTATAAAGATTTGGAACCAGAAGCAGAATCCATCATTAAAAAGGATCTTGAACTGTATAACTGTATGCTTCATAAGGCATTCAAAATCTGTTTTGATCGTGCCTATAAGGATGTTACCTATTCAGAAACGGATCAAAGAATGATCAAGTCCTTCTATGGTACAAGTGATTATTTTCCTTTGTCTGCTATTAATGAGGCCAAGGCTTTGGTGAAAAGTCTTAAATGCCTTGAAAAAGAAAATCAAGATATGATCAAGACTCGTTGATGTTAGCATATAAATAGGACTAGTCAAAAAGAGAAAATTTACACCAGTGGTA
>OGWZ01001103.1_pt1 | contig 26793 bp, 25 predicted proteins | sample 1576141 | NCBI WGS metagenome assembly OGWZ01 (sample SAMEA3541512, study PRJEB24748) | human gut metagenome | biome: human gut; feature: human-associated habitat; material: faeces | place: China | collected 2012
CCGATGTTTGGGCATTGAATGGACTCGATACTTTAATATTGAGACCTACAGAGGCGCCTTTGATCGGATGAGTTTTTAAAAATGGTAAATTTGGACAAAGACAAAAATCAGAAGTTTTTACTGATCGATGTCGGATTTAAACAAATTTTATGCAGATTTAATGTGGTTGTTACTTGAAAATTTCTTAATAGCTTGAACATTTTTGTCAGATTTTGCATTCTAATATGTGCGCTAGGACTTATTTTTAAGTTTGCATATTGTCAGGATTTGAACTAGATCCCAAAAAAGTGTTTTTGTTATATAAAGAAAATTTTTTTGCCCGCATAATTTATATATAGTCAAGACAAAACAAATTTAATCAAATCATATATAAGAGGTGGAGAAGTGGAAAACGCCCGTGATGTTGCAAAACAAACAATGGCATTAGTCCTCGCAGGTGGTCGTGGTAGCCGTTTAAAGGATTTAACCGACAGCCGTGCAAAGCCGTCTGTTTATTTCGGTGGTAAGTACAGAATTATCGACTTTGCTCTGTCTAACTGCGTAAACTCTGGTATTACTGGTGTTGGTGTTGTTACCCAGTACAAGTCTCACAGTTTATTACGTCACTTACAGTGCGCTTGGTCTTTCTTACGTAATCAGTTCAATGAGTACATCGATTTATTACCGGCTTCTCAGCGTGTTGACGAGGAGCACTGGTATCAGGGTACTGCTGATGCTGTCTATCAGAATATCGACATTATCAAGGACCACAAGCCTAAGTACATTTTAATCTTAGCTGGTGACCACATCTATAAGATGGACTATGCTGAGATGATTTTAGATCACATCCGCATGGGTTCTCCTTTAACCGTAGCTTGCATCCCGGTTGAGAGATCTAAAGCTACTGCCTTCGGTGTTATGAAGATCGACAATGACAACCTTATTACTGACTTCATGGAGAAGCCGCAGGATCCGCCGCCTATGCCTGGTGATGACACTAAGAGCTTAGCCTCCATGGGTATCTATGTCTTTGATGCCGATTACCTCTATGACATTTTGCAAAAAGATTCTGAGACCCCGGGCTCTCACCGTGACTTTGGTATGGACATCATTCCGGCCTTAGTTAAGGAGCGCAAGGCCCATGCTCACAACTTCGCTAAGTCCTGCATCCGTAACCGTGGCGATAAGAATTTAGTTTACTGGCGTGACGTCGGTACTATCGATGCTTACTGGGAAGCTAACATGGATATCGCTTCCATCGAGCCGCAGTTAGACGTTTATGACTTCGATTGGCCGATTTGGACCTATCAGCCGCAGAATCCTCCGGCTAAGTTCGTACAGGACATCAACGGTACTTCCACTATCGTTAGAAATTCCGTATGCTCTTCAGGTTGCATTATCTCCGGCTCTTCTGTAAATCAGTCAGTGCTGTTCCACTCTGTACGTGTACACTCTAACTGCTTCTTATCTGAGTCTGTAATCAGCCCGTTCTGCATTATCCACCGTGGTTGCCGCTTAACTAAGGTTATCTTAGATCGTGGTGTAGAGTTACCGCGTAATTTAATTGTCGGTGAGAATGCTGAGCTTGATGCTAAGCGCTTCCGTCGCTCTGAGGGCGGTGTCACCTTGATCACCAAGTCCATGTTAGAGCGCTTAAAGAAGACTGAGCCGCAGTTATTTGAGGGCTTTGAAGACTATCGTGCCGCCTTCATTCCATCTCACTAATAGTTAATAGACTTTAAGTTTATTAAAGCTCGCCTCCGAGGTTTAACCTTTGAGGCGAGTTTTTTTATGGGAAATCTAAAATGGTTTTACGTCTTGCCTAAGAAGGGGGATTTTAGATCTAAGTTAGGTGTAAACTTGAACTAGCTTTTAGGGGCATGTATAGTGCTTACATAAAGTAGCCATTAGTATTTTTGTTAATATATAACGGCTATTTATGCCTAAAGTGAATTTCAATTGTTATGCGCTAAATCAATTTTAGGCTTTTGATTTGGCTTTAAAATTCAGTATTTCCTATTTTCTCAAGGCTTTTAGGCGTTTTATGCGCTTATAAGGCTTTTTGCCAGCGTAATTTTGTTACAATGGGCGCAAATTTTTTTTAGACAATCAAGATTATGCAAGAAGTAAAGAATCAGCAAGAGCGCACTTTAACTAGTGCCGATCCATCCTTTGATGATATTCGTCCGTGCAACGATAGTGAGGTTCAAACTGAGCTACAGAAGATAGCTCAGGATGATACTGTTATCGACAGTCTCTTAAAATTCCGCTATCCGATTTTATCAAAGCATCTGGCCTTTATCCTGAAGCCTATTGTAAAGAAAGTCTTAATGCGTAAGATTTCTAAGTACAAGACAGTAGGACAATTTCAAAATCAGGTTGCCGATTACTTAAATCACGTCATTGCTACCACTACCGATGGCATTGAGCTTGTGGGATTTGACAAGATCGACCCTAAAAAGGGTTATCTCTTTATTTCCAATCATCGTGATATTGCCCTCGATCCGGCTTTTATCGATATTGCCCTTTATAACCGTAATCTCGCCACTGCCCGTATTGCCATTGGCGACAATCTCTTAAGATTGCCGGCAGCTACCTCTTTAATGCGTTTAAATAAGAGTTTTATCGTCAAACGCTCGGTGGTATCCCCGCGTGATAAGCTTAAAGCTTTAAATCATTTATCAAGCTATATCGGTCTTTCCATTCAAGAAGGTCAATCTGTATGGATTGCCGAGCGTGAAGGCCGCGCTAAGGATGGTGATGATAAGGCTGAGAGCGCTGTCATGAAGATGTTAGGCTTATATGGCCGTCAGCTGAAGATGTCTTTTGCTGAATATATGCAGTCTTTAAATATCGTTCCGGTAGCAATCACCTACGAATTTGATCCTAATGATTTAGCTAAGGCCCGTGAGCTCGATATTCGCGAGCGCAATAATGGTGCTTATGTTAAGGATAAATACGAGGATATTGAGACCATTACTCGCGGTATCCGCGATTATAAGGGCCGCGTTAAATTAGTCTGTGGCGAGCCTATAACCTCGGGCTTTGAAACTCCGGAAGAGTTATGCACTTTAATTGATAATTTTATTTATGATAACTATGAAATGTATCCGAGTGCTTTGATTTCAGCCGGTGTCACTGCTAATATTAGTGAAGAGGATAAAAAGAAGTTTGAGGACAGACTTAACTCCTATCCTGAGTCTTTGCGTGAGCGGGTGTGTGCGATGTACGCTAAGCCCTATTTCAATAAGATCAATAGAGCTAAATAAGCGCGTACTTTTTCAAAGGGGTGTGGATGTTCCATCCTATGTATAATGCCGACGGTAGCTTGTCAAAGTTCCGTACGGCTTGTCTTATCATCATCGCCATCTGCATGGCCTCAGCTGGAGTCATGCAGCTTTTACACAATGACAGCAATGATGTTAAAGAAGCTTCTACTGTCGAGGTCGATGAGAGTGTAAATGCCCTGAAGACAGCCCCTATGCAAGGTTTACTTGCAGAAGCTGTCGTGGAGCTACAAAATACAGCCTCTTATCTAAGTTCCTGTGGCCTCTTAAATCAGGGTTTTGAAGGCTGTGAGGTCAGTTTTTCAAAGACCATTTCTGATAATTTTTTAACCAAAAGCGAATTAGCCGAGGATGGTTATTCATTAGAGCTTAAAGCTAAAAAAACGCAACACTGTGCGCTTTTGCGCGTTGTGAATGATGAATATTTCGCCTTCGACGAACAAGGACAGGCGGCCTCTGATTGTCTGCAAGCCTTAAATATCACTAAGACTAAGAGCGTGGCTCATGATTATGATGTCACCCAAGGACAGCCAGCACCGTCAGGCTTTGTACCAGTTTTATCACAAACAGCTGAAAATAGAAAAATTGACCCGACCTTATAGGTAAGGAGTCGATGAGGGATAACTATGAAAATTTCACGTAATACTGTAGCTACTATTAGCTATACCGTAACTGAGACTGACGGCAAGGTCGTCGGTAGAACTGAGCCTGGCCATCCGGTTGAGGCTTTAATTGGTCATGGTTTTTTAGTCAAAGGTTTAGAGTTAGCCTTAGACGGTCATGAAAAGGGTGATGAGTTTGCTATTACTCTTAATCCGGCCGATGCCTATGGCGAGATCAACGAAGCTATGATTCAGACTATCGATCGCGCCATGTTTGGTGACTTTGATGTGCAGGTTGGTAATGTCTTTGAGGCTGATTCTAATCATGGTCCTATGGCTGTTGTTGTCAAGGAAGTCAAGGATGACAAGGTCATTGTTGATGGTAACCATCCGTTAGCCGGCAAGGTTTTGAATTTCTTGATTGTTGTTGACGATGTGCGTGAGGCTTCCGCAGAGGAAATCGCCCATGGTCACGTGCATCACGGCGGTCATTGCCCTAGCGAGGAGCATGAGCATGGTTGTTGCTGCGGCCGTCATCATCACCACGATGAAGAGGGCGAGCATCACTGCTGTGGTCGTCACCACCATGATGAGGATCATGAGTGCGGTTGTGGCCATCATCATGACGATGAGGAGCACGAGTGTTGCTGTGGTCATCATCACGATGAGGATGGTGAGCATCACTGCTGTGGCGGTCATCACCATGATGAAGAGGGCGAGCATCACTGCTGCGGTCGTCACCACCATGATGAGGATCATGAATGTGGTTGTGGCCATCACCATGATGAAGAGGGTGAGCACCACTGCTGTGGCCGTCATCAGCACTAATTCTTAAGCTAAGTTTTAAAACGGACAGGCTCAGGCTTGTCCGTTTCATATTTTCAGTTTAGTTAAAATTTTATGAAATTTATCGTTCGTCTTTTCCCTGAAATTTCCATCAAAAGTAAGCCTGTTCGTACCCGTTTAATTAAGCTTGTCAGACAAAATATTGGTAATGTCGCAAAGCATCATAATTTAGAAGTCTCTGCTATCTGTGAGTGGGACAAGATCTTAGTGACCTTCCCGACTGAGGGAAAGGATGAAAATGCCGTACGCGAGCTTGCAATCATGGAGCTAAAGCGTATTCCGGGTATTCATTCCTTCATGGAAGTTAGAGAATTTGTCTTTACCTCTTTAGATACCTTATTTGAGACAGTTAAAGATATCTGCGGCCATGAGATTATCGGCCATACCTTTGCTGTGAGAATTAAGCGCCGCGGTAATCATGACTTTAATTCACAGCAAGCTGAGCGTGTGATCGGTGGTAAGTTTAAGGCCGCTTTTCCGAATAAGGGCGTGTGCTTAGACAATCCTGAGGTCACCATTCACATTGAGATTGAGCACGATAGAGCTTATATCTCAGGTGAGCGTATTTATGGTTTAGGTGGTTATCCGGTAGGCTCTCAGGGCTCAGTCTTATCCTTAATCTCCGGCGGTTTTGATAGCGGTGTTTCTACCTATAAGGTTATTCATCGTGGTTGCCGCGTCAATTATCTCTTCTTCAATATGGGTGGTACTGCCCATGAGTTAGGGGTAAAGCAAGAGAGCTATTATATTTGGAATCGCTATGCCAGCTCTCATCGTGTGCGCTTTATTACTGTACCTTTTGAGGAGACCATAGGTCAGATTTTAGAGAAGACCCATCATGGTGTACGCGGTGTAATTTTAAAGCGCATGATGATGCGTGTCGGTTCTATCTTAGCTAAGAAGTTTAAGTGCGAGGCCTTAGTCACCGGTGAAAGCTTAGGTCAGGTTTCCTCTCAGACTTTAAGAAACCTCACCCATATCGATGATGTCTGTGAGGTCTTATTGATGCGTCCTCTCATCACCTCCGATAAGCAGGAGATCGTCGATGAGTCCCGTGAGATCGGTACTATCGGTTTTGCTGAGACCATGCCTGAGTACTGTGGTGTTATTTCCGATCATCCTAATGTCTGCCCCGAGAAGGATTTTGTGGAAGAGGAAGAGGCCAAGATGGATGTTGAGGCCTTAGTACAAAAGGCTGTAGATAATGCCGTCGATATCGATATCTCTTCAGTACCTGAGGATACTAATCGCTTAAAGACCGAAGTTGAAGAAGTCGATACTCTAAGAGCGGGCGAGGTCGTAGTCGATGTACGCTCACCTGATGATGTTGAGAAGGCTCCGTTAACTGTGGCTGAACATGAGGTTGTTGTCATGCCTTTCTATCGCACGGCTAAGGACTTTGGCGCTTTAGATATGCACAAGACCTACGCCTTATATTGTGATCAGGGTGTAATGAGTCTGATGCAGGCCCGTCAGCTTAAGGAAATGGGCTATCACAATGTGCGCGTCTATCGCCCTAAAGTTTAAGCTTTAAAAAGTTTTAAAAGCCTAAGGTTGTGAGCCTTAGGCTTTTTGTTATCTAATTTCCCTTAAAGTTCAACTAGCATGCCTGAAGCTACCTGACGCATGCATTCCTCACCTTGTAAAGCTTTAAGGATCTCTAAGGCAAAGCTTACGGCATAGGCCGGGCCCTTACCTGTAATAATGAGGCCATCTTCAGAGACTTCAACACCCTTGTGGGTGCAGTTTTGAATTGCGCTATCACAGCCTGGATAACCAGTAGCACGTTCAGTGCTGATAAGACCGTGATGAGCTAGCACAAAGCCTGGAGCTGCGCAGATAGCAGCAATCAGGCGCTTGTGAGCTTTTTGCTCTGTGAGCATGGCAATTAACTTCTCGCTATCGCGGCAGTTAGTAGCACCAGGGAGACCTCCGGGGATGGCGATAACATCATAGCAATCCTTGCAGTCGTGAAGATTTTTATCGCAAAGTACGGTGGTGCCATGCGCGAGTTTGACCTCGACCCCAGATGCAGTGAGGGCTGCTTTAGTAACCTCAACTTGACCGCGGGCGAGCACATCAGCAATGGCAGTAACCTCTAAATCCTCAGAGCCATTGGCATAAATAACTAAAGCCTTTTTCATAGTTTCTTCCTCTAAAGTTAGTGTTATTTCTAATATAAGGCTTTTAGGGGCTTAATGTATGAAGAGAAGTTAAATTTTTAAAAATTAGGCCTTAATTATCAAACTTTAAGCTTTTATAAAATTGTGTAAAGCTTTTCTCAATTTCATCACGCACGCGGATAAATTGAGCAAGGATCTGCTCTTTTGAACCGTAAGCTAGTGCCGGATCTTCAAAACCTATATGCATTCTATGCTTAACTGTACCGATAAAGTGAGGGCAAGTCTCTTTAGCATGGCTACAGACTGTGATGACATAATCCCAAGGCTCATTTTGATATACGCTTACAGAAGTAGGTTTATGGTGAGAGATATCAATACCGCGTTTAGCCATAGCCATAATGGCATAGGGAGATACTTGTAAGGCTGGGGTGGTGCCGGCTGAATAGACCTGAAGCTTTGCATCGAGAGCTTGTAAAAAGCCCTGAGCCATTTGGCTTCTGCAACTATTGCCAGTACAGAGAATTAAAATTTTCATTAAATTGTTCTCGGTGATAATGAGGGCTTAAAGCCCTCATTGAGCTAATTTTTTTAATTACAGCTACAGTGCTTTTTGTTGAATTTAGCGATTAAATCCATGATTTGTTCTACGGATAAAACACTACCTTGTGAGACTAAAGTGTCGTTGATAGCTAGAGCTGGGGTAGCGATAATGCCTAATTTCGTCATTAAAAATATGTCTTCTATTTTATGGACAGAGCCATTGTAATTAAGCTTAGAGATAGCTTCTTGTGTATGTTTATAGAGTTGCTGACAATTTTGACAGCCACTTCCGAAAATTTTAATCTCCATATTTACTCCTAAAAAATTAAGTTAAAGAAATATCCAATTAAGATAAAAACTACAAATAAGAATGCATAAAAATAAGTGAGCATTGGCCAGCGCATTACCTGCTTTAGCAAGATAAATTCAGGAATAGAGGCAGCAACTGAGCTTAGACAAAAGGCGAAGGTGGTACCTACAGGAAGACCTTTTAATAGCAGACTTTCCATAATGGGTATGATTCCAGTGACATTTGAATATAAGGGTAAGCCCATAAATACTGCAAAAGGTACGGTTAGGAGATTGTCTGCTTTAGCGTAGGTAAGAAAAAAGTCTTCGGGAATAAAACCATGAATGCATGCGCCTAAAGCTACACCTAAAAAGATCCACTTATAGACCTTTTTTACAATGGTGTAAGTTTCCTGTTTGGCAAATTCGTGGCGGGCTAACAATCCTTGTTTTGGCGCAATTAAATTGACGAATTTACTTTTGCTTTGAGTTTTGTGCATGGAAGCGACAATAAAAGGCTGTAATAAGCGTTCAGCTTTAATGGCATCAAAGAAGAAGCCTCCTAAAATACCGCAGAGAATGCCTAGCGCAATATAAATAGCAGTAAATTTAAAGCCTAAGATACTGAGCATCATGACTATGGCTACTTGATTGAGAATGGGAGAGGTAATTAAAAAGGCCATAGTGATGCCCACGGGAATTTTAGCGGTAGTAAAGCCGATAAAGAGTGGCACTGAGGAACAGGAACAAAAGGGCGTAATAGCTCCAAAGAGAGAGCCTAGGCTATAACCTAAGAGGCGTTTTTTACCAGCAAGAAAATTTTTGACTTTAAGAGTGTCTAAATTAGCTCGGGCAAGTCCCATCACATAGACAAGCGCGCAAAGCAATAACAGGATTTTAATGCTGTCGTAGATGAAAAACTCTAAGGTATTAAAGAGATATGTATCGTGTACGGGATCGAAAAATAAAGTACTTATCCACCGTGCACCATCTTTACTATAGCTAAAGCAGCAAGCAAAGAGCAGACTTAAGAGCGTAAATTTAAACAGATAATTTTTTAAAGTCATATTATTATATTTGGCAAAATAGTAAAATATTAAGGTAAATTTTTCCTAAGCTGCAATGGAGCTTAGCAACAGCTTTTATGCAGGATATTTTCCGTGCACTTTAAAAAAGTTGGCAGGCAACAGATCGCTAATTGATAATAAATGCTAGTGCCTGCACGGCGCGAGGTGACGATGTGGGCATTTTTCAAAACAGATAGATGTTTTGAAACTGTGGAGAGATCGCTTTTAACGATTTTTTGGATCTCGCAGACACATAATTCTCCCTGCGCTAGGGATTTGACAATTAAAAGACGGCTAGGATGACCTAGAGCCTTGAAGATCTCAGCTTGTGCTTGTAATTCAATGTGTGGATCCATAAGCAATATTCCCTCTTAATATATTTGGTTATATTACCAAATAGTAAAATATATGCAAGTGCATATTTTAATTATGAATAGATATTTATAAGGATAGGTGACAGTTTTAAGGCAGGCTGTTTTCACAGACGAAAACAGCCCTAAGTGAGATTAGAGGGACAATTCCTGCGCCGGATCGATGCGCGAGGCTTTAAAGGCCGGATAGATGGCCGCAAGAGTACTCATTAACAGCGAGCACACGGTCACAGCGATGACATCGATAAGGGCAAGCTTAGAGGGGATAAAGCTTATAAAGTAGATATTCTCATTGAGAAGCTCAAAGCCAAAGAATTGTTCAAAATGAGTGGTGATTGGAGTAATTAAGGCGGCTAAAGTACAACCTAAAACTAAGCCTATGACTGTACCTCTAAGACCTGAGAGCACACCCATGAGGGTAAATATTTGTACAATTTTACCTTTACGCATACCCATAGTGAGCAAGATGGCAATTTCGCGGCTCTTTTCACTTACAGACATGATGAGATTGGAGATGATATTAAAGCAGGCTACGGCCATAACTAAGATCATCGCTAGGTACATGATATTGCGGATAAGCTGAATATCGTTATAGAGCTTACCTTGACTTTGCATCCAAGTGCTGACACTGACATCTTCTTTAAGCTTAGGTACGGCCATAAATAGGGGGTCATTGACCCTAAGCATATTCTCAACTTTAATGTGGATGCTATTTGGGGCTTTGAGCGCGGCTAATTCCACGGCTTTATCGATGTGGGTAAAGGCTATAGCTGAGTCAAGCTGACCGCCGGTTTTAATCACACCGACAATTTTAAAGGTAGCTGAGGCGGGGCGACTTAGGGGATTGTCGTGGGAGCTTTTATCGATAGTGGTGAGATCGACCATATCACCTACGTGTAAATTGAGCTTCTTTAAAATACCGTTACCGATAATGAGCGGATAGATATCACTATGATCGTTAAGAACATCGACCTTAACGGACATAAAGCGCTCTAAATCCACTACCTGACGCTCTAATATAGGATCGATACCGACAATGGCCGAAGGGGCGAAGTTTTGATTTTTAGAAAATACACCTTCTAAAGAGACCGTCGGGGCGGCGGCCACAATTCCAGGAGTTTGCGTAAGCGCTGTCAGCTCTTCATCTAAATTTTCAAAGCAATTTTCGCGCGTTTCAATGGTAGCTGCCGGAATGAGGGAGAGGACGCGATTGTGAAGCTCATACTCAAAACCGTTCATGGCGGAGAGACCGATAATGAGGGCACAGACACCGGCGGCAATGCCGGCGGTCGAGGCTATCGACATAAAGCGTGCAAGGGCGCCATAACGCTTAGAGCGCAAAAAACGTAAAGCGATTTTAAAGCCGTGATTAGACATTGATGCGACCATCCTCAATGGTATAGATACGATCGCACTTGTGAGCGAGGGAGTCATCATGAGTAACCATGACAACGGCAGTATGCTCAGTGCGGACGAGCTTTAAGAAAAGATCAAAGATGGCCTTAGCATTAGTGGCATCTAAATTACCGGTAGGCTCATCTGCTAAGATGAGCTTAGGTCGATTGACCATAGCACGGGCAATAGCGACACGCTGACGCTCACCGCCTGACATCTCAGAGGGTTTATAGTTGAGACGATGCTCTAAACCGACCTTGATGAGGTATTCACGCGCGCGCTCTTTAGCTTTATCTATGGGCATTTTACCGATGATAAGCGGCATCATGACATTTTCAAGGGCGCTAAAGTCACCTAAGAGGTGATGGAATTGATAGACAAAGCCTAAACTCTGATTACGAAATTCAGACTTTTGCGCAGAACTTAAGTTTTTTAAATCCTGTCCTGCAAAGAAAATATCACCATCAGATTGGCTATCGAGGGTACCTAATATATGTAAAAGGGTACTTTTACCTGAGCCTGATTTACCGATGATGGCCGTAATTTCCTCAGCATAGATATCGATATTGACATCGTGAAGGACCTCAGTTTGAACCTTGCCTTCAGTATAGGTGCGGCAGACCTTGCGGGCTTTTAATAAAATCTCTGACATATTAGCCTCGTGCTAAATGGGTAATCGGATCGGTGATGGCGGCGCGAATAGCCGGGTAGAGGGTGCAGACAATGCTCATACCAAGGCTACCACCTAAGATCATTAAAATATTCATCATATCGATACTGACAGGTAAGGAGGTATTGAGATTATGCCCCATTAACGCCGCCACACCATAAGTGGTGGGAATACCGATAAGGGTGCCAAGGACGGCACCGATAAAGCCATAGGACACACCCATAAGCATAAAGATCACCAAAATTTTAGTGGATTTTAAACCGAGTGTTTTTAAGATGGCGATATCTGTTAAGCGTGAAGCTACGGTCATGGTCAAAGCTGAGAGAATATTGAAAGCTGCAACTAAGATAATGAGGGTCAGCATGATCGACATTGAGAGTTTCTCTAAAGCTACAGCTTTGAAGAATTCTCCTAAAGAGTCACGCCAATCGTGATGGGGAAGGCCCATTTCATCTAAGGCTTTGACAGTATCGTCAACTAAGAAAGGATCGCTAAGCCACAGTCTTAAATTATTCGGAGCTTCTTTATAGCGTAAAAGGCGTTTGACATCTTCATAATTGCCTAAAGCCTCGGGGATGACAGAGGCATTTACCGACGGGGTATAGTAAGCAAGGGTAAAGATACGCTGTGAGGGTACTAAACCTATAGGAGTATAGCGGGCGTTTTGCGTGCTGATAAGGCGCACTTGCTGACCTAAGATCAAGTGTAATTTTAAAAAGATCTGGGTCTGGGCATTGAGGGTATAACTGCCCTTAAGCGGAATATCAACTAAGTTTAGATCACTTTCGGTATAACCGTGATTGAATTTTAGCTTAGTAGTGTCGATGCCTTGTAAATTTACTAGCAAAATGCCCTCAGGAGCTTGCAGTAAAACCTCAGAGCTTATGAAGGGCGCACAGGCCATGACATGGGGCAGTTTTAACAGTTCTGTGGCTTTAGCTAAAGGAGCTTCTACGGTAATTTGTGAAGTTGCCGAGAGGGCAGCATCTTTAAGTCGATTTTGTAAGCCGCCCATGATCGAGGACACCACGATGAGAGCGGCAACACCGATGGTGATGCCGATAGTAGCGAGCAAGGCTACAAAGGAGGCAAATTTATGGGAGCTGTGAGAAAAACTACAACGGGTAGCGATGGCCAGCTCCAAGGGGTGAAATAAACGCACTATAAATTCCTAAAACGAGCAATATTTAGATGGGTATTTTAGCTAAAACTTTAAGTCTCAGCACAAAAGAGCGTAATTTTCTTAAAAAAGGCGAATGCTTTTGAAAAAACTTAAGTATTTTGGCGATTTTTAACCATATTTAGTAATGATAAGAATGGTGCAAATCTAAAAAAATTGTCAGATCTTTAAGATCATGCAATAATGGCAAATTAAACGTTTGATCTCTTCACCTATTATCTGGGTATTTTAAAATTTTGCGAATCTAAGCAAAGCCTGTAAATAGGTAAAAAAGTTGTGCCTAGCACACGGACTTTGATCATCTTTTATGGGCAATGGTGCCCTCAGTTTACTTGGTAAAAACAATGGACAAACTAGAAGAAGCCAAAAACAATGGCGTGGCGGCAGCCTCCAATGCACAGAATTTACAAGAATTAGATGCCGTCAGAGTCAACTTTTTAGGCAAAAAGGGTGAGTTCGCCGCCTTTATGCGCGAATTAGGTAAATTATCCGCCGCAGAGCGTCCGCAGCGCGGTGCTGTGATCAATGAGGCTAAGCAGGCTGTGATCGCTGCCGTTGAGGCTCGTCGTGAAGCTATTGAAAAGGCCATCATGGATGAGAAGCTCTCCTCTGAGACTGTTGATATTACCTTACCTGGTCGCCGTCAGCTTGCTGGCAATATGCATCCAGTCAGCCGCACTATTGAGCGTATTAAGGAAATCTTCGGTTCCATGGGCTTTAGCGTAGTTGGTGGTCCGGAAATTGAGGATGATTATCACAACTTTGATGCCTTAAATTTACCGCCAAATCACCCAGCTCGTGCCTCTCACGATACCTTCATGGTAGAGAACGGCTTATTATTACGTTCTCAGACTTCCTCAGTTCAGGTACGTACCATGGAGAAGCAAGAGCCGCCTATCCGTATTATTGCCCCAGGCCGTGTTTATCGTAACGATTATGATATGACCCACACCCCGATGTTCCATCAGGTTGAAGGCTTATTAGTTGAAGAGCACACCTCCTTTGCTGAGCTTAAGGGTGTTCTCAATGAGTTCTTATTAAAGTTCTTTGAAGAAGAATTAGAAGTACGTTTTAGACCTTCTTACTTCCCGTTCACCGAGCCTTCAGCTGAGGTTGACTTAAGACGTAAGGGCGGTAAGTGGTTAGAGGTTTTAGGTTGCGGTATGGTTCACCCTAACGTACTTAAGAATGTCGGTATCGACACTGATCGCTATGTCGGTTATGCCTTCGGTATGGGTGTTGAGCGTCTGACCATGTTACGTTATGGCGTTAACGATCTGCGCGCTTTCTTTGAAAACGATCTGCGTTTCTTAAAACAGTTTGCCTAAAACATTGAGCACTAAAAATTTCGGAAGTTAAAGATTATGTTATTCAATAAAAGATGGGTTGACGAGTGGGTCCCCAACAATTTAAGCGCACAAGAGCTTGCCGATAAGATCACCATGGCCGGCTTAGAGGTTGATTCCGTCAAGGCTCCTTGCGGTGATTTTGCTCATGTTGTTATTGCTAAGGTTTTAACCTGTGTCCCGCATCCGGATTCTGATCATATGCATCTGACTACCGTTGATGATGGTAGCGGTGAGCCGATTCAGGTCGTCTGCGGCGCTCACAATTGCCGTGAGGGTTTAAAGGTCTGCTTTGCGCAATTAGGTGCCCATGTTGGCGACTTAAAGATCAAAAAAGCTAAGCTCCGTGGTGTTGAGTCTAATGGTATGCTCTGCTCTTATAAAGAGTTAGGCATGGCTGAGGAGTCTGACGGTATCATCGAGTTACCTGAGGATGCTCCTTTAGGTATGGATATCCACGAGTACTTCCACCTCGATGACAGCATCATCGATGTCGATCTCACTACTAACCGTCCGGATTGCTTAGGTATCTACGGTATTGCCCGTGAAGCCTCAGTTCTTATCGGTCAGGAATTTGTCGAGAAAGATGTGCCGGCTGTTCTAAGTGAGATTAGCGACACCATGCCGGTTAAGCTTTTAGATAAGGAAGCTTGCCCGCGTTATTTAAGCCGTATTATTCGTGGCGTCAATCAGAAGGCTCAAAGCCCGCTGTGGATGACTGAGAGATTACGTCGTTGCGGTATCAGAGCTGTCTCTCCTATTGTAGATGTGACCAATTATGTCATGCTCGAGTACAGCCAGCCTTTACATTCTTTTGATCTCAATAAGCTTCACGATGAGATCATTGTGCGTAAAGCTCACAAGGATGAGCCTTTAACTGTGCTCTCAGGTGAGGAGATTAAGCTCTCTGACAATACCCTGATCATTGCCGACTCCCAAGGTCCGGTCGCTATTGCCGGTATCTTCGGTGGTGCTAACTCTGGTATCGATGAGAATACTACTGATGTTGTTTTAGAGTCCGCTTTCTTCGCTCCTGATGCTATCAAGGGCCGTGCCCGTCAGTATGGTTTAGATACCGATGCCTCTCACCGTTTTGAGCGCGGTGTTGATCACGAAGGTCAGAGACGTGCAATGGAGAGAGCCACTGAGTTATTACTCCACATCGCCGGTGGTAAAGCTGGTCCTATCCATGAGGAAGTTGCTTCAGAGTGCTTACCTAAGCATGAGCCTATCGTTTTACGTATGTCTCACTTAAAGAAGGTCTTAGGTATCGAAATTCCTGTTGAGCAGGTTGAATTCATTCTCACTCACTTAGGCATGAAGCCTAAGGCTATTGAGGGTGGTTTTGAGGCAATTTCACCGTCCTTTAGATTTGATATCGCCATCGAAGAGGATCTCATTGAAGAGGTTGCTCGTATGTATGGTTATGACAATATTCCTAATGCCGTACCGGTCAGCACTTTAGACATGGTTCACGACACTGAGGAGACTGTCTGCGATCGTCTCATCAAGGAGTCCTTAGTCTCTTTAGGCTATAACGAGGCTATCACTTATTCCTTCACCGATCCGAGCGTTTTAAAGGTCTTCTCTGATGTTAAGCCTTTAATGCTGACCATGCCGATTTCTCCTGAGCTTTCAGCTATGCGTACAAGCTTAGTTGCAGGTTTAGTTTTAGCTTGCCGCTATAATCTCAACCGTCAGCAAAAGCGCGTACGTTTATTTGAGCAGGGCTTACGCTATATCATCGATGAGAAGGCTGAAAATGGCGTATCTCAGGAAGCGATGATTGCCGCTGTTGCTGTCGGTGCTGTTGCCGATGAGTCGTGGAATCAGGCCTCCCGCAATGTCGACTTCTTCGATATTAAGGGCGATTTAGAGAATCTCTTAGGTATTACCTGCAAGGGCTCTGAGTTTGAGTTCCGTCGTAGCACTAATAAGGCCTTACATCCAGGCCAGAGCGCTGATATCTATAAGAATGGTGAGCTTGTAGGTTATGTCGGTATGTTACATCCGCAGGCTCAAAAGGAATTAGGTATCAAGCAAGCTGTCGCCGTCTTTGAGATTAAGCGTGAGGCTGTAGCTTTACGTAAGGTTCCAGCTTATGAGAGCATCTCTAAGTTCCCGACTGTAAGACGTGATCTAGCTTTCGTCGTGGATAAGAAGGTTGAGGCTTCGGCTTTATGCAATACCATCCGCGAGGTTGGTGGGGCATTAGTTAAGCAGGTAGTCATCTTCGACGTCTTTGAGGGTGAGTCCTTAGGCGCAGATAAGCGTTCTATCGCTTTAGGTGTTTTAGCCTCTGATACTGAGCGTACCTTAGAGGATCAGGATACCGATGCTTTAATTGAGAAGATTGTTGCCGCCTGCTCTGAGAAGTTTGGCGCCACCTTACGTTCTTAATCAAGGAAATAATAATGACAGAAAACTGCATGACCTCTTTAGAGGACCGTTTAAAGAAGCTTGAAGAATTAACCCTAAAGCTTGAGGGCGGTCAACTTACTATGGATGAAGCAATCACTGCTTATACTGAGGGCATGCAGTTAGCGTTATCATGTCGTAAGACATTAGATGAAATGACGCAAAAAGTGGAGATGGCTTCAGCTCAGGCTTTAGCCACTTCACCTGATAAGGAGAATTAAGCACCATGCAGTCATTAAAGGAATTTGCCCCGTGGTCTCAAAACCGGGTTACCTCCTTTATGGATGAATATGTATCAGCTTTTGATGATGATGCACAGGATTTAAAGGAGTCGATGCGTTATGGCTTGCTTTTAGGCGGCAAGCGGGCGCGTCCTTTATTGGTTTATGCCACCGGTATGGCTTTAGGTCAAAAACCTGAGGTCTTAGATTATGCGGCAGCTGCCATTGAGTGCATTCATGCTTATTCTCTGATTCACGACGATATGCCCGAAATGGACAATGATAAATTACGTCGTGGTAAGCCTACAGTTCATTGTAAATTCGGACAGACCACCGCGCTTTTAGCCGGTGATGCTCTGCAAACCTTAGGTTTTGAATTCATCTCTGATCCTAAAAGCGGTTTTGCTCCGAAAAATGTTGCGGCCCTTATCCATGTCTTAGCTAAGGGCGCAGGCTATCGCGGTATGTGTGGCGGTCAGGCTATCGATCTGCAATCTGAGCACAAGGCCATCAGCTTAGAGGAATTAAAGCTTTTACACTCTAAGAAGACCGGTGCTTTAATTCGTGCCGCCGTAGCTTTAGGAGCCATCGCTGCTGATGCTGATAAGGACACGCTTAAGACTTTAGATGATTATGCCGTCAATGTCGGCTTAGGCTTTCAAGTCTGGGATGATGTTTTAGATGTTATCGGGGATACTGAGATCATGGGTAAGACCCAAGGCTCAGATGAGAGCTTAGATAAGAGTACTTATCCTAAGCTTTTAGGCTTAGAGGAGGCTAAGGCCTTCGCTTATGAGTGTGCCGCTAAGGCGTGTGAGGCTTTAAAGAGCCTGCCCTATGACACTACTATTCTTGCTCAATTTGCTAACTTTGCCGTCTCAAGAGATCACTAATAGATGAGTGATACCCGATTATTAAATAATATTTCCTCGCCAGAGGATTTACGCAAACTTAAGGTCGAGGATTTACCTGAGGTCTGTCAGGAGATCCGCGATTATCTTGTGGAAACTGTAAGTCAAACCTCAGGCCATTTGGCCTCAGGTTTAGCTGTAGTCGATCTGACTGTAGCTTTACATTATGTTTTCAATACCCCTATTGATGAATTAGTGTGGGATGTAGGTCATCAGGCCTATCCCCATAAGATCCTCACCGGTCATAAAAATGAGCTAAAGACCATCCGCCATAAGGACGGTCTGCATGCTTTCATTTGGCGTGGGGAGACAGAATATGATTTATTAAGTACAGGTCACGCCTCAACCTCTATAGGCTCAGCTTTAGGTTTAGCTATGGCCTCAAAGCTTCAAGGGAAGTCCAATCACGTCATTGCGGTCATCGGTGACGGAGCTCTGTCAGGTGGCGCGGCCTTTGAGGCTTTAAATAATGCCGGCTCCTATAAGGATCTCAATTTATTAGTCATTCTCAATGACAATGAGATGAGTATTTCCCATAATGTCGGCTCCATTGCCCAAAGCCTCTCGCGCATTATCGCTAATCCGCATTATGCTAAGCTCATTAAGGGCGGCCGCAAGATCTTAGAGTCATTACCGGCCATTCACGATTTTGCCATGCGTGCGCAAGAGCATGTTAAAGGTATGGTCATGCCCGGGACGCTCTTTGAGGAATTAGGCTTTAATTATATAGGCCCGGTTGATGGCAATGATGTGCAGGGATTAGTCTCGATTTTAAAGAATATCGAGCAATTAGAAGGCCTGCAATTTTTACATATTGTTACCACCAAGGGTAAGGGTTATGCCCCAGCTGAGCAAGATCCGATAAGCTATCATGGCGTACCGGTCTTCAATCCTACTTGTGGTATTGAGCCTAGCCCTCATCCAACCGATAACTCTTATTCAGCCACCTTTGGTCGCTGGTTATGCGCTAAGGCTTTAGAAGAGGAAAAATTAGTCGCCATTACTCCGGCTATGCGCGTAGGCTCAGGAATGAGCGATTTTGCCCGTGATTTCCCTGAGCGCTTTTTTGATGTCGGTATTGCTGAACAGCATGCCATGATTTATGCCTCAGGCTTAGCTGCCGGCGGTATGCGCCCGGTAGTTAATATTTATTCTTCTTTCCTACAACGCGCTTATGATGGCGTCATTCATGACTTTGCCATTCAGGATCTGCCGATTGTCTTAGCTATCGATCGTGGTGGTATTGTCGGTCCCGATGGTCCTACGCATCAGGGCGCTTATGATCTGTGCTTCTTGCGCACTGTACCTAATGTCGTCATTATGACCCCGTCAAGTGGCGATGAATTATGGCGTATGCTCGATTGTGCCTATGCCTATAAGCATCCGGCCATTGTGCGCTTTGCCCGTTGTAATGCCGCCTCTGACGTTTGGCCTTATGCACAAGGACAGAGCCTTGAAATTGGTAAGGCTAGGGTAATGCGTGAGGGTAAGAAGATTGCCTTATGCGTCTTTGGACCTTTAGTCTATGAGTATCAGGATTTAGCCATTAAGTACGATCTCACCTTAGTGGATATGCGCTTTGTAAAGCCTTTAGATGAAGAGCTCATCTGCGCTTTAGCTTCAAGCCATGATTATTTAGTCACCGTCGAAGATGGTGCGCTTAAGGGTGGAATCGGCGAGGCGGTGGCAGCTTTAGTCTGTGAGAAGAAGCTCTCAGCCTGTGTCATCTCTAAGGGCATTCCCGATCGCTTTGTCATGGAAGATTCGCGCAAGCATATTCTGCATGATTTAGGCTTAGATGCAGATGGCATCAGTGCCACTATAGCTAACTTATTATAATTTTTGAGGAAAGTTACATGCCTTCTTTTGATATTGTCTCTAAGTTAAAAAAGGATGAGGTACAAAACGCTGTGGATAATGCTTCCCGCGAGCTGAGTACCCGTTATGATTTCCGTGGCACCGAGGCCTCCTTTAGCTTTAATAAAGCCGATAGTTCTGTAAAGCTTGAAGCTCCTGAGGAATTTCAGATTCAGCAGATGGACGATATTTTAAGACAGAAGCTTATCAAGCGTGGTATTGAGGCTACAGCTGCGGTCTTCGGTGAGGTGAGCCGTTCAGGTAAACGCTCCATTCAGACTGTGACCTTTAAGGATGGCATCGATAAGGATTTAGGCCGTAAGATTGTCAAACTGATTAAGGACGCTTCACTTAAAGTCGACGCTAAGATCAATGATGATATTGTCCGCGTTAATGGTAAGAAAAAGGACGATCTGCAAGCTTGTATTGCGCTCGTACGCTCTTCTAAATTAGAACAGCCGCTACAGTTTGAAAACTTCCGCGATTAGATAATTGAAAAGTAAGTTAATGCGGGATATTTTTTCCCGCAAAATGGGCATATGTGTGGTGACGGGTTTTTCCTCAGGTCTACCACTCTATGTCCTTTTAAGTTTATTGTCAGCGTGGTTACGCTCTGAAGGTCTCGATCTTAGCACTATCGGCTTTATGTCGCTTGTGATGTTTCCCTATACTTGGAAGTTTCTGTGGGCCCCGCTTTTAGATCGTTATCGCCTTTTTAATCTTAGCCGCCGTAAAGGCTGGATGCTGACAACACAGGCACTGCTCATCGCCACCATCGCCTCCTTTGGCTTTTTTGACGCTCAAGAAAATATCTATATTATTGCGTCTTTAGCCTTTTTAACCTCAGTCTTCTCTGCAACCTTTGATGTGGCGGTTGACGCCTATCGCCGCGAAATTCTCAGCGATTTACAATTAGGCTTAGGTAATTCCTTATTTGTTAATGCCTATCGACTCTCAGGTCTTATTCCAGGCGGTCTATCCCTTATTCTCGCTGACGGTATTTTAGCCTGGCAGGGAGTATTTTTATTTACTGCTCTATGCATGGCGCCGGGCTTTTTAGTCTGTCTCTTAATTAAAGAGCCGCAAGCTGTCAATCCACCTCGTACTCTCTATGAGGCTACAGTCTTACCCTTTTTAGAATTTATCAAGCGCCGGGGCGTAAAGCATGCGCTGTTAATTTTATTATTTGTCTTTTTCTATAAATTAGGCGATTCGATGGCTACTGCTCTAGCTACGCCTTTTTATATAGACTTAGGCTATGATCTCACTACCATCGGTATTGTGGCGAAAAATATCGGTCTATGGTCAACAGTCATAGGTTCCCTGCTAGGTGGCGTCATTATGACGCGTATTGGCATCAATAAAGCGCTGTGGCTTTTTGGCCTGGTGCAGATGATTACCATTGTGGGTTTTTGGCTTTTAGCTTATGCAGGTGCTGAGGCTACCCCTTCAGTATGGTTATTTGCGCTAGTGCTCTTAGGTGAGTATCTAGGTGTAGGTCTAGGTACGGCCGCTTTTGTCTCTTTCATCGCTGTCTGTACTAATCCGCGTTTTACCGCCTTACAATTTGCGCTGTTAACGTCTCTCAGTGCCATTCCGCGTACCTTCTGTAATGCCACAACCGGTTTTATTGTCGAGGCCGTAGGGTGGGAACAGTTTTTCATTATCTGTACCCTGTTAGCGCTCCCAGGCCTTGTGCTTTTACATTACGTGGCGCCTTTTGGTGAAAAGCAAAATTAGATTTAGCTCAAAATTTTGGAAAAAAGTTTCTTAAATTTTTTAGATACTTTTGCACACATTTTCGCAAGCGCTTGCACATTTTCATGAGTTTTAGCGCTTTTATATCAGAAAATGGCTTTTATACTTGCGATTTTGTTACAAAATTGCGTCTAAAATTATAGATATAGATCTAAACATTTACTTTTGCTTCAACGCTTTTGAGCCGATTTATGGTAAAATTTATCGGGTATACCTGTCTGTCCCATCAGAGGATCGGCCTTTTTTTATGAAAGCTTTTATCTTCGGATGAACGAAAACAGGTCGATCGGTGGAGTAATCCCCCTTATGTTTATAGTTGGAACCGTCTATGATTAACATCAAAAAAGGATTGGATCTGCCTATTGGCGGTAAGCCGGTACAGTCGATCAGCGATGTTCCGATGGTAAAGCATGTTGCTTTATTAGCAACTGATTACATCGGTTTACGTCCGTCGATGGCTGTTGAAGCCGGAGACCAGGTCAAGAAAGGTCAGGTTCTCTTCGAAGATAAGAAAAATCCTGGAACACGTTTCACTGCCCCTGTAGCTGGTAAAGTTATTGCCATCAACAGAGGTGCCCGTCGTGCCTTCCAGTCATTGGTCATTGAAGTAGATAATAACGGTAAGAGCGTGGAGTTCAAGAAAACCCCCGCTGATAAGCTGCTGGAGCTATCTTCAAAGGATGTAATTGACGAGTTGGTTGAGTCCGGTATGTGGACTGCCTTCCGTACCCGTCCTTTTGACAAGGTACCGCAAATCGGTAGTTTGCCGCACTCTATCTTCGTTACTGCCATGGATACCAATCCTCTGGCTGCTGACCCTAAGGTTGTTATTGACAATGACTCTGATGCCTTTGTCAATGGTATCAAGGTTATCAGCCGTCTTGGTGTCAAAGTTTACGTTTGTAAGGACGAGAAGTCCTTACCGTCCTGCTCTGTAGATAACGTTCAAGAAGAAGTCTTCGTTGGACCGCACCCGGCAGGTCTTGCAGGTGTTCATATCCACACTCTTGATCCGGTAAACGAGAACAAGACTGTATGGCATATCGGTTATCAGGACGTCATCGCTATCGGTCACTTATTTGTCGATGGTGAGTACTACAATCGTAGAGTCGTTTCCTTAGCTGGCCCTTGCGCTGCTAACCCGCGTCTCATCGCTACTGTCCAGGGCGCTTCTGTCATGGAGATTGTCGGCAAGGATGAGATCAAGCAGGGTGATAAGGCTGTACGTGTCATCTCCGGTACTGTCCTGTGGGGCAATAAGGTTGAGGGTCCGTACGCATACTTAGGCCGTTATCATCAGGGTATCGCCCTCATCGAGGAAGGCAATCAGAACGAGTTCTTCTTACAGAACTGGATGGGTATCGGTGCTAATCGTCACTCTGCCACTCGCGCTTTCCTCTCTGGCTTCGTTAAGCCTAAAGAGTATGTTTTCAACACTGCCCTCAATGGTGGTCCGCGTCCGATCATGCCTATTGGCAACTTCGAGAAGGTCTTACCGTTTGATGTTGAAGCTACCATGTTGATCCGTGCCATCGATATCAACGACGTCGATCAGGCCAAGCTCTTAGGTATCTTAGAGTTATCCGAAGAGGATATCGCTCTTTGCACCTATGTCTGCCCAGGCAAGAACGATTATGGTCCTTTGCTTCGCAGAAGCTTGACTAAGATTGAAGTGGAGGGTTAATTAAAGTGTTATTAGACATTCTAAAGAAATTCTCTCTGCTGTTTGAAAAGGGTGGTGCACTTGCATGGTTCTACCCTCTGTATGAAGGTACCTTCACCTTCTTATACAGCTCAGGCAGAGTAACCACCGGTAGAACTCATGTTCGCGACTTTACCGATTTAAAGCGCATCATGATCTTAGTGTGGATCGCTGTCTTCCCGACCATGTTCTGGGGCTGGTATAACGTCGGCAACCAGACTGTAGGCGCTATCGCTTCCTTACCTAATGCTGAGGACATCGCTAACGCTTCTTATGCTTTATTCAGCGCTGATTATCATTATGCTATCGCCCAGATGCTGGGTGCATGTTTAGGTGCTGATGCCGGCTTCTACAGCAAGATGGTCATTGGTGCAGTTTATTTCCTCCCGATTTACATCGTCGTTTTCGCCGTCGGTGCTTTCTGGGAAGTTTTATTCTGCTTAGTTCGCAAGCACGAGATCAACGAAGGCTTCTTCGTTACCTCCATCGTCTTTGCTCTGGTCGTACCTCCGACTGTACCTTTATGGCAGGCTGCCTTAGGTATCAGCTTCGGTGTGATCATCGGTAAGGAAATGTTCGGTGGTACCGGTCGTAACTTCGTTAACCCGGCTTTAGCTGGTCGTGCCTTCCTCTTCTTCGCCTATCCGGCTTCCATCTCCGGCACTAACTGCTGGGTACCGGTTGACGGCTTCTCTGGTGCTACTCCGTTAGCTCAGTGGGCAGAAGGTGGTAGACAGGCTTTAGTTAATGTTCAGGGTGAGGCCATTGGCTGGATGGATGCCTTCTTAGGTAATATCCCAGGCTCCATCGGTGAAGGTTCAACCTTAATGATCATCGTCGGTGCTGCTATCATCTTAGCTTGTGGTATCGCTTCTTGGCGCATCATGGTTGGTATCTTAGCCGGTGCTTTAGTCACCTCCGCTCTGTTCAACGTTATTGGTTCTGACACCAATATGATGTTCTCCATGCCGTTTACCTGGCACATCGTTTTAGGTGGTTTCGCTTTCGGTACTGTCTTCATGGCAACCGATCCGGTTTCCAGTGCTTTCACCAATTCCGGTAAGTGGGCCTTCGGCGCTCTCATCGGCTGCATGGTAATCCTGATCCGTACCGTTAACCCGGCTTACCCTGAAGGCATGATGCTGGCTATTCTGTTCGCAAACTGCTGGGCTCCGTTATTCGATTATCTGAGCGCACAGCGTAATATTAAGAGGAGACAAGCTCGTGCAAAAGCTGAATAAAGACTCCGTACTCGGTACGTTCGTCATTATTATTTCGTTCTGCTTAGTATGCTCTGTGCTGGTTTCTAGTGCTGTAGTTGCCCTTGATCCTTTCAAGGCTGCTGCTATCGCTAATGACCGTCAGGTCAGCATCCTCAAGGTCTCAGGCCACGAGGTTGAGGGCTCTGTAGCTGCTACTTACGAGAAATACATTGAAGCCCATTTATTGGACGTCGATGCAGGTGTCTTAGCTGACGATCAAGTTGCTAAAGAAGATATCGATGGTTATAACTTTGCTTCCTTAGCAAAGAAGCCTGAGACTTCTGTAGCTATCGCTAAAGACAAGGATGTTGCTGGTATTCGCACCCACTCTAAGTACATGCCTGTGTACTTTGCTAAGGATGAGAATGGTAATGTTGACCGCGTAATTCTGCCGTTCTACGGTCAGGCTCTGTGGTCTACCGTTTATGGTTATGTTGCTGTTGATCCTAAAGATGGCAATACCATCAAGGCTGTTACCTTCTATTCTCAAGGTGAAACTCCGGGCTTAGGTGGTGAAATCGACAACCCGCGTTGGCAGGCCATTTGGGTAGACAAGAAGATCAACGACGCACAAGGCGCTTATAAGTTCGACATTAAGAAGAACGCAGATAAGGTCGGTGAGGGTAAGGACTTTGAGGTCGATGCTCTCTCTGGTGCTACTTTGACTTCTAACGGTGTTGATAATATTGCCGCTTATTGGTTAGGTGACGCCTATCAGCCGTTCCTCAAGAACTTAAGCAAGGGGGAGAAATAAATGAGCGACGCTAAAGTCCCTGGCTTAAAAGAGAGCTTCCTAGAGCCGTTGATTGCCAATAATCCGGTAATGATCCAGATTTTAGGTATCTGCTCCTCTTTAGCCGTAACCTCAAGCATGAAGACCGCGTTCGTAATGGGTGTATCAGTAACCGCTGTTACTGCTATCTCTAACTTGGCAGTGTCTTTTGTACGTAACCTCATCCCAGGTTCCGTACGTATCATTGCCCAGATGACCATTATCGCTTCGTTGGTAATCATCGTAGATCAGATCCTCAGAGCATTTGCTTATGATCTGTCTAAGCAGTTATCCGTATACGTTGGTTTGATTATTACTAACTGTATCGTTATGGGTAGAACTGAGGGCTTTGCCCTTAAGTATCCGCCGATGCCTTCCTTAATGGACGGTTTAGGCAATGGCTTAGGCTATACCTTAGTTCTGTGCATTGTTGCTACCATCCGTGAGATTTTCGGTTCTGGTACTTGGTTTGGTCTTACCATTTTTGAGACCGTCAACAATGGTGGTTGGTATGTACCGTGCGGTTTATTAGTAATGCCGCCGTGCGCCTTCTTCTTAGTTGGTGGCTTAATTTGGTTAGTTAAGACCTTCCGTAAGGATCTGCAAGAGCCTCTCGAGTATGACACTCACAGGGAGGATTACTAATAATGGAACATTATTTATCCTTACTCGTTAAGAGTATCTTCATTGAGAACATGGCATTAGCCTTCTTCCTCGGTATGTGTACCTTCTTAGCTGTGTCTAAAAAGGTTACCACTTCCGCAGGTTTAGGTGCTGCTGTAATCATGGTTCAGGTCTTAGCTGTTCCGGCTAACAACCTCATCAATGAGTACATCTTAAAGCCTGATGCCTTAGTGACTGGCATGGATCTGTCCTTCTTAAGCTTCATCACCTATATCGGTGTTATTGCTGCTATCGTTCAGGTCCTGGAAATGTTCTTAGACAAGTACGTACCGTCTCTGTACGCTGCCTTAGGTATTTTCCTGCCGCTCATCACTGTAAACTGCGTTATCTTCGCTGGTGTATCCTTCATGGTACAGCGTGAGTATAACTTCACCGAATCTGTAGTTTATGCTTTAGGTTCCGGTGCATCATGGGCTTTGGCAATCATTCTGCTGGCTGCTATTCGTGAGAAACTTAAGTATTCTGACGCTCCGGCTGGTCTGCGTGGTCTGCCTTTAACCTTTATCACAGCAGGACTCATGGCCATCGGCTTCATGTCCTTCTCTGGTATTCAGCTCTAAGGGGGATACATGTTAACAATTGTATCTGGCGTCGTGATGTTCGTCGTTATCGTCGCCGTGCTTGTTGCCCTCATCGTGGTAGCTAAGAAATACTTAGTTTCCGGCGGTGATGTCAAGATTGGCGTCAATGACGACCCGTCTTTAACTATGACCTGCCCGGCTGGCGGTAAGCTTTTAAACATCTTAGGCGATAAGGGCGTTTTCGTTTCTTCCGCCTGCGGTGGTCGTGGTGCTTGCGGTCAGTGTAAGGTTAAGGTTACTTCCGGTGGTGGTAACGTATTACCTATCGAGTACTCTCACTTCTCTAAGCGTCAGATTAAAGAAGGCTGGCGTCTGGCTTGTCAGGTTACTGTCAAGAACGACTGCAACATTGAGTTACCGGCTTCTGTATTCGGTGTTAAGAAGTGGGAATGTGAGGTTATCTCTAACCACAACGTAGCTACCTTCATCAAAGAGCTCCGTCTGCGTATTCCTGAGGGTGAGGAAGTTCCGTTCCGCGCCGGTGGTTATATTCAGATCGAGGCTCCGGCTCACACTGTCTACTATAAGGACTTTGATATTGAGCCGCAGTTCCAGGGTGCCTTCAAGCACTTTGGCTTTGATAAGCTCGTTTCTAAGGTTGATACTCCGACCATTCGTGCTTACTCTATGGCCAACTATCCAGGTGAGAAGGGCCTCATCATGTTGAACGTGCGTATTGCTACTCCGCCGTTCTCTAACCCGTCAGCTCCTCCGGGAATCATGTCTTCCTACATTTGGAGCTTAAAGCCGGGTGATAAGGTCACCATTTCCGGTCCGTTCGGTGAATTCTTTGCTCGTGATACTGACAACGAGATGGTCTTCATCGGTGGTGGTGCTGGTATGGCCCCGATGCGTTCTCACATCTTCGATCAGTTAAAGCGTTTGAACTCCAAGCGTAAGATCTCCTTCTGGTACGGTGCTCGTTCTCTGTCT